>Ga0156422_1028_pt4 | contig 13891 bp, 10 predicted proteins | sample RifOxyA2_FD_108065 | JGI IMG/M metagenome (GOLD analysis project Ga0156422, IMG submission 108065) | Candidatus Firestonebacteria bacterium RIFOXYA2_FULL_40_8
CAAGCATTACTTCAGGAAGGTCGAGACCCTCTCTAAGAAGATTTATTCCAATAAGCACATCAAAATCCCCCCGGCGGAGTCCCTGTAAGATCTTTACGCGTTCGATGGTTTCTATATCCGAGTGCAGGTATTTTGCCCGTATGTTGATTTCTTTTAAATATTCAGAAAGGTCTTCCGAGGACTTTTTTGTGAGTGTAGTTGCCAGAACCCTGCCGCCTTTTTCTACAACTTTTTTTATTTCACCGATAAGGTCGTCCACCTGACCTGTTGCCGGTTTTATGGTCACTTCCGGGTCCATAAGCCCTGTAGGGCGGATTACCTGTTCAATTACCTTACCACCTGATTCTTTTACTTCAAAATCAGTCGGAGTAGCGGAAACATATAATATCTGAGGTATTCTGGCTTCGAACTCCTTATAATAAAGCGGCCTGTTATCCAAAGCGGAGGGGAGGCGGAATCCGTAATCAACCAGATTGGTCTTCCTTGCTTTGTCGCCTTCGAACATTCCGCGCACCTGGGGAAGGGTGATATGACTTTCATCTACAACAATAAGCCCGTCTTTGGGGAGATAATCGATAAGGGTATAAGGCGGCTCGCCGGGTTTTCTTCCGTCAAGGTGCCTTGAATAATTCTCAATTCCTTTACACGTTCCTATCTCCAGAAGCATCTCAATATCATGCCTGGTACGCTGTTCGATCCGCTGCATTTCCAGTATCTTTCCGGCATCTTTATAGAATTTAAGACGAATTTCCAACTCTGCCTCAATTGCTGCTGCGGCTTTTTTTAACTCTTCAGGAGGTGTTACCCAGTGTGCCGCCGGGAAAATCACCGCTGTTTCCGTTCTTTTAAGCACCGTACCCGAAAAAGCATCTATCTCGGATAGTTTTTCAATAGTATTTCCGTCGAACTCCACTCTTATTGCCGTATCGGCGGCGGAGGGGAAGATATCCAGAATATCCCCTCTGAGACGGAAAGTTCCGCGATAAAAATCAGTATCGTTTCTAAGGTACTGGATCTCGACAAGCTTTCTTATCAGAGAGTCCATGTTAAACTCTGTACCTTTCTTTAAGACCACCTGCATTTTATTGTAAGTGTCGGGAGATCCGATACCGTAAATACACGAGACGCTGGCTACAACAATGACATCTTTTCTGGTAAGGAGAGCTGAGGTTGCCGAGTGCCTTAATTTGTCAATTTCATCGTTAATGGAAGAATCTTTTTCTATGTAAGTGTCCGTCTGGGCAATATATGCCTCCGGCTGGTAGTAGTCGTAGTAACTTACAAAATACTCCACCGCGTTTTCCGGAAAAAAAGATTTAAACTCTCCGTATAACTGCGCCGCCAGGGTTTTATTATGGGAGATAATAATGGTAGGCTTGTTTACTTTTTCTATGACATTAGCAACAGTGAACGTTTTACCAGACCCGGTAACCCCAAGCAGTGTCTGATGTTTTTTCCCTTTTTCCAATCCCGAGATCAACCCCTTAATCGCCTCCGGCTGATCCCCTTTGGGTGTGTATTCCGATACAAGCTTAAAATTGTGCATATAATATAATTCCTTATAGTTTAATGACTAAGTACTATTGACTAATGACTATTTAATGTAAGATGACCAAAAACCGTCATCAATATTTATTATTATATTTTCAAGAAGGCGGAAGCTTTTCTCCGCCATCATAAAATAAGCATAGCTTGTTTTGATCTTGAATACTCGAACAAAATACGTCACTAGTCATTAGTAATTTGATTAATGGTTTAACGGTATTTAGTTTAGTAGATTATGTACCAGACCGTCAGGCCATATAAAAGTATGTCGATTATCAACGGAATATCCGTTACAAGAATTTCTTCCGGATTTCCTCCGGTTTCTTTTTGATATATCAGGTAGAGATAGCGGAATACACCATAAAGCACGAAGGGGAGGGTGTAGATAAGGTTTTCTGTGTGAAAATGCTGTTTAGTTTCAGGAGAAAGTGTGTAGATGGCATAGGCAACCACGGTAGCGGAGGTGACAACCGTAATCATCTGGTCAAGCAGGGAAACATTGTATTCCTTAAGTGAACTTCTGTGTGAAGTTGCTTTTTTGTCAAGCTTGAGGAGTTCAAATCTGCGTTTTCCGAGCGCCAGGAACAAAGATAAAAAGAGGGTGCAGACTAAAAGCCAGCTGGAAACTTCTACTGTAATAATCTCGGCACCGGCGACCACCCTAAGGACGAAACCGATGGCAATTACGAAGATATCAAGTATCACTACATTCTTCAGATTAAAAGTATAAAGTATTTGCAGGGCAATGTAAATAACCGCCACCCAGCCGAAGTTTGTCTCCAAATTGAAAGCGGAAACTACGCCCAGCACCGAGAAGAAAATAAAAGAAAGAATTGCGTAGCTGACAGGAAGCTTTCCCGAGGCAATAGGTCTTTTTGATTTCTTTGGGTGAAGCTTATCTTTTTCTTTATCAACGATGTCGTTTAGAGTGTAGATGCTTCCTGAAATGATACAAAATATTAGAAACCCTATGATAGTCTCGGTAACGCAATTAGGGTTATTGAGTTTCTGCGAAAAAATAAGCGCCGCAAAGATCAAAAAGTTCTTAGTCCACTGTTTCGGACGTAAACTGAGGAATATGTATTTTACAATATTAAGGGAGTTCATGATAGATTTATTATAGCATATTGAAGATGGTTTATAAAGTTCGTAAAGTTTATAAGGTAAAGAGGAGCGAAAAAGGGGCAATATTGTGTCATACCGGACTCAGATCCGGTATCCAGCGTCTGTAGAGTGGAATAAACTTGTGATATTCCCTTTTAATTGCTACAATAACGTTATCTGAAACTTAGGGGGGAATATGCCTAGAAAAATACTAAAGAAAGCTATCGCAATAACGAGATTTTATAAGATGATCAGTTTTATTGTTTGCGCTATCACTCTATCTACAATAGTTTTTCCATTGTTATTCTGGCGGGATTATTTTAGGGAGGTTCAAGGATTATTATTCGGAATGGGCATAACATTCAATTTTTGTTACATAATGGTTATGATAGGCGACAAAAAGCTAAGGGCAGAGCGTCTCACAGGTAAGCTTCATTATATAACCCTACTGCTCCTGTCCGTCATGTTCGTTTTAGCTAATTACTTTAATGCACAGGATCTCACGTATAAAGATGCTTTTAATCTATCTCTGGTGTTGTCAAATTTTGCGATTATTTGCGCGGCGATAGGATATGTTGTTAATACGGATTTTAAGAAAAGTATTATAGACTCCGGCTTTATAAAACTTATGACAATATACTTGATTTATTTTACTTCATTGGCTTTGTTTTGCAGCGGATTAGCCGGTTTTAGCAAGATTGGTTCGGTTCTAGTAATTCTCATTCCGTTAGTATTCTCGTTGAAGTCGCAACCTAAACCGGCTAAATAGTATTTTTTCGAGATTTGACGTGAGTAACGTTCTAACGTGCTTGTCCTCCGCAGGAGGAGAACGTGCCAGCCTCGCCGTTGGCTTCATCTAGGCGGGAGCAACCTTTTGGAACTTTCTGTTTTTGCTGTACTTGCTTTCTTTGCTTTCCTTGCTAGCTTACAGCCGTTTTACTCTTACCTGTCTAACCAATTTCTTCATTAAAGCAAGTTCAAACTCCGCCGGCCTTATCGTTAACGCACTCGCTGCTCCCGCTCCTACTGCTATCTTCAGCGTTTCTTCGGGGCTGAGGCCTTTGTTTATGCCGTAGGCAAGTCCTGCGAGCATGGTGTCACCGGAACCGACGCCGTTAACTACCTTAATCTTGGGAGGGGTTACGAGGAATACTTTTCCGTTTGTACCGGCGAGGAACTTTTCTTTGCCGTCAGTAACTATAATCCAGCTGATACCTTTTTTGAAGAGCCGGTATATCTGGTTTTCCGTGTTTTGCGAGCCGAAAGTTGCCGAGAACTCTTCATGGTTCATTTTAATAAGATACGGCTTTGCGGAGAGTGCTTCTTTCATCGGGGCTTTACAAATGTCGGCAAGAACACGCACTCCGTATTTAGTAGCTTCTTTAATTATCCAATTATAGAAATTACCGGGAACTCCCGGCGGAAGCGTACCGGAGATGGTAACAAGTTTTGTTTTTTTAAAGAGTTTTGAGAGCTTTTTCTTCAGTACTTTTACTTCTTGCGGGGAGATCTTTCCGGAGGGTTCTATCAGCTCCGTAAAAGATTTGTTTTTCTTGTTGATTAAGGTTGTACAGGTTCTCGTATTTGTTGCCGTAAGGACAAAATCCGAAGCAATATTTTCTTCTTTAAGTTCTTTTAAGATTAGTGCGGCATTTGCCCCGCCGATGAACCCCGTGATGAGAACATTGCTTTTCAGCGTCTTTAACGCCCGCGCAGCATTTATTCCCTTTCCGCTTGGTGCTGTATAAAGAGCCGAAGCGCGAAGTACCCCGCCTTCAGTAAAGGAGTCGAAGAGTAATACTTTTTGATAAGCGCTGTTTAAGCTGATAGAAAGAAGCATGAGTACCGCCCGTAAGGGCTAAATTCGAAGCCCTAAACTCGAAATTCGAAACAAGCACTAATCTCGAAAAAGAAACAAATTGTTTTCGATAGGTATAACAGAACTGCAAGACAAAGAAAAGGTGTTTAACTTTATAAACTCAAAAAAGCTGCGCTTTTTTGTTGGTGGCGGGAGGGGGACTTGAACCCTCGACCAAGGGATTATGATTCCCGTGCTCTACCAGCTGAGCTACCCCGCCACACAAAACGTATTTTACAGAAAAATCCCATAAAAATCAAGACAAATGGATGCGCAGCAAAAGTAAATAGTATCACATTTAAAAAAGACCTTATCTCGCCATGTCAACAATTGTTGACATCTATATATTCTTCCTATCGAGAAAAGCTTTGCTTACAAACCTTAAAAACTTTACAAACTTTATAAACGTTGTTTATTATGCTATAATCCATTATGACAACTTATGCCAAGCGCCGTATTCTTGTTTGCCGGACTGACAGGATAGGTGATGTTATTCTTACATTGCCGGTTATAACTAATTTACGCTTAAATGATAAAAATGCGCGTATTGATTTTTTGGGTGCGGAGTACAGCAGGAAAATCCTGGAAGACAATCCTTATCTAGATGATTTTCTTGTTTACGAACCAGGGGGACGCCATTCCGGTTTTCGGGGACTGTTTAATCTGGTAAAAGAGCTGCGGGCTAACAAGTATGATACGGTAATGCATATTTTTCCCCGTTTTAAAGTGTCGCTTGCGGCCTTTCTTGCGGGAATTCCCGTTAAAGTCGGAGTTTCTTCAAAATGGTACTCTTTTCTTTACAACAAAAAGATTGGAATTCACAGAAGTAAAGTGGAAAAACATGAACTTGAATATAACCTTGAACTATTAAAGCCCCTGAATGTACCGGTAAAAGATAAAAAAATCAACCTCTGGCTTAACAGTAAAGACAAAATATTTGCCTCAGATTTTCTTAAGAAAAATGGGCTGGCAGGAAAATTTGTTGCTGTTCATCCCGGCGGGGCCTCAGGCTCTATGTTTAACTGGAGTATAGGTAAGTACGCAAAACTGATAGATGCTCTTTATGAAAAGCTAAAAGTCAAAGTGCTTTTAATTGAAGGGAAAGGTGAAGAAGAAATAACAAAAGACCTTTTCCTCCGGCTGAGAAACCGTCCGCCTGTTTTAAAGGGAAACACGGATATTAAACAGCTGGGCGCAGTCTTGAAAAAAGCGGCTGTGCTGATAAGCAAGAATACGGGTACAATGCATACTGCGGCAGCCGTACAAACACCTACAATATCTTTTTTTTCCCCGCTTTTTGTATTAAGTGAAAAAAGATGGGGCCCATGGGGAAACAAATCGGCTATTTTAAAGCCTAAGATTAATAGCTGCCGGAAATGTGTCGGAGAAAATTGCATTTATGAAAACTGCATGGATACTATAAAAATGGAAGAGGTTCTAGAAAAGGTGAAACTATATATATGAAAAAAACTCTGGTTCTATTAGCTGCTGTCATATTGCTCTGTGGTTGTGTAACTAAGGGTAAATATACGGTAATGGATGAGAAAAAACAGAAAGAAAATGAACTTATGCTCGTCAGGGATGTTACAAATGAAGTTTTCAGTTTTGAACTTCCTCCCGTAACATCGGAAATTAAGGCCGAGATTAAACCTGTTACCGTGGAAAAGCGGATTATTGAAAAAAAAGAGGTGACAAAAGAGGCAATACTTGTGCCGGAGAATCCGATAATAAAGCAGGTTAAACCGGTTATTAAGCAGAAGAAATCCAGAAAAATTAATTATAAAGAGTTTGGAGTCGGGGAAAAGTTCGAATTTGCCGTTCAATACCTTGGCATTACGGCGGCCACTGCGTCTTTTGAGATAAAGGAAAAGGTAAATATTGAAGGTGAACCGGCTTACCGCCTTGTTTCAAATGCAAAAGTTGTGCCTCTGCTTGCAACAGTCTACAGGGTTGATGATACCGTTGAAAGCTACATTGATGTCAAAGGGCTTTATACCAGAAAGCTGTATAAAAAACTGTTGGAAGGTAATTATCAGAATGAAACGACGCAGTACTACGATCAAAATAACGGACTGGTTAAAGAGAGCGATAAATTGTATAATATTCCTGAGTTTTGTCAGGATATTCTTTCTGCGTTTTATTTTTTCAGGGCCCACCAACTGGCAGTGGGAAGGAACATTGACATAGCTGTTTATGCCGACGGGAAAGTAAATAAGTTAACGGCAAGCGTTCTCCGGAAAGAAATAATAAGAACGCCGCTTGGCAGGTACGAAGCTTACGCAGTCCGGCCGTTTATGAACTTCGAAAGTATTTTTAAACAGGAAGGTGAAGTGACCGTTTGGGTCTCGGTAGATGAGCCCCACATTCCGCTTATGATGAAAAGTAAAGCGTTCGTAGGCTCGATAAACGCGTTGTTGATAAATGTGATAGTACCTAAATAGGAACTGATGCTTAGAGGCTTGGATGCGCAGATGCTTAGCCAAATCTTGAAGTTGAGCGAAGTATAAATATAAGACATTAATTATGCGCGAAATCCGCCTAGGTGGATAACGAAGTACGAGGTACAAAGTACGAAGTTTACGTTAAGGAGTTTTTAATATAATAAATAACACCTTAGTGTTGAACTCGCAACCCGTCACCCGCTACTCGTAACGTTTTTAAGGAGCTTAAACCATGAAAAAACAGATTGAGAAAGAGCTCGTTGATTCGGCAAAAACTATTCTTGCGACAAAAAAACTTTCAAAAGAGATTGAGATTGTCATCGATAAGATATATAGAAGTTATCTTCGCGGTGGAAAGCTTATTATTTTTGGTAACGGCGGGTCTGCGGCGGATGCCCAGCATTTTGCGGCGGAATTTGTGTGCCGTTTTGTGAAGGAAAGAAGGCCTTTACCTGCGCTTGCATTGGCCTCAAATACTTCAGCAGTAACTGCAATTGGAAATGACTATGGTTACAAATACATTTTTTCAAAACAAATTGAAGCTTTTGCAAAAGAAGAAGATGTTTGTATCGGTATCAGTACGAGCGGTAACTCCGAAAATGTTTTAGAAGCCGTAAAAAAAGCAAAATCTCTAGGTTGTTTCGTTGTTTGTCTGACCGGTCAAAAGAAAGCCAAAATGCACGGTTATGCGGATGTATCCCTGAAGATTCCGAGTAAGACAACGTGGCATATTCAGGAAGCTCACGCCGCCGTTCTACATCTGATCTGTAAAATAGTTGAAGAGCGGCTATTTCCATAAACTTATAGAACACATAGTTACCTTCTCGCTCGAAAACCAATACAAATAAGGCATTTCCGCCTAGGCGGATTTCGCAAAGATTTATGGTCTGATATTTAGACTTTGCTCAATTCGCAACTGGAGGAAATTTATGCCCATCTTCGGTGTTATTTTATAATAAAATACTCCTTATAAACTTTGTACTTCGTAGTTTGTCCACCTACGGTGAGATCTCGTCCGCAGCAAATGCTTGTTGCGAGACCTCGCTTATCGGCGGGCCTGAAGGCGGATACTTTTCTTCACATTCCTCTTGACAAATTGTAAAAGTGTGTTAAAATATAGACAATAGAGCTACTAAGTAGCTAAGTAGCGAGGAGCAAAACGAAATGATGATAAGAAACATTACGAAATCCGAGCAAATAATGACTGAGTTAAAAAGATTAATATCAGAAGGTTCGTATAAGTCAGGAGATAAATTCCCTTCCGAAAATGCGCTGGCCGGTCAATTCCATACAACCCAGCTGACCATGAACAAAGTTACCTCCCAGCTCGTGGCTGAAGGCTTGCTGATAAGAAAGCAGGGGGTCGGAACATTTATTCAAAAACAGAAGAAACTTTCTTTTGATATCATCGTTGAAAATATGTATGACAACGAAGCTACCAAGCTTGAAGACAGCCAGGTGGAAATACTTCAGGGTATCTTAAAAAGCTGCAATGAAAAAGATATAAGTTTTAATTTCCTGCCGTTTTATAATGATGAGAAGACAGAAAGTATACTTGCCGGGATAAAGAGCGGGGAGATTGCCTCGGACGGTCATATTTTTTTAAAGTCGCAGGGGTACGAGAGTCTGATAGGGAATTTTGAAAAAGAAAATATTAATTATGTGATATTTGATTATCTCGGAGAGAAGCATTACAATACAGTAGTAAAAGAAAGGAAAAAATATATAATTTCCGCTATGGAGGCAGTAAAGAGCTTGGGCGTCAACAAAATAGCTTTTCTGGGGGAAGAGGGGAAAGAAAATACTTACGATTCGATAAAATACAACTCGTTCATTGAGGGCGTTGACAAATTGGGTTTTAAAAAAGATTTTAATTATAAACTTACCGGGTTTGATAAGGGAACTGGCCGGGATATAAAACCCGAAGTGGCGAAAAAAATAATAAGTGAGCTTGAAAAAAGCATTTCTTCTTTTCAGGCGGTGTTTATTGAAAGAAATCCGCAGGTAAACACGGTTGTTGAATATTTAAATAAGATTGACCGGACAGATATCGTATTAATGGTGTTTGGCAATGTCAGGATACGCACAAGGTATAAAGGAAGCTTGCTTATGGTTCAGTCCGATTATACCGGCTTTGGAAAGGAATTGGTGAGCTTTCTAGAGAGAAGAATAAACGGCGATGTTAATAAAAAAGTATTATTTCCTTGCGAACTTGCGCTATATCAAAATGGGAATTTAACTTCGATGCAAAAAAATAAAGAAGGAGGATTGTTATGAAAAATATAGTTTTGTCGGTTTTGTGTATGGCTTTGTTGTCAGGTGTCGGTTTGACAGCTCAGGAAGATTTTTCAAAGAAAAAATCCATAAGATCTTTGTACATGGACGGGGTCTGGGATAAGGGTAAGATAGGAACGTTAGAAATACAGCTTGAAACTAAAAGAATTATTTTAATGGAGAGGGACAGTATTACTTCGACGCCGGCTTACGCTATGGCTTCGGTGTTTAGGAAGGATCCCCCGCCGGCACCTACGGAAACTCAAAAGAAGAACGGTTATCTCCTGTTCTTCCGGAATTACCTGTACGATGTATTCCCGTTTACCAATCCTACAAGAGAGGAAATTGAAAAGAAGGAAATTAAAGTTATCGCCTCTCTTGGTGAATTCGAACCAATAACGTTTGGCGTGTATCCTCTGATCGACTTAAAAAACTGCAAAGTTAATATTTCAGAATTTATCAATGAAAAAGGGGATAAACTTTCGCCGGACAGTTTTAAACTGAATAGCGTTATGAACTGGAGAACGGTGAGAGAAGATAAGGGCATTGTAGTTATCAGAGCGCATGTGTTGATGGAAGTAAAAGATATACCGAGAATTGATGAAGGAATTTCAAAACAGATATGGATAAATGTAAAGGTTGCAGAGAATGCTAAACCCGGAGAGTATAAGGGAAAGGTATCTTTTGCGCCGGCCGGTAAGCCTGCCTCGGATATTCCCGTGACCGTAAAAGTTCTTCCTTTTAAATTAATGCAGCCGCCGCCTGAGGTGTTCAACTGGGCGCCTATAATGGCAGGTACATGGAAGTTTGACCAGCTGGAAAAAGAATTCATCTTTATTAAAGAACACGGGATGACCGGTGAAATGACGGATTGCTTAGGACCTAAATATGCAGGGGATAAACTCGGTGATGACTACACTAACGCCAATAAATATATGGAGATAGCAAAAAAAGTGGGTTTACCAGGAAAATTCGTTGTATTTAACTGGCATTGTCAGGGCGGGTCCAAATATGACGCGGTTTATGGTCCTTACGGCAGGGGTGATGCCCAGTTTAACGATAGCAGCTACAGACAACTAACGGAAGCTCTGACCGGGTTAAAGAAAAATGCAGACGAGAATAAATGGCTTCCTTTCAGTGTTTATCTGACCACGGAATTGGGCAGTGTCAGTTTGCCTGAAGAATTTCAGAAAACCATGAAAAAGTCGGCGGAATACTATGCTGCTGCAAGGAAAGTAAAAGGTTTAAACCTGCTTGCCACCTTTAACAGACAGGAGCAGTTGAAAATGCACTGGGACCTTCCGACACTGGATGCAATAGGTTTTAACGGGGAGATGTTCCCCGAGTGGGAAGCTGCAAGTAAAAAGAAAGAATCATGGATGACGTTTATTATGTCCGATCAAAGATGCGGGTACGGGCTTTATATGTGGAAGTATAATTTCAGAGGCTGCCGGCCTTGGTGTCTCAGCTTGGGAGATGACGGGGACCAGCTTGCGTATTTTATGAATAATGAATATCACGCAACGGTCCGGTTTGAAAGAATCAGGGAAGGCGTGGATGATTATAAATATATGTACACGATGATGGAACTTGTAAAGCAGGCTAAAGCCAAAGGTAAAGATACCTCCGCGGCTGAAACCCTGTCCAAAAAAATACTTGAGGCGATACCGTCGGTGCATTATAAATTTACCGATTTTGATTACATGAAACTGGACGAGTTTAGAAAACAGATGGCAGACCAGATAATCAAACTGACGAATTAAAGAGGTTTTATGAAAAGCAGTAAAAGCGGAGTCGAAAAGTATGATATTATTCCAAATGAAGAAACTGAGGTAATAAATGAGTGTGCCAGGATATTGTCGGAGAAATTTGCATTGCATGCGGGGGTTGTTCTTAAGAATGACGGCAATAAGCTTACCGCAAAACAGTTTGAGATAAAATTTGTAATAAAAAAATGTGCAGCGGAAAAATCAGGTGCTTTTAAGATTTCCTCTTCCGGCAGGAAGGTGGTAATTTTTGGGCAGGGAAAAAGCGGGATTTACGCTGCCACCGGGCATTTGCTCAAAAACTGTATTTTTAAGGAAAACAAAGTACAGGTAAAGCTTCCGAAAGTAACGCAAAAGAAACCGAGTTTAAAGTTCAGAGGGCATTTGCTTGCCAACCACCCGTACAGGAATAACTATAGCGAGTGGGAAATCAATGATTGGGCGGAATACTTGCAGGAGATGGCGCTTTGGGGGAGTAATATCCTTTGGACTGACGGTATCGAGATCTATCCGGGCGTTGATCCTCTGGACTCAAAAGAGCCTTATTCGGATATTAATCATTATAAAGAATGGAAAAGACAGTCCGCGATACAAAGCGCTCTGCCTGATGTTTGCAGCAGTTATGGAATGGATTTTGGCGTCTGGTATCCGCCTAACGGCGTCTATGAACTGAAGGTGGACCGTCTCCTGAAAAAAGGCAAAAAATTGTTCAGGGAAGATATGGATCACCGGAAATATGTTTGCCCTTCGATTAAACAGGCGCGCGAGCTTATACTGAAGTACCGCGAGTACTTATTTTCCAGGATCTCAAGGATAGATCATTTTTTAATACCCGCGGCGGATAACGGCGGCTGTTCCTGTAAAGAATGCACTCCGTGGGTGAAGACTTATTTGAAATTATGCAAAGAACAGTATGATCTGCTTAAAAAGTTCCATCCCAACGCAAAGCTCTGGCTTTCCAATCAGCAGCTGAAAGAAGAAGGTACAAAATATCTGGTAAAAGAATTGTTAAAGCAAAAAAAGCCCTGGGTTAACGGGATTGTCTTTGGACCGCACGGCTGGAACCTTGAATACCTTAATGAAAAAGTTGGCAAGAAATTTGATATAGTTCTTTATCCTGATATTACGCATACTTCCAGAAGTCAGTATCAGATGCCGGACTCTTCCTATCCGTTGAACCTTATTGTCGGCAGGGAATCTTTGATAGGCATAAGACCTTCCTTCTTTAAGAAAATATTCATGGAGACCACAAAGTATGCAAACGGTGAATCGCCGTATTCCGAAGGTATTCATGATGATTTTAATAAGTTTTTATGGTCCACCTGGGCAATGGATAAAACGGTTACGTCAGATGAGGCGGTCAAGGACTATGCCGCGTTGTATTTTGGATATGGAACAAAGGAAAAATTCCTTGAACTGGCTAAAGTTCTGGAGAAAAACTGGGTAACGGATATAAGAAACAACGGAGCAGGCATAGATAAAGCACTTGTTTTACTGGATGAAATTTACGCTCTGATACCGGAATCCTTCAGAAAGAATAACTGGAGATTTGAATTATTCCGCATGGAAACAAGGATGTTCAAACTGGTCTGGCTCTGGCTTATAAAAGGAAGGAAAAATAAGGAGTTTAAGAAGTATTTTGCGGGAACTCTTGCTGTTAGAAAAGAGATCTATTCGCTCTGTAAATTAAAAATGGTACCTGCTTACAGTTTTGACTGGATGTTTACCCAGGAGTACGATCATGCAAAATGCATGGCCGCGAAAGAAAATCTTTTTGTAAAAATGGGGTAAAGATTATGAACCTTGAAACGCTTAAAATAGAGCCGGCGCCGGATTTTTCGAGGATAGAGAAGATGCTGTCCCGGAAAAGTATTCCGGACAAAGCTCCGTGTCTGGAATTGCGCAGCGACCTGGAAGAGAAGATAATGGGCGGCAAAATAAAGAAACAGGATTTTAAGAACGAAATTGATTATTCGGTAAAACTTCATATTGAGTACCAGTACAGACTCGGCTATGATTTTGCGGGAATAAGGTCTGACTTTAACTTTCCGCAGAAGAAAAGCAGGATAAGCGAAGGCGAAAAAGGTAAAGCGGAGATCGTCCAATCCGGGGACTCCCTGGTTTCCAACCGGGAAGAGTTTGAAAAATATCCCTGGCCGGATATGAGTAAAATTGATTACTCACCTATGGAAAAAGCAAAAAAGATACTGCCGGAGGGGATGAAACTTTTACCCAGAGTGACCGGCGGAGTTTTCGAAAATGCCATGCTTCTCGTCGGTTTCGAACAGATCTGTTATTATTCCGTGGAAAATCCGGAGTTTTTGCGGGACGTATTTAAGGCAATAGGGGAAAGGGTTGAACAAATAGTGAAAAACTACGCCAGCATGGATATCGTTGGTGCAATTGCGGTGGGCGATGATTTAGGTTTTAAAACCCAAACGATGCTTTCTCCAAAAATGATTAAGGAATACATTTTCCCCTGGCACAAAAAGATAGTTAAAGCAGCTCATGCTTATAATAAACCAATAATATTGCATTCTTGCGGAAATCTGCGGGAGATATATGAGGGTATAATCGACTGCGGCTGGGACGCAAAACATTCATTTGAAGATGAAATACTTCCTATCTGGGAGTTTAAAAAGCAATATGGAAACAGGATATCCTGTATCGGCGGTTTTGATATGAATAAGATATGCCTGTATTCAGAAGAAGAAATAAGAAAACACACAAGATACCTGATAGACACCTGTGCGACGGGAGGCGGCTTTGCACTCGGAACGGGAAATTCCGCGTCAAGTTATGTACCTCCGGAGAACCTTTTGACGATGCTCGAAGAAGCCTGGCTGTATGGGAAGTACAGATAAAAGAAGCAAAGACAGCAAAGACAGAAAGGGCAGTAAGCG
>Ga0156422_1029_pt2 | contig 13791 bp, 12 predicted proteins | sample RifOxyA2_FD_108065 | JGI IMG/M metagenome (GOLD analysis project Ga0156422, IMG submission 108065) | Candidatus Firestonebacteria bacterium RIFOXYA2_FULL_40_8
GGCCCACGAAAATCTTTTAGCGTTCGAATAAACAAACCATTTAAGCGCCTTAATCTCCCAGTGCAGAATAGGTTTGCCCTTATTATCCAGCGCAAAATCTTCTAACTTTTTTTCACCTTTTTTAACAGGACCATCCACTATATAAATAAAGCTGCCACAGCTGTATCCCATCTTCTGAAGATCAGGAACTATTTTTCTTAAATCCGTCCATTTCGCTATTCCATTTTTCTTAAAATCTTTGTCATCCTGCGTGTTTCCGAAGTAAACAGGGTATACTATCGCTTTATCTATCCCCATTTTTTTCAGTTTTTTAAAAGATGCAAGATAATCAAGCTTTTCATCGTGCTGGTATCCAAGAAAAACCCTGCAAGCTCCGAATATATTTTCAATATTAGGACGATCTTTTATCTTCTCCTCCCAGGTTTTAAACCTGTCTTTTTCTATTTCATAGGCGCGGTATTTTTTGCAAATCGACGTTATATCCGGAGGAGTAAACATCAGTACAGCTTCTCTGGTATAAGACAATTTCCCCATACTTGCATGCTGAACCCACATAAGATTAATTTTTCCCTGCGAAGTTTTTTCCCAGTGGAGGACCGCATCGGAGTCACTTTCTGTTATTGTTATAAGCGCGGCTTTCCCGGACGTCTGCGCAAACATATCAAGACTTCTCCCGTGTGAATGCCCCTGTATCTGTAACGGCCGGTAAAAACCAATACCCTTACCTGTATGCAATATTCCCTGCCCGTTTGGAACTGCTGACGTAAAATCTTTTCCTTTTTCAAGCCGGAATGTTCCAGGTAGAGTAAGCGCCGTGGCGCAATTTTCAATATTACAATCCGCAAATACACGGAGACGATCTTCCTCTAAAATCCAGGTCAATTTAATATTTCCTGATTTTGTCTTATATGTACAAACTATCGAGTTTTTGTTTTGCTTTTCAGCCTTTCCGCTTCCGGCAAGAGAAACTTTACTGCTTTTTCCAAAAACTGCATCAAAAGAAAAAGGCTTATCGTCAAATCTCTCGACCTTGCTTGAAACATATCTTGTCTTCTCGTCCAGAACAAACCTTTCCTTCCTGATATTATCGCTAATAATTACATCCGTCCCATTTTTCTTCATCGAAACTGTTATTATTTTATTTTTAATTACCAGCATCATTTCCTCCTCCTAAACCGCTATTCTACTGAGACAAGCCTTTTTTCTTCTCTTACTTCTTTTACTTCACTTTTCTCCCCTTCTTTATCTTCCTTTTCTGTACTTGCTTTATCTGCTGTCTTTGCTGTACTTGCTGCTAATTTATGCTGAATAACACTATTCCCAGAATACCGAAAACAATTCCCAGCCATTTTTTCAGGCTAAACGGTTCTTTCAGATAAATATATGAATAGAAAGAAAACAACACAATACTTGAAGCTGTGGCAATGGGATATGCAATCTTGGATATCTTATAAGGTGTAAAGGCATCAACACCTACGAGCAGGGACTGAGAACTAAGTGCGCCGGCAACGGCAAGTACAACCGCCAAAAGTACCGCAGTTTTATCAAGCTTCTCTTTTGAATATAGCGCTACGCCGGTCATTAATATTAAAGAGGAGATATAAACAATAAGGACCCGTATTTCCGCAGCGTCAATCCAGCCGGACCAGTGGGACGGGGTTATATACAACACCTGTCCGATGCCTATAAAAACAAAACTTCCCAAAACAAGAAGAAGCTGCTTTCCCCTAAAGCCCGTACTTTGCCCTGCCAAGTCCTCTTTTTTTCCGGTAGCGACCATTATGAAAGTTATTAAAATCGCCAGTAAGCCAAACATCTGGTAAAGATTTATGCTTTCTCCCCAGAAGAGCGTTGCAAATATGAATTGAATTACCAGCGCGGACTGAGTAATCGTCCAGACCAGGGAGCTGTGTCCAGCTCTCATAGCGACAATCATCAGGAGCATGGAAACAGGGTTAACAATTCCGCACAAAGATAAAACAAGCACAAGGTCCCACGCTCTTTCAATTTTCCCCTGAAAAAGAACGTTCCATTTTACAAAGAACAAAGAAATTAGGGTTCCGATTGCTAAACTACAAGCATAGAAGGAATACAACTTTACTTTTTTCTTGGCAACAAAATCAAAAACTACGGCAATTATTGCCCAGAAGAACCCTGTTATCAGTGTAAATACCAACCCTTTCATCATTTCTTTTCCTTTTCTGCCGTATTTTCCTTGTTTTTTCTTGATTTAAGATTATCCAAAGTATATCATAATTACTGTATATAGCTACGCATTTCTTTGTTTGGACTTTACATATTTTTAGATTTTAAAGAAAGATAGGTAAACTTAAAGGAAGCTAAACCGATGGATTTGAAGCAAAGAGAACAGATCAGCTTTTCGGATCTGGCGGAATCAAAGACTTTTGAGGAATTTTTCAGGATCGTTCAGGATCTCACAGGTATAATAATGGCGCTCGGATCCGCTGACCGGACGAAAAGCAAATATTTATTTAAAACCGAAGAGATGAATCCGCTTTGTCTTACCCTTAGGACCGATCCGAAAGGTTTTTTGGCCTGCCAGGAAACCGACAGGATAAATTGCATGAGAGCCGCAAAGGGCGAGAAAGGAATTCATTATCTTTGCCATGCAGGTCTTGTGGATATAGCCGTACCTATTTTTGTGGAAGGTAATCATATTGCGACAATAAACTGCGGTCAGGTTCTTCCGGAGGAACCCACCTTAAAAGGCTGGGAGGAATTTTACAAACGGAATAAACATCTAAAAGTAGATTTTGCCAAGCTTAAAGCCGCCTACTTGAAATCCCCCTTTATAACAAAAAATAGACTTGAGAGTACCGTGAAACTTTTTTCTTTTTTTGCGGATTACTTCTGCGAGACAGGAAGAAAGCTGAAGGTTAAGGCGAAAGCTTCGGAAAGGACCGAGATACTATCGGTCAAAAAATACATTGAACAGCATTTCAGAGAACCTGTTAATCTTACCGAAGCAGCAAACCATGTCTCCCTGTCTCCGGCTTATCTGAGCCATATATTTTATAAGATCACAGGTATGCATTTTGTAGATTACCTGCAGAAGCTACGACTGGAAGAAGCAAAGAAATTATTAAAACAGACGGACTGGAGTATTACTAAAATATCTTCCGAAGCAGGTTACAATAATATTACTCATTTCAATCGTATATTTAAAAAAACAGAAAAAGTTTGCCCGAAAGATTTTAGAAAATCAAATCAAGCAGATAAAACCTTGTAGACCCGTCCTCCAAAACAAAGTTTTGGAGAGACCTCGACGCTCTCTTTTTCCTGCTCTCACCCGTAACTCGTCACGCATGATCGTTCCCAATATTTTATTGCTCTCACTCGCAACTCGTAACCCGCTACCCGTAACTTTCTTTTCTTATTTACTAATCGTTACTTTCTCCATTATTATCTTTTCTTTTGGCCTGTCGCCGGGTAAAGTCGGAACTTCCGACATTTTAATTACAAGATCCAGCCCTTCTATGACCTTGCCGAATATTGCGTGTTTCCCGTCAAGCCAGGGAGTCGCAGCTACCGTAATGAAAAACTGACTGCCGTTTGTGTTAGGACCGGAATTAGCCATGGAAAGCATTCCCGCACCGGTGTGCTTTAAAGAAGGATCAAACTCATCGGCAAAAGCATAACCTGGACCGCCTCTTCCCGTACCTGTCGGGTCTCCGCCTTGTATCATGAAGTTAGGTATCACCCTGTGAAAGATAACCCCGTCATAAAAACCTTTTTCCGCCAGCGTTACAAAATTGGCAACCGTTTTTGGCGCCTTATCCGCAAATAGTTCTATTACTATGTCTCCCATATTGGTCTTTATTGTAGCTTTTGTCATTTTTTTCTCCTCTATTTTTGGTGCAGTTTTATTTTCTTTGTTTTCGATAACACCTGCTTCTTTTACAGCGGCACAAGAAACGAATGACATTACAATTGCTGCGCATAGTACTAACTGTTTCATAATCTCCTCCTTTTGAAAAGATAATTAAAAATAGCAAGGCAGGTAAAAGTTAGAAGTCTATTTCTACTATTTATTTTCATAAAGTTATTATACAAATTGGATAATGCTTTTTCAAGCTTGGATTATGCGATTTTTCTTATAATAAAATATGCCAATATAGAAATAAATGCCGAGCAGGGGATGGTCAGCACCCAGGACCATACTATAGTTCCCGCAACGCCCCAGCGAACCGCGCTCGCGCGTTTTAATGTGGCAACCCCAACTATAGACCCCGTTATCGTATGAGTTGTGCTGACCGGAATACCCAAAGCAGAAGAAATAAATAATGTTACCGCAGCGCCGGTCTCAGCACAAAACCCGTCAACAGGTTTAAGCTTGGATATTTTCTGACCCATGGTCTTTACAATACGCCATCCGCCAAACATAGTACCAAGAGCAATAGCGCCATTACAGGAAATAATAACCCACAAAGGAATATAAAACTCTCCGACTAATATTTTCGAGCTGAAAAGCAGACTTGCAATAATACCCATGGTCTTTTGCGCATCATTCCCGCCATGACCCATGCTATAAAATGCGGCAGAAACCAGCTGTCCCTTCCTGAAGATATTGTCAACTTTTGAAGGAATGCTGTTTCTGAAAAGCCAATAAACTATTATTCCTATCGTAACCCCCAAAATTAATCCGACAAGAGGGGAAATCACGATAAAAGCTACAGTTTTCATTATTCCGCTCATTACGAGTCCTTCAGGACCGGCTTTAACCAATCCGGCGCCTATGAGTCCTCCAATCAGAGAGTGGGACGAACTTGTAGGAAGACCAAAATACCAGGTAATAATATTCCAGCCGCAAGCTCCTACGAGTGCTCCAAAAATAACATATTGATCCACCACATTGATATCAACTATTCCCTTACCAATAGTATTGGCGACATGCAGACCAAAAAATAAAAAAGCGATGAAATTAAAAAAAGCCGCCCAGATAACGGCGTAACGCGGAGAGAGAACTCTTGTAGAAACAACAGTTGCGATGGAATTAGCCGAATCATGAAACCCGTTTAGAAAATCAAAGGTAAGCGCAAGTAATATCAGGAATATAATAAATATTGTCATCGTTATGCGTTCTTTACCAGAATGGATTCGACTATATTAGTAACATCCTCACAAATATCAAGGACTGTTTCTGCTTCCTGGTAGATTTCCTTCCATTTGATTATTTTTATGGGGTCTTTTTCGTTTTCGAAAAGTTCAGTGAGAGCTTCATCCCTCATCCTGTCTCCGACATTCTCCAGCCTGTTTACTTCCACGCAGGAACGCAATATTGTTTTAACATTTTTCAAGTCCCTGAGGCCTCTGATAGTGCAGAGAACCCCATTGATGGATTCTTCTATCACAAAAGAAAATTTAACCAGGTATTTATCAACTCCGGATATTTTATATATCCTCATCCTGCTGGAGATGGTACACATCATATCGGTAATATCATCCAGTTCCTTGGCAAGCGCGTGGATATCTTCGCGGTCTATGGGGGTAATAAAACTCTTATCCAGCTGTTCGAGTATTTCGTGAGTAACTTCATCCCCCTGATGCTCGACTTCCTGTATTTGCTTCAACACTTCTTCGGTGATAGAGCCTGTGGCTACGGCATCTTTAAACAGTTTAGCCGCCTCGGCAGAAAACGCGGCTTGTTTTTCAAGTAAACCGAAGAAATTATACTCTTTGGGAAGGAATCTGTCGAACATTTTTACCTCTCTTTTTTTCGGGCCGGCAAAACAATCAGGAGCCCTTTTATACACTTCAGCTATTTTAACAAATATAACAGTTTTTGTAAACCTTCGATTTCATCCCTAAAAACGAAGTAGGAATATTTAAGTTAGGACTTTATAAATTATTTATGTCTATTGCTTTATCAGTGAAATCCTGTAGATTTGCAATCAGCGGAATCGAACCCGAAATATCGTTAAAACTTAATATTATGCAAGACAATAATGGCATGCCTTCTACTTTGGATTTCGGGTTCATCTATACAACGAAGGATAATATGAAGCAGGAGCAAGGCCTTTCTGTTCTTCTATATCTAAATCCCCGTAATAAATATCCATCAACCTTTTTGGTTTATACTCACCTGAAACCACTTTTCTTATTCTTTCCGTTCTTTTTGCGTTTGCTTCATGTTTTTTTATAATATTAAAATTCTCGGGAGCTATGATCATTGCGATTATTGAAAGATACTCGTTTTTGGTCAGATTTTTAAATGGTTTTTTATAATACACCCTGGCAGCATTATCAAAACCAACAACCGGCTTGCCTTCAATATTACCCAGATTAATATTATTTATGAACAGTTTTAACTGGTCATCTTTTGATACTAAAGGATTCACTGCAAGCAAGGCAATTAACGTTTGTTTTATTTTTGCAATACCCGGTTTAAAAGAGTCAAAATAATACATTTTTACAAGCCCTTGCGTAATTGTTGTTATCCCCGCGCCCGGTGTTTTGAGATCCACACCGTTGTGAGTATAAAAATTTGGATCCTCAACGGCAAGTAAAGCATCCAACTGCCATTTATTAAGGTCACCCGCTTGCAACGTCATATTATCTTTTTCTAAGGCTTTTTTAACAATACCTGGTGTATCCATTCTTGCTTTAACGACAATAACCACATAGTAAACACCGGCCGCTAAAAATACCGCCAGAATTGAACCAATAACATATTTAATTATTTTTTTAATTTTCATTTTTCTTAACCGGTATTTTATCACAAAAAAGCCCGCTTTTAACGGGCTTTTTTGCTTCTGTACTTCTTTCTATATTAAAAAGTAACCATCATTTTGATAACTTTATCTTTTTCCTCCCGGCATCTTTTAATGCCTTTTTCCAAATCATCAAGTTTTATACGGTGTGTTATTATGGTTTTTAGATTTATTCGTCCTTCCGACACCAGCTTATTCCCGAGTTGGATCATTTTATCGTGGGCGTATGCTACACCTACAACAGTAACGCCTTTAGCGGCTATTCTAATAAGATTTACCGAAGAAGGTTTTGTAGCATGGCCGTAAACCATGTATCTTCCGTTTGCTTTCAGCAGTTCTATTGTCGTATTAAACAGTTCCGGATCGTCTGTTCCTGCGGCATCAATCACCAGATCCACTTCGGCGCAGTATTTTCTCACCGTTTCTGTTAAGTCTTTTTCTTTTGTATTAATAATCAGGTCTGCGCCTAACTCTTTCGCTTTTTGAAGTCTGTTTTCATATACATCCGCCACAATAACTTCCCCCGCAAGCATGTTTTTTGCAACCTGCAAATGAAGAAGCCCTATTGCGCCTGCCCCAATAATTAACACCTTATCGGCCGGTTTTATTCCTGAGGAGTATGCAGAAGCGAGTACCCCGTATAACGGCTCAAGCAAAGCGCCTTCTTCATAATTTACGTTCTTCCTTAGTATATCCATTGAAGAGATCTGAGAAGGATAGATTCTGCAGTACTCCGAAAATCCTGCGCCGTCCATACCTCCCATTTTGCAGCCCAACCCGATTCTGTCTCCGATTTTGTATTTTTTTATATTTTTTCCTGCTTTTACCACCTGCCCGCTGAATTCGTGTCCAAATATGTGCGGGGTTTTAAGCCAGGCGTTATACTTGAAATAACTCCCGTCATATATATGGTAGTCGGTGGAGCCGCAGATGCTGGCGCTTTTTACTTTGACAAGCATACTGTCATTATCTATTGCAGGTATATCTACTTTTTCTATCTTTAGATCAAAAGGTCCGCGGATTATCGCTGCTTTCATTTTAGCCATATTATTTTCCTCCCCTGTCTTTCATATAATTGATATTTTTTAATAATGTTTCGGTATGGATCTTTTCTATAACGTGAGGCTCTATAGAGAGAAACCCGTCATACCTGTCGTTTTTCAAAGATGTAAGGAGCCCGTCGTAGTTGACCCCGCCTTCCTTCAGTCCAACACAAAGATAATCATTGTTTTTATGTTTCCAGATAGAATTACCTTCTTTATCTAAATAAGCGTTTGCTTCCGGTTTCCCTCTTCCTTCATTTACGTTTGTTCCCCATTCCTTTATTTTCCTGGCATCTTTTATATGTATATATTTTACGTAACTTTTCAACATTTCATAGGTGTACGGAAACGGCTCTTCCCCTGCAATATAGAAATTACACGGATCATACAGAAGTTGAAAGCATTCCGAGTCCATATAAATAAGTATATCCAGGCATTGCAGCGCATTCCCGCAAGGATCATCGTGAAATTCATTTTCGAGAATAATACAAATCTTCTCTTTCTCAGCTTCCTTGATACAAGGAAGAATGTCCTTTTTATACTCTTTTAAAATCTCCTTAGTGAGTTTCGCATCTTTTACACTTCCGAAAGGCCCTACTCTAACATATTTTACATTCATCGCTTTAGCTATATGTATACTCTCAATAAGCGCTTTCTGGTTTTCTTTGATTTTGTCTTTTTTTGTAAATATACACCAGTTTTGAACGCTTGACGGTTCCAGCCCCCTTTTCTTAAGCTCTTCTTTTATAAAACCAATATTTCCTTTATGAACCATTGTCTCACCGTGTATTAATTCCACATATTTGACTTTTAACAATTGAATGGTGTCCAATATGCGTTCCAAACTGTAGGTTTCCGGAAAATCCCCCGCGCTTATCGCTATTTTCATTTCGCTCCTCCTCTTTCTTCACTTTACTCACTTTCTCCACTTTCCTTCCCTATCTAAGAATACATTACATTCACGTATGTATCAATATAAGCATATTTGATATATGTTGGTTGATATCGACTTTTTCATTGAATGGTATTAGACTATATATTAAATCTATATTCGGTGGGTGTAACTCCGGTGTGTTTTTTAAACAGTTTACAGAAGTAGGATATGTCCGAATATCCGACCTTGCTTGCTACTTCTTTAATATTAAACCTTACGTCTTTTAACAGCTCTTTGGATTTTTCTATACGCACTTGAATAAGATAATCAAACAGCGTCATTCCGGTTTCAAATTTAAATATTCTGTTCAAATAATCCCGGTTAAGTCGTATAACATTTGATATTTCTTCCAGGGTTATCTGTCTTTTGTAATTTATCTCCATATAATACATCACGTTTTCTACAACTTTCATATATTTTTTATGTCTTTTAATTTTATTTATATCATTTGCCAGCAGTATTTTTGTTTCTTCTAAATTCTCTTTTCCGGATAAATATTTAAAAACATTCTTATAAATAAACATTGAAATAATATCATAATTTTTAATCTCCTGATAAGGATTCCGGCAATACTTCAGTAAGTTTTCAGCTTCGCGGTAATATGGTTTTTGTCTCAATATTTTCTTATCCTTCAAAAACGGAAGGCGGGAAGGAAAAGGATAGCCCTCGGTTAACTCCGCTTTTTTGGCTATTTCAATATCGCTGTAGAATTTTAGAAATTTATTTGCCGCAGCTGGATACTTGGTTTTCTTCGGGATAACAACTCCGCAACCCCGAAGCACCACGTAACTTTTACAATTTTTATTTAAAACCGGAAGGGGCGCCAGCCATACTTTTTGTTTTATGGAGGCGTTGCTTTTATTAATATCCCTCATTACTTCCGGCAGATCTATTACAAATACTGATTTACCTTCTTTGAATTTATTCGCCCTGTAACTGTCGGGATAAACTGCAATATTTTCCGGCATCAGCTTGTGCGTATAAATCAGATCATACATAAGTTTCAGAGATTCCTCAATTTTATTGTTTTGCGGACTTATATTTCCGTCCTTATCGGTCAGTTCCCCGCCCATTCCCCACAAAAATTCCATAAAGACATCGGAAAGATTAGCTCCATTGGAGCAGGGATACATAAAACCGATAAGCTCCGGGTTTTTTTCTTTTAAAAGAATCAACTTTGCCGTTTCTATCAGCTCTTCCCAGGTTTCAGGAACCTTTAGTCCGTATTTTTCCAGCAAATCTTTCCTGTACATCAGGCACCGGCAATGAATATCATCCGGCACTCCGTATAACTTACCGTTGACCCTGCATGCGCTTATTGCAGCTTCAAAAAACATGTCTTTATTGTCCGCGCTTTCCTCCAACTCCATAAGTAAACCCGCGTTTGCCAGTTTAAATATCTGGCTGTAAAAGAGATACGAAAGACTTACCGAGGTGTTCGGATCCTTTACCGCTAACTCATTACTCAGCATCGTCTTTCCTACTTCCATTTTGTAGACTTTTGTATTTGGATATTTTTCGTTGAATTTTTCAATAAAGTAATCTTCCATCCCTCCAAAATACATTTGCAGCCCGATTTCCGAGGTTTCCGGAAAATCAGAAAATATGTTCTTATACCCTTCAACAGGACCATTGATCCTTAATCCATTCCTGTTTTGCTCCAGCTCCATTATTTTTGTATCGTATAGAGTTCCTCTTGCCTTTAAAATTGCCATTACCTTAAAAATACTGTTTTCCACTTCAATTTGTTTTACCACGATAAGATTATCGACCAGCTCTAAGAGCATATTGTTTTCCAGTCCGAAATAGTTATTGCTGTCAATAGCATTTGTAGTTATAAGCGCCGTTATCTTTTTTTCTTTTATTTTATTTAAAACTTCCGAAAGCTTGACCGGTAATTTATTCTGAGCGGCTGTTCCTGCAAAATTTAGACCTTCAAGCACAAGACGGTCTACATTATTTGTTAATATCTTCTGTACAACCGTATTGACGTTGCCGGTTTTAGAGGCACCAACATATAATAAGGTTAGTCTTTCGCGGTTTATATGGGTTTCCCAGTCAATCTCCAGGTGTTTATTAAAAGAAAGGACTCTTTCCGGTTGTTCGTTTAAGGAGATATAGACGCAATTTTCATTAGCTTCCAGCCCTTCTTTCAGGAACTGCAGGCCAAAGGAAGTTTTATCCACACCGGCGTGACCGGCTATCAGAGTTATGGTGCTTTTTATCAGACCGCCATAGAACATCTCGTCCAGTCCGGTTACACCCGTATTTAATCTTTCATATTTTCCTGCAATTTTCTTTTTGATTTTCATTCTAAGACAATTATACCACTACCCCTATTTGCAGTCCATTGAAAACAAAAAGCCCGCCGTTTCCGGCGGGCTTACAGACTTTTCATAATTGTTACTTTATTTTACTTACTCCAAGACCTGGGACACCGGGAATTATGGTTATCCTGCCGTTATCAAAGACGTCGCCTTTATACGGGTCATTTTTTATCAAGACATTGGTATCCAGGTCAAGGTAATCCGCCATAGAACCCAGATGGGCGGCAGCGGTAACAAGAATTGAGCTTTCGGTACGGCAGCCGAACATGATCTTAAGCCCGAGAGACTTTGCAATAACGCACATTTTAAACGCCTCTCTTATGCCGCCGCATTTCGCCAGCTTAATATTGATACCGTCCGCAAATTCCGAAGCAGGTAGAATATCGTTCCTGTCAACAACGCTCTCATCTGCAATAATCGGCACCCTTACATGCTTCTTTAATATCTTTAAATCCTTTACTTTCACAGGAGGAAGAGGCTGTTCGATGAACTCAGGTTTATATTTTGCAAGTATGCTTATCTTCTTTACCGCTTCATTTAAAGTCCAGCCTGCATTGGCATCAAAACATATCTTGCCTTTGAAGTTATCCATAACCGCTTTTGCTATATCCATATCATTTTTACATCCCAGTTTTACTTTAAGATACGGATATTTTTTTGCTTCAAGCGTCTTTTCTATGATCTTGGGTATGGTATCTATACCTATCGTAAAAGACGTTAATTTGCTTTTTATCGGCTCAAGCCCATAATATTTGTAAACCGGCATCTTTAATTTTTTACATATTAGATCATGCAAGGCAATATCCAGCGCGGTTATAGCCACCCGGCAGCTGCCCAGATTTTTATTTAAAATATCATAAATGCGGTCAAGCTCAAAAGGGTCTTCGTTTTTTATCAGATTAAAACCTTTCTTTACGGCTTGCACAACCGTCGCGTTCGTTTCTCCGTAGAAACTATCGGCGGAGGCCTCTCCCAATCCGGTAATATTACCGTCGCTGAGTTTAACTATTATATTTTCCTTTGAAGTCGTTACATTTCTTGAGATTCTGAAAGGATTTATGTAGTCAAGTCTTATAGTCTCTATTTTTAGTTTCATAGTTTCTCCTTATAGTTTTAGGCCTTCTTTTTTACTAATAAATTTAATATGAGCATCTTACTATATGCCTTTCTTTTTTGAAAGGAAAAACGACAAGTGTTCCGCTATGGTATCACAACCTTAAACTTAAACGGGGACTCGCGATTTCCGAGGATTACAATATTTTCGCTCTTACTCGCAAGTTCTTTCTCAAAAGCGTTACCTGAACCGCCGATCATTTCATCATTTACATAGGTACCAAGACTGCTTCTTCTATCCAAGACAATATATTTACCGTCTTTAAATTGGATTGATAGATGATTCCTTGATACGCTAAAAGGCACCTCATCCTCAAGATACAGGTCATTATTCGAGAATAAGTCCTTTTTAAATCCTTCCGTCATTCTTCCTATTTTATAAGGGAAATGATCTATTTCCAGGGGTTTGTTTTTCAGGGATTTTAAAGCCAGGGGAGTCAAACCTGTTACGGTTATTTTACTGGCAGAAATATTCTGAGCCGCCATCCCCATTGTCAAATCAATTACCTTCTGATCTACATGCCGTAACCGCTCAAAAATGCTTTTTAAAAACATACTTACCAGATGCGGCTCTGTATAGAATATTTCATTAAAATCACTCCGCCCTATCGCATTTACTTCGGTGTCTTCCAGCGCCACGACATTTGCCGAGCGGGGGACCTCGTCAATCATACTCATCTCCCCGAAAATCTGATCCTTGCCTATTATACCTAGAATAACTTTTTTACCGTCTTTCAAACGATAAACCTCCACACGTCCGGAAAGCACCGCATAAGCTTCATTTCCTTCATCGCCTTCTTTCAGTATCAGTTCCCCTTTCTTATATGTCTTTCTCATACGTTTTCACCGCCTTTTAAAATATTATTAAAACCTCGGCAATACTCGTTCATTCCTATGGTCTATTTTAAGATATATTTATATTTAAAACAATGCTAAACTATTATTATAAGCACTTATCTTTGGAGGTGTCCTATGGGTCAAAAAGCGAGAAGAATAGGAGTTCTGACCGGCGGGGGTGATTGTCCCGGCCTTAATGCCGTTATAAGAGCAGTGGTAAAAAGCGCAAACAACCTGGGCTGGACAGTTATCGGAATAAAAAAAGGTTTTGAAGGCCTCATGCATCCCGGAAACGCCGAGGTTCTGGACGCCCATGACATCAGCGGTATTTTAAACATCGGCGGAACAATTTTAGGTACGACAAACAGAGGGGATCCCTTTAAATACGCAGTAACAAAAAATGGAAAAACAATCTACCTGGATAAATCCGCTGAAGCTGTCAAGGGCTTTAAAAAACTTAAACTCGATGCACTCGTTTGTATCGGCGGGGATGGAACCTTAACAATCGCAAAGCAGCTTGCGGATAAGGGAATACCGCTGGTCGGAGTTCCAAAAACAATAGATAATGACCTCTCTGCCACAGTTATTACCTTCGGTTTTGATACTGCCGTAAGTACCGCAACGGATGCGCTTGACAAACTTCACTCTACCGCTGAAAGCCATCAGAGAGTAATGGTAGTTGAGGTAATGGGCCGCTACGCGGGATGGATAGCTCTTAACTCGGGAATTGCCGGAGGGGCCGATATTATTCTTATCCCTGAAATACATTTTGATATGAATAAAGTCTGCGAGAAAGTTATGGCACG
>Ga0156422_1006_pt2 | contig 13781 bp, 10 predicted proteins | sample RifOxyA2_FD_108065 | JGI IMG/M metagenome (GOLD analysis project Ga0156422, IMG submission 108065) | Candidatus Firestonebacteria bacterium RIFOXYA2_FULL_40_8
AACACCGAGGAAAGAAGGAAGTCCGGCACCTGCGCCGATAAATACGGCAGAAAATCCTTGTTTGAAAAGTTCGTTTACCGGAATAGTTTTTCCTACCAGCACATTTACAATTATCTTAACACCCAGTTTTCTAAGATAATCTACTTCTATATCCAGTATTTCCTTGGGTAACCTGAATTGCGGTATTCCGTAACGGAGTACTCCCCCCGTAGCATGCAGGGATTCATATACGGTAACATCATATCCGAGCATCGCAAGATCTCCCGCGCAGGTAAGCCCGGCAGGACCCGACCCGGCTATGACAACCTTTGCAATCTTCTTTTCCGGAAGTTTTACGACGTTCTTATCAATATTGCCAGACTGTCTTTCTACATCGGCTACGAACCTTTCCAGACGGCCGATACCGACCGGTTCATTTTTCTTTCCTACTATGCATTTAAGCTCACACTGCTCTTCCTGGGGACAGACACGCCCGCAGACAGCAGGCAGAGAGTTCGTTTCTTTTATTTTCCTTGCCGCTTCGTCATATTTTTTTTCACCTACGAGTTTTATGAACGCGGGAATATTTACATTTACGGGACACCCGTCGATACAAAAAGGTTTTTTACACTGAAGACATCTGGCCGCTTCTTTTAACGCATCGGCTTCATTATACCCGAACGCCACTTCATCAAAGTTTTTTACCCTTGCAGCAGGGGTTTGTTTTGCCATATCTGTTTTTTTAGGATTAATAGCCATCTTATCTGCACTCCTTGCATTTTAATTTATAAATTTCAGCGGAGTTCTTTTCCTCGTCTTTAAATTGATTAAGACGTTTCATCAACTCCCCGAAGTCCACCTGATGCCCGTCAAAGGAAGGCCCGTCCACGCAGCCAAACAAAGTTTTTCCTCCCACGGTAACCCGGCACGCCCCGCACATTCCCGTAGCATCCAGCATTATCGGGTTCAAGCTTACTATGGTCCGTACCTTATAATTCTTTGTAAATTCGGAAACCACTTTCATCATTATTACCGGACCGACCGCGACTACCAGGTCTATTGATTTATCTTTTTCTAAAAGTTCTTTAAGCACATCGGAGACAAAACCTTTCCTGCCATATGAACCGTCGTCCGTGGTGACATGCATAGCATCACTCACCGCTTTTAACTCTTTTTCAAAGAAAAGGAGAGATTTGTTTCTCGCTCCGATTATCGTAGTTACTTTCTTTCCTTCTTCGTGCAGTTCTTTGACTTCGGGATAGATTTCGGCAATTCCTACCCCGCCGGCAACACATACTATATTTTTTGCCCCCGCAAAATCCGTTGCCTTCCCGAGAGGTCCGAGAAGGTCTTTCAACTCTTCCCCCACTTTAAAATCAGCCAGCTGCATGGTGGATTTACCCACGACCTGGAACACTATAGTGACTGTTCCCTTGTTTTTGTCTTTGTCAGCAATAGTAAGAGGAATCCTCTCCCCACCTTCTTTTAAGCGAAGCACAACAAACTGCCCGCTCTTAGCCGACCCCGCAATAAGCGGCGCTTCAACTTCGATAAGCTTGACGGTATCAGAGACGTCACTTCTTTTAACAATACGGTACATAATTCCCCCTTTAAGTACTGGATTACGATGATGCAAACTAAAAAAACGTTACGAGTAGCGGGTGACGAGTTACGGGTTGAGCAAAGTATAAATATCAGACCATAACCCTTTGCGAAATCCACCTGGGTGGATTCAACATTAATGTGGTATTAATTTAATCAACAACTCGTTGATTTAAACCCAGCACCTAGAGCCCAGGACCCAGAGCCTTTCGAAAACTTTTCTTTAAAAGTTTTCGAAGTACTTCTTATGTTTTTCCGTCATATTCACTATTCCGGGATAACCTCCGGTATGAATGAACAGGATATTCTCATTTTTATTGATTTTACCGCATTTTATATAGTCAATCAAGCCCCCGAAGGCTTTTCCGGTGTAAACAGGGTCTAAGATAATACCTTCTAAACGGCCAAGTAAACCTATTGTTTCTATGACTCTTTCATCCGGGATAGCGTAACCTTCCCCCAGATAGGAATCATTGATAATAATATCTATTTTTTCGGGCGCTTTCTTCCCGAGTACTTCATATCCCTCGGCTATTTCTTTTTTGACATACGCTTCTGCTTTTTCCTTTTTAAATAAAACACTCATGGCGAGTATTTCTTTTTTTGATTTATTTTCGGCTTTACCTATTTCAAGACCTGCTTGAGTACCTCCCGAACCATGAGCCACAACTATTCTGCTAAACTCCACTTTTAATTCTTTTTCCTGGGTCAGTATTTCAGAAAAACATTCCGCGTAACCCATAGCGCCATAGCCTGAAGCGCCGCCTATCGGAACCGTATATGCCTTGTGACCGTTTTTTGAAAGATGCGCCGCCAGTTCATCCATCATTATATTTATTTTATCAAAATTCCAGGTATCGGCAAACCTTACTTCGGCGCCGAATATTTTATCAAGGAGGAGATTACCTTCAAGTACGGTTTTTTTATTTCCGGAAAGGATAAGCACACAACGAAGCCCTAGCTTTGCACAAGCGCCGGCAGTAATTCTTGCGTGGTTGGACTGAGGGCCTCCGGTCGTTATAACAGTGTCGCACCCTTTATCTATGGCATCCGCCAGAATATACTCAAGTTTTCTTACTTTATTTCCGCCAAGAGCCACATCCGTAAGATCATCTCTTTTAATATAAATTTTCGGCCCTTTAAGATACTTGCTCGCACTTTCCATATATTCTACGGGTGTGACCCGGTTGAACAATGAGATCTTTTTTATCTGCTTCATTTTAAGTATTCTCCGAAAAACTTTAAAACTTCTTTTGAGTAATTTAACTGGTCCTTGCTTAAGGATTCTATATGGTCTGCGTCTTTGACCAGGATCAGCTTTTTGGGCCCCAAAGCTGCGGCTAGTATTTTTTCGGAATTGGCAGGAGGAATGTTTCCGTCCGCCGTTCCGTGAAAAAGGAGGAGCGGTGTTTTCATTTTTGCCGCGCTTTCTACGGGATTTACCGTTTCATATTTAAACCCGCTTCGTATCTTTGCGAGAAAAGCTGCAAAAGGCACCATCGGATAATACGGAAGATGATAAAACTTTGAAGAGTAGCTTCTGATCATATCGGAAAGTCTGGCAAAAGAGGAGTCCGCAACTACGGCTTGAATATCAGGGCAAACCTCAGCGGTCCGGATAGAGGCGGCAGCGCCCATGGAACGGCCGATAACCCCGATATGCTTTACTCCTTTTGTTTTTACAAAATCCACTGCAGCCAGCAGGTCTTTTACCTCATTAAAACCAAGCGAGGTGTATTTTTCTTTGCTTTCGCCATGCCCGCGGAAATCAAAAGCCAGGCAGGAATAACCTTTTTTGTATAAAAACGGTATGTAATTCAGCATATCGCCCTTGTCGGCGCCCAACCCGTGGCAAAGAATAACGCACTTTCCGTTGTTTTTCTGACTCACCCACCAGCCGTAAACGATAATATTATCTTTTGTCACAAATGTTATTTTTTCAAACTGAATATTAAAGACCGCGGGATTTCCGGAGTCTTTCGGCCGGTAAGCATGAAGCAGCGCCCCCGAAAATATCCAGGCAAAAACAAGAAAAAGGATTGTCCCGTAAAGAACAATCCTTATCAAAATTGTTTTTATTAATAAACCCGTTTCCATTCTTACCCTTTTTCTTTGGTTAATTTCCGCTGGCTTTGTATTTTCTGAGAGCCTCGTGCGCGTCTGAAGTACCTATCTTTTGGAGCGAGTCACTGGCATAAGACCTGACCACAGCATCGTCATCTTTTAAGGATTCCGCAAGATACGGTACGGCATCATTCCCGAATTTTACAATCGCGTCCCTGGAGTGGATTGCGACTTTATTATTCTTATCCTTCAGCATTTGCGCTAAAAACGGCGCCGCTGATTTTGCACTGGAACCGATCTTACCGAGCGCATCCACTGCCTCAAGCCGAACATCATCATCTTTATCCCGGAGAGCCTCCGTAAGCGCCATAATGGACTCTTTATATTCGATCCCGATATTTCCCAAAGCCGTGGCGGCCGCTGCTCTGACTCCCGCATCTTCATTTTTCATAACACCTATTAATGCAAGAGCCGCGTTCTTCATCATGGGAGACCCTTTTTCAATACCTATCTTTCCAAGCACGTAGGCGACTTTTGTTTTAACTTTATTATTGCTTTCGCCCAGGGTTTCTATTAACGGCTGAATCGCTTTCTGCCCGATCTTGATAAGCGAGTTCTGCACGGCCATACTGATATGAAGATTTTCATCATTTACATAAAGTATTAAGAGCTTGGTCCCCGCCTTGGAAATCATGCCTATTTTTTCAATAGAATTTCTTGCCGCGAATTGAACACCGACTTCACTGTCAGCCAGAAGTTTCACAAGCTGAGGCATCGCTTTTGCCGAGCGCATCCCGAGATCACCAAGGGACTCCACTGCGGCTATCCGCACAGCTTTTTCTTTATCCCCCAGCAAAGCAGTCAATTCTAAAACATAATCTTTTTGCGAGGAAGAAAAAAGAAAACCGGCAACTTTGGCGGCGGATTCTCTGGTGTATCTGCTTTTATCGTCTAATAATGCCCCGATCGCGTCCCCGGAATCCTTACTCAGGTACGCCGCCTTTATATAGGATTTGTATGCAGCGTCGCGCACCAGAACAATATTGTCACCAAAAGCATTTATCAAACACGCGTAAATGTCCTTATAATTTACACGCATTTTTCCGAGACAATTAATCGCGGCTATTTTTCTTTCCACATCGGAAGAACCCGCCATGGCAATGAGCTCTTTTAATATCCCTTCAGAGGAAGGATTTATTTTACACAGGCTTCCCGCTGCCAAAAGCGCCAGATTTTTATTATTTCCTTTTAAGGCAGCTGAGAGTTCAACTATACTTTCCGAAGCCGGCCCCCCGATGCTTCCAAATATTTCTATCAAGCGCTCTTTTAGAAAATCATCCCCGGTTTTATATTTTTCCAGCATCAGGTCAACGGCCTCACGATAAACCGCGCCGATTTCAACAAGCGCGTCTTTCGCGCTGTTTATAACTACAATGTTTTTAAATTTGAGATTATTTAAAAGAGCTTCCAGAACCCGTCTATCAGTAATTTTTTTCTTGCCGGAAATAAATGCCGCGCCAAAGCAAATCATACCGTTCTCGCTTTTTAAAGCCAGAAGAAGATCGTCAATATCAATGATACCTATTTTAATTATGGCGTCTTTTGCCGCTCCCGAGACCAGCTTATCTTCTGACCCCAGGGTAAGAAAGAGGCGCTTTGTCACTTCGAGCCGCGACGGCTTAATACCGCCAAGAGCATACGCCGCATGGGAAATAATAAATTTATCCCTGCTATCAAGAGCTTTTAAAAGCTGGGGGATGGCTTTGTCGTCGAATTTAATCACATATTCTTCGGCCATAACCCTGATTTCCTGGCTTTTATCGGCAAACATGGAAATAAAAACAGGGATTGCTGTATCCGGACCAAGTTTAATTAAAGCTTCGGCCGCGCGACGTCTAATTGAAGAGCCGGGGTTGTTAAGGTATTCTTTTAATTCCTGCGCAGTTTGCGCTTTTCCTTTATCATCAAGAGCTTTTATCTCTTCCAGCGCAAAAAGCCGTGCGGTTTCATCCTCCCCGGCAGCCAGCCGGTAACTTAAAGAAGCACAGCCGCAAAGCATAAAAGCAAGAAGAACTACCGTCAGGACAAGAAGAGTTTTTTTCATTTATTCTCCGTTGCAACAAACAAATCATCTTTAACTAAGACACAGCAGGTGCCGTTACTTGTTCCATAAAAGACAATTACTAATGACTTATTACTAATTAAGTGAATGCGGCGAAAAGAAGCCGCCGGTATTGAATAAACAGACTGCTATTTTAAAGGTAATTTTATCTCTCTTCTTTCTTTGGCTGATTTGTAAATTGCCAGGATAAGTTCCACTGATTTTCTAGATTCTTCCGCGGTAACAGGAGGAACTTCACCGGCAAGAATAGCTTTTGTAAAAGCATTGAACTGAGCAGTGTGGCCCTTTTTGGTGATAGCTTTCGGGTCCGCAACTCCGCCTTCTGTTTTGTTTCCTTCTTCTTTGACCGGCTGACCTTCAAGTTTCCATAATATTTTTTCCATCCCGGTTAAGATAACCGTACCCTTCGTCCCGTGCACCTCAAGCCTTCTTTCTTCTCCGGGGCAAACGGAAGTTGTGCCTTCGATCGTACCTAAAGCGCCGCTTTTAAATCTTAATATGGCGACCGCCGTATCTTCCACCGGTATTTTGTGTACTAATGTTTCAGCATAAGCGGTAACTGATTCCACCTCTCCCATAAAAAACATCAAAAGATCGATGGCATGTATCGCCTGGTTCATCAAAGCCCCGCCGCCGTCAAGTTCCCACGTAGCTCTCCAGCCCGCGCTCTTATAATATTCCGCGGACCTGTACCATTTTTGATAAGCATCCCCGAGCACCATTTTCCCGAGCTGACCGTCTTGAATTGCTTTTCTGATAGAAAGCGAAGAATCCATAAACCGGCTCTGAAAAATCCCCGCCAGATATTTTTTGGTTTTCTTTGAGACCGCAATCATTTTATCTATTTTTTCAAGCGTTATTTCAAGCGGCTTTTCCGAGATCACATGCTTCCCCGACTCCATGGCCTCGATAGCCGCATTCATATGAAGTCCCGAAGGTAAAGCAATAGTGACCACATCCACTGCAGGATCTTTTAACATATCTTTAATAGAAGTATAGTATTTGGTTTTATATTTTTCCGCAGCAGCCTTCGCCTTGGGTTCATCCGTATCCACCACGCATATAAGCTCCGCCTCCGGCGTCCCGAGCACCCCGTCACCATGAGAGCTAAGAATATTCCCGCAACCAACGATTGCAAACCCAAGTTTTTTCATGTTATTTTTCCGTCCTTTTAGGTAAATTATATTTTAGATTGGAACTAATCTTGCCCCTGTTAACTCTTCATAGCCATTTTCGGATATCGAAGTCCTTCTTCATATTTTGCCAGCTTTCATAGCCTTCTCTTCCGGCTATTGAAGGCAAATATATTCCTTCCTATCAAAACAAGACACCTTGTTCTTCATGTGGCTTATTGTTCTATTTTCTATTGTTTCTTTCTAAAAGAACTAAAAAACCTGGAACAATAGAGCAATAGACAATAGAACGCAATCGAACTCTTCTTGCTGATTTTTATCCTTCATAACCATTTTTGGTTATAGAAGTCCTTTTTCTATTGTCTATTTTCTATTGTTCGATTGCTCTACCAATTTTAAAAGTAGTTTAAAATTGGTGGAGCTGAGGGGGATCGGACCCCTGGCCTCCTCGCTGCCAGCGAGGCGCTCTCCCAGCTGAGCTACAGCCCCATCAATAACATCCGCCAAAAAGATCGGCGGATCATCCAAAGATCCGCCTATAATAATTTGGCGGACGACTCAATATGTTTACACTAATGAAAGTCGAATTCTAAACAAAAACAACGCTTTTACCGATACAGGTGCCTATTTTAGCATTAAAAACGGGGTAATTCAAATCAAATCAGAACCCTCTGTCCTTATACTCCACTTTGATATCTTCGAACTTGGAAATATCTTTCCAGTTGATCGTGACACGCTTTATCCATTTGGAATTTTTTGTGATATTTATTATGGCTTTTAGACTTTCCAGCGGCGGGGAGTCCATTTCTATATTGAAGATAGCTGTTTTGTCGTCGTAAGAACATCTTAACACTTTATACCAGGTATTCGTTTTAATGGAGTTCAAAATAGGATTACCCGGCCAGTTGGAAAGCTGGACTTCTATTTTATACTGCTGACTGCCTTCAGGGATGTATATTATCCTTGAGCAGACGGATTGGCCGTTTACCAGAATTTTATCTATGAACTTCCCGTCTCTGGCATACGCAATATCAATAAGGTTACCTTTATATTTGAAATTATAAATGAACCTGAATTTATACATATCGAGCGGTTGGATGTAAAGATTTCCTCTGGTAAAATCAATACCGCAGTTCTTAAAATACATATCCATATAAGAAAAGACCTCGGAAACCGGACGGTCGTCATCGTATTGCGTAAAGGGCATCTGCTTTTCATACAGGGCAGGAACGCTCCCTTTAATATCGTATTTCACAAGGTTATCCAAGATAAAATATATTTCCGGGTATTTTAACTCGGGGAAGTTCAACAGTTGTTTTACTTCTTTTTCTATTACGTTTTTATCCTCCCCCTGCAGTATATGATTTAACACCAGTTGTTCGTTCTTTAAATCTTCCGGAACTTTTACCGGAGTAAAAACCGCTTTTTTTCCGATTATAGACCCCGCCCATTCCAGCGTCCTTTGATTATAAAGTTCCAGCGCTTCATTTTCCATCTTCTGGTAATTTTCCCCGTTTTCCACGGCAGTTTCAAGATATCTGGTATCTCCGGTAAACTCATAAGCTTTCCAGTAAACCCAGGGCCAGAGTTTTTTTCCGAGTATTTTTTCCAGCTTCTCTTCATAAACAAACCTGAGTGCAAAATCAGTAATATCTTCCCGGCGGTAACCGTTAAGTAAAAGATACGTTGCCTGGTACATTTTTCTCGTGGAAATATCGGTAGCGTATATCCTGACAATATTGGACAGAAGTTTATTGTAAAACACTTCTTTTTCGCTCTCCATCTCGATTACATTCTTGCCTGCGGCCGTAAAAGAAAGTATTGCAGCTGTCCTGGCATCATTACCCAATCCAACACCGATAGAAAAACTCACTTCCGAGCCGGCCGGAACATTTAACTTAGTAATGATCCGGTACCTGCCGTTCTCCTGAAAAACAAAAATATCTTCAACCGTGGACTTATCAAAAAATATCCCCATCGCAGAAGCCCCGGTTTTGTACTGATTTGTAACGGTAACGGCTTTTCTTGCAATATACTCTTCCTGCAATACGGAAGTTCCCTTGGAGTAAAACACCAGCTCCTGTTTCCAGGGTTCCTTCCCGGAGTTAGAAAGAACTACGGTCGAAACCGAGGATTCAGGATTAACAAACGCGGTTATCATTTTTATTTTTTTATCTTCTTTATAGTTATTCTCGCTTAATATTTCATTAGGCCGCCAGACAATACTTTTAAAAGGATTTATTTCTTCAAAACCTTCTATACGGAAACGAATGGCGCAAAACGGGTCCAGATCTGTTTCGGTATGCAGTACGGCAAGCGGAGAATATCCGAACACCGGACTGTGCCCTTTAATATGAAATTTAGAATCAGGCAGTCCCATCGGGTAGGCAGCATAAGGAAGCTCTTTATAAGAAAGCCACCAGTGATAGGTAACTAATTTACGGTCGTCCTCCGCGCCAAAAGCCGGGAGGAGCAAACTTCCTATTAAGGCAATGATTAAAAGATTACGACGCATATTTTATTTTTATCCGCTTCTTTTTTAATTTTATTTTTATCTATTAAGAACATTTTACCGGACTGAACGGCAAGACACTTTATACCGGCTTTTGCCAGTTGTTTTATTGTCTCAACCCCTGCTCCGGGAATGTCAATCCGCATATCCTGCTTAGTTCGCGCGGCTTTCACGCACACCGCTCCACCTTTTGCCAGGAGTCCTCCGCGTTTTATTGCCGCATCAGTACCTTCAATACCTTCCGCAGTAATTATTTTTTTGTTCTTAACAATCACCGTTTGTCCGATATCCGAGTCCGCCAGTTTTTTTGCTTCTTTAAAACCGTATTTTATATCTTCAATTTCTTCCCTGCTCGGTTTTCTTTTTGTCAAAACACCTTTTTTAGCGAGCAGAGGTTTCAAGTAGATCGTCATCGGAAGTATTTTAATCCCTTCCTTTTCAAACTCTTTTATTACTGCTTGAATCAGAGTAGAATCTTTTTTATTCCGGAGGGACATGAACAGTTTAAACAGCCTCATATCCGGTTTAAGCGCCGAAAACAACCTGACTTTCCTTACCTTTCCGACAATACAGGCCTTCGTAATCCCCAGCTTTTTAAAGGTTTTTATGGCCAAGCCAAAATCCCCGATATCAAACCAGAATATTTCTTTTGAATACCCGGCAAGCGACTTGTCCGCCTCATTTTTTATGGCAATAGTAATTACTTTTTTTCCGTCTCTTTTTGCATTCTTGCAAAAATATACAGGAAGGAGTCCTCCACCCGCAACGAGTCCTAGCATTTATAAATGCCTCTTTTTGATTTTTCCACAAAAGAAACAAAATGGGCAACATAAGGGTCTTTGATAAGGTCTTCTTTTATCCTGGTTAATGCCTGGGTGGTATTCAGCCCGGATTTAAAAACAAGCTTGAACATTTTTTTTAACGCTTCTCTTGATTTTTCCGGGATACCGTTCCTTTCCAAACCAATTTTATTCAACCCAAAGATCGTAAAAGGGTTGCCGGCGCCAAGTACAAAAGGCGGCACATCTTTCTCTATGGGGGAAGAAAGTCCTATCATGGCAAGGGAACCTATTTTGCAGAACTGATGCACGGGGCAATAGGCCGACATAAAGGCTTTATCTTCAACTTCTACAAATCCGCCGAGTCCCACTCCGTTCACCAGTGTTACATTATTTCCTACTTTTACATTATGTCCGATATGCGCGGTGGCAAAGAAAAAGCAATCACTACCTACGGTGGTTTTTTCACCTTCCCCGGTAGCGCAGTTAATGGTGACCGACTCGCGGAAAATATTATTATCTCCTATCTCAACAAAACTTTTCTCATTTTTAAAATGCCTGTCCTGCCCCGGATTACCTATAACCGTGTAACTATAGATTTCATTATTTTTTCCGAGAGTAGTATAACCGTTTATTATCACCCCGGGATGAAGTTTTGTTTTATCCCCGAGGGTTACATTTTCTCCGATAATACAATAAGGTCCGATCTCTACATCTTTTCCTATTTTTGCGCTTGTATGGACCAGCGCGGTTTTATGAATATTCGTCATACATACACCCGTTTAACATCTTTTTTGATGGCGCAGATTATTTCGTACGGAATGGTTTTACATTTAGCCGCCAATTCTTCCGCGCTTATAATATTATTTTTGCTTTTTCCTATCAATACCGCTGTGTCCCCTGCTTTTACTTTTGAACTTTTGCCGAGATCCGTCATTATGAGATCCATGCAAACTCTACCGGCAACGGGATATTTTTTTCCGCTAATAAGAACTTCTCCGCTATTGGAAAGAAGACGGTTGTACCCCGAGCCGTAACCGACACCGAGGACCGCGATCTTCGTATCTTTTTTTGTCCTATAAGTATTACCGTAACTGATGCTGCTGCCCTTCTTGCAGTTTTTAACGAAAAGTACTTTTGTCTTCCAGGAAAGCGCCGGTTTAAGTTTGACCACTTTCTCTTCTTTCTTATCAAGATGAAGTCCGTAAATCATGAGTCCGGGACGCACCATATCAAAGCCGGCTCCGGAAAAATTAATAACGCCTGAGCTGTTTAAAACATGTTTTATTATACTTTCGGGTACCAGAAACGAAGCATATTCAAAATCACTTATCTGCTTCCAGGTGTAAGAAGGATTATCATCCGCAGATGACAGATGGGTAAAGACTCCTTCAACTTTAATATTGCTGAACTTCCTTACTTTACTGAAGAAATCCTCAAAGTTCTCTGAAGTTAACCCGAGACGCCCCATACCGGTGTCTATTTCAATATGAACTTTTGCCGTGGTTTTTTGCTTTTTTGCTTCTTTATCCAGCTCTCTGACAATTCCCAGGTCGGAAACACTCTGACTAATGCCGTAACTTACAATATCTTTGGCCTGGAAAGGAAACGCGGAAACAATATTTAAAACCGGGAGTTTAATGCCGTTTTTTCTTAACTCAATAGCTTCGGAGATATCCCCGATACCAAGGCATTCCACTCCGCCTTTTTGAAGGATCTTCGCAATAGGAATAAGACCGTGCCCATAAGCATTATCCTTGATAATGGCGCATATTTTGACGCCCCGTCCCAGCATTCTCCTTGCTTCTTTTACATTATGGAGAATAGCTTTCGTATCTACCTCTACCCAGGTCATATCCATAGACGTTTATTATAGCAGAAAAGAAGGGTTGGTGGAAGTTTAGAAAGAAGCTTTTAAAGGCAAGGTTTTATTGAGTGACGATATCTATGTCTGTTTTTTCAGGTATTTTACAGCAATAACTTATTATATCCAGCGGTGCTTTTTCCGCTTTCAATATATTGTCAATCGTAAATCGTCAATTGTAAATTAGGTGTTTTTCCCCGCTGCGAGTTTATATATGTTTACAAAATCTTCCCTGAACATCTTGTCTCCGCTTGGGAGTTCGATGTGGTCTTTTCCGCCGCTGTAGACTTCCATCAGGGTGTCCGCCATTTTACCTATCAGCTCGTCTGAAATACCGGTGAGTTTTGTTTTTACGGAAAGGCGCTGGAGCCAGTTATCCATATGCATTGCGGCTGCTTTACTGCCGAAGACTTTTTCGCCGAACATGGTTGACCTGAAAGCAAAAAATTCGTATTTTTTCATGTACTTCATCCACGCAAGAAGCAGACAGGCAAGTCCTTCGCTGTGCGGTACATCCGTCCAGGCAGACAAACAATGTTCCATCCAGTGGAGATACGCTTTTCCGTTCCATGCCATCTGTCTGAAAGGCGAGCAGGCGATAGTTCCGGCATAACTCATAAGACCGCGGTAATCCGCATTGTGCGGATTAACCATTGCATGCGGGGTATTCTCAATGGCTTTAAGCATAATATCTTCCGCCATTCTGTCTTTCAGAGGAGCTTCTCCGACATTTGTAAGATACGGTTCAAGAAGGTGGCATACTATATCCACGCCGGAATACGCTGTTTGTTCTTTTGAAAGCGAGTATGTAAGCTCCGGATCAATTATTGAAACTGCCGGAAAGAGATGGCTATCCATCAGATGAACTTTTTGTTTCAACTCCAGGTTGGTTATCACTGCCGTCGGATTTCCTTCCGAACCCGTAGCAGGAAGGGTCGGAAGCATCAGCATCGGAAGCGGAAAAATATTTATTTTAGATTTTTTCGGGGAACAATGCACAAAATCCCAGACAGACACGCCTTCTTCGCATTTAGCTGTAAGCGCAATGCCTTTGGCCGCGTCCATAGCGCTTCCCCCCCCAAGAGCGATTATGAAATCACATCCCAGGGATTTTGCCAGCCGCCCCCCTTCATCAATAGTCGCTGATCTCGGATTAGGTTCTATCTTGTCAAATATCACATACTCAATCTTGTTTTCTTTTAATTGCGCCGTAAGGTTGTCCAGATAACCGAGTTTTTTTACAGAACCCCGGCCCGTGACAACGAACGCTTTCTTCCCGAGAAGCTTGGCCTCAGTTCCCGCTCTCTTGAACTCACCCGCGCCAAAAATAAATTTCACCGGCCAGTACAATTCAAATTTCAACATTTAAACTCCCGACTCTTTTGATTTAAGAAGAGATATTATTTTTTTCAGGGCCTCAAAAAATATTACAAGAACGAGCACTATCATTATAACCGAAAGTCCGGCGTTTAAATAGTTTTTCTTGGGCAGGTAATTTACATATATATTCATGATTCCGGCAGTAAGCGTGGTAGCGAACATAAAAAGCGCAGGCAGAAAGGTTATCAGCGCGTATTTCCAACTCTTGGTTGTAGAAAGTATATAAACCGTGCCGAAGGCCAGCGCAACTGTGGCTAAAAGCTGGTTTGCCACGCCAAACATCGGCCAAATAGTACTGATATCCCCTTTGTAAACCAGGTATCCCCAGGCAAAGCTGATTATTCCG
>Ga0156422_1032_pt2 | contig 13683 bp, 7 predicted proteins | sample RifOxyA2_FD_108065 | JGI IMG/M metagenome (GOLD analysis project Ga0156422, IMG submission 108065) | Candidatus Firestonebacteria bacterium RIFOXYA2_FULL_40_8
TCCTGAAACTTCAAAACTCTCTCTTCCTCCCATAATTTCGGCAGGATCCATCTGTCTCGGATTTTCCATTAAACCGTCTCTGAAAGCCGCTCTTTCGTTTTCCCGGATAAATATTTGTTTTTCGCTAAGCAGTTCGGAAATCGCCACGACACCTTCCAGAACCTGAACCTCTGTAGCTTCAGCCGTTGTTCCCATTATAAATTCGGTTCCCTTAACGGCGGCAACGATCTTGGGGGAGGAAACAATAAAACTTCCGCCTTCGACTATTTTTGTGACTTTAGCTTTAACCCCTCCAAAAAGAAGCTTAAGTGCGGAGTTTTGCTTTTGAGCCGTGCATTGAACGGTTAAAAGATCCAGAAAGGAGTTTTCTTTTACTTTTACGGTGGTCCCTTCCGCGAACAGGATTTCGACCCGTCCATTTTTAGTCCGCAGCTTGTCGCTTGAACTAAGTTCCTGGTTTAAACTCGCTGGTTTCCAGTCAGTCCCGGACAGGGAACAATCTACTTCCCCCGAAAGCGCGGATATTTTAAGCATAGACTCCGCGGCAAGAACAGGGGAGAGAAACACAAAAAGAAGTGAAAACAGCGCAATTAGTTTCTTCATACAACCTCCGGATAAGTAACTCTTTAGTTAATAATATTAAACATTTCCTAACGAATTATAACACAATATACAAGTTTTTCAACCCAAAATTAGGTGAGAAAGAGCACGGAAAGAGTGTGAAAAACAATACAAGTCGTTATTCTAAACTATAACTCCAAAAAAAGCTAAATCCCATGAAATTTCTTGAAAATTTCACTTTTTCCTGTATAATTATCATATAAACCATGAATTTGAGGGGGTAAGTATTAATGAGTTTTAAAAACAAGCCAAGAAGAATCTTACTATATTAAATGGATATTCAATAAGAGTTCGATACCTGTTTTTGCCGGTAAAATGTCCAAAGCTAGAATATCCACTGCTGATAAAATAAAGGTTTTTAAAGATTTGAAAAGTCTGTCGTAATTTAAAAAATGATATGAAATCAGGAAACACCAGATAAAATAACGCTCTTTGACAGCTCGCTCTAGTTGGTTCTTATTGGTTATGATGTTTTCGGTAAAGCAATCTCTGAAAGCTGGGCAATTTATTGAACTTATAAGGGTGTGTTAAAGAAGGGTCAGCTCCCGCTTATTTTAAAGAGATAAGAAGATGCTGATTGGAATAAGGTAAGGCATAATGCAAGGCGGCGCTTGACAAAAGGGGGTGAAGCAGGGTATACTGTTTCATATATAGGACATATAGGGGATGTATATGAAATTGCTTGATAATCTTAAAATATTGCAAAAGGCTGGAATCTTTACTACTTCTGATATAAAAAGATATCTGGGACTTTCTCAAGATGCTTTAAGGAAACTGATCTGGCGGTATCAAAAGCACGGGGTACTGGTTAAACTCAGGAACGGGCTTTATACTTTAAGGGGTGGCGGTGAACCGGATTCTTTCCTTTTGGCCAATAAACTTTACCAGCCTTCCTATGTGTCCTTTGAAACGGCGCTTTCCTTTTATGGAATAATTCCGGAAACAGTTTATTCCGTTACTTCAGCGACGGCAAAGCTGACCCGCAACATCAGCTCGCTGGGGAGGGAGTTTTCTTACAGAAAAATCAAAAGGAAGGCATACGGCGGGTTTAAACCTGTGAAAATAGGAGGAAATACTGTTTTGATGGCAGAGCCGGAGAAAGCTTTTGCAGACCGGTTATATTTTGAATTTCTAAAAAAAACCGGCCCGCTGGACAGAGTTAATGCCAGAAAACTCAATAAAGCAATTATAGTAAAATATATCAAGCTATTCGGGAATGAGAAGTTCCTGAAATGGAGTAAAAATGCTTTCTGAAAATTCAATAAAGGAACTTGCAGTAAAGTTTCAGACTTCTGAGCTCAATATTGCCCGTGAATATTTTCAGAACCTATTCCTTAATTCTCTTTACACGCAAAAAAACTCGGAAAAGCTGGGGTTTAAGGGTGGAACGGCGCTCCGAATAGTTTTTAACAGCCCCAGGTTCTCTGAGGATCTGGACTTTACCGCTGATACTGGAATTAAGGTGTTTTTATTGAAACAGATGCTTGCCTCCACAATTGAAAAAATAGAAAAGGAAAACCTGCAGGTAAACATTATTGAAGCAAAAGAAACTTCAGGGGGGTTTCTGGCTTTGTACGAGGTACCACTTTTGTCCTACACTGCAAGAATAGAGTTGAATATTTCTACGCGCGCGAAAAATATGTTATTTGAAACAGAGCCGCATCTTGTTTCGTCTGAAATCTTTCCGCCGTACACACTCCTGGCGTTGGACCGGAAAATATTGGTAAAGGAAAAAATACAAGCCCTGCTCTTCAGAAAAAAACCAAGGGATATATTTGACCTTTATTATCTGCTGAAGAGCCGGATAGCCCCGGAACAGATAGTTGCTTATAAGAGTGAAATCCTTAACCTGCTATTGACCTGTAAAGAAGGGGCTCTGACCGGCGAATTAAAAATGTTCCTGCCGAAGAGCTACTGGAACTTACTCCCGGGTATGATAAAAAGACTTCAAGAGCAGGTGAAGAACATATAGAACGCTAAGTGTTAATATGAAGAAGTATATTAATACTTTTAAAATGTAAAAGGATATTAAATGGACCATGAACCATTTCCCTATACTTGAGCAGAGTGAATAGTCTAGGGTCAGGTTCACGGTTTTCCATAAGCAGCTTGATGAAAAGGATTTTAAATGGAAAATCTTCAAATACTTAAAGAGTTTGTCATAATTCTCGGGGTTTCAATACCTGTTGCGTTTCTTTTTCAAAAAATTAAATTCCCTTCTATAGTCGGGTTCATTATCGCAGGGGTGTTAATCGGTCCGGGCGGGTTTAAGCTTATTTCTGATATCTCTAGCGTTAATATGCTGGCGGAGATTGGCGTAATACTTCTTTTGTTTTCCATCGGACTAGAGTTTTCTCTTTCCAAACTGGTTTCCATAGGTAAACTTCTGCTTGTCGGGGGGACGCTCCAGGTGTTTTTGACCGCGGGTGTGGTCGGCACTGTTGTTTATTTTTTTACAAAAAATCTTTCTCTGGCTCTGCTTTCCGGTTTCCTGGTTTCTTTAAGCAGTACCGCCATAGTGCTTAAGAGTTTTGCCGACAGGAACGAAGAAGATTCTCCCTACGGTAATATTTCTCTCGGAATACTTTTATTTCAGGATTTGTTTGTAATACCTCTTATGGTGGCGGTGCCATTTTTAAAAGACCTTGAAAATTTCCAGCCGCTCCTGCTGGTTAAGGCCTTATTTCTTGCCGTTCTCGGCCTGGCTGCCGTCTATTTTATCGGAAGCTTTGTTCTTAACAGGATCATGCATTATATAGTAAGATTGAAAAACCGGGAGCTCTTTACTCTCACCGTTGTTGCCGCGTGTCTCGGTACGGCTTACCTGGCTTACCGTATAGGCGGTCTTTCACTTTCTATCGGCGCTTTCATCGCGGGTATTATACTTTCAAAATCTGATTACAGTCATCAGGTCATCTCGGATATCATCCCGTTCAAGGATTGTTTTAACAGTGTCTTCTTTGTCTCTATCGGCATGCTGCTCAGCACCCAATTTTTGCTCGGAAATCTTTTTGGCATTCTGGGCGGCGCGTTTCTTATTACAGTGTTAAAAGTGGCGGCAATAATCCCTATAGTTTTATATTTTAAGTACCCGCTCAGAATCGCTGTTATCGTCGGACTTTGTCTTTCCCAGATTGGCGAGTTTTCTTTCATTCTCGGCAAGTTCGGCAATGAACTGAATATTATCTCTCTGGCTGATTATGAATATTTTATAGCGGTCGCCGTAGTCAGCATGATAATGTCCCCGTTTTTAATTATGGCGGCCCCCGGCATCGGTTTGTTTTTACAGAAAACTTTTAAGCTTTCCGCGAAAGAAAATGAGGACTCTGCCAAAAAAGATACTTACAAAAATCATGTGGTAATTATAGGTTTTGGTCTTAACGGAAGAAATCTTTCCAGAGTGCTTCATGAGACGGGAATAAAACATGTTATTATTGACCTTGACGCCGAAAAAATAGCAAACGCTAAAGCAGACGGCGACTCTGTTATCTTCGGGGATTTTACGAAAAAAGAGGTGCTGGAAAGCGCAGGAATCAAGCAGGCGAAAGTTGCCGTCATCGCCATCTCCGACCCGGCTGCGACAGAACACGGGATCTGGCTTATCAAACAGATAAATCCTGCCGTCTATACGATCGTTCGTACCAGATCAAATGAGGATGTGGCCGAACTCTCAAAGCTCGGGGCGGATGAAGTAATACCCGAAGAGTTTGAAACCTCGATAGAGATATTTTCCAGAGTGCTTACTAGATTTCATATACCGAGGAACGTAATAGAGCAGGAAGTGATGATAATCCGGAAAGGCAATTATGGAATGCTCCGCGCTCCTTCGCCTCTCCCCGTAAAACTGACAAATTTAAAGGATATACTGAGTATTTCTCTTGAGGTATTCTCCAAAGTTCTTACCCGTTTTCATGTGCCAACAAGCGTTATAGAGAAGGAGATGGAAATAATCCGGAAAGGCAATTTTGATATGTCCCGTACTCCATCGCTTGAACCCGTGAAATTAATGGATCTGGATGATATTTTAAATCTTACGCTTACTGAAACCGTTTTGATAAAAAGCGGTTCAAAAGCTGTCGGAAAAACCCTGATAGAAATAAATCTGAGAGCAGAGACCGGAACTACGGTAATTGCTGTTGTCCGGGACGGAAAAGCAAACACAAATCCCAAAGGTGAATTTGTACTAGCAGGAAATGATGTGATAGTGATACTGGGCAGTCATGCCGAACTGGATAAGGCAATGCAGTATTTTGGAGGCTTAGAGGTTTAGAGGCTTGGATGCTTAGCAAGAGAAGAACAGTTGGAGGTTTGGCAAGAGCTAAACAGTTGGAGGTGACCGTCAATTATATAGGTCGGATCTTTGGTGGAGATGCTCAGAGGCGCGGCAAGGGCAGAAAAGATTGAGGACAGAGTCCGGAAGGAAGAGGATGGTTAGAAGATTTGATGGTTGGCAAGAATAGAAAGATAAAAGTGCAATTTAAATTAAAATACCGGATAAAAACCGTTTAAACTCCGACTTTTACATGAAATGCGGTACTTTTCTGCTTTACAAAAACAATACCGTACAATATACTATATTGCTATTGTATTTTTTTGGAGGGAATTTGCCGTCAGCGGAAGACAAAAAAGAAATAATTCAAAAATCAGATGAAGAGTTGATGAAAGATCTGAAAAATGGCATTATTTCTTCTTTTAAAATCCTCATGGAGAGATACAATAAGGCGATCACCGTTTTTGCTTACAGTTATTTAAGAGACAATGAAGCTACAAAAGACGTAATTCAAGAGACCTTCCTTGAAGTATATAAGATGAGAAAAAAATACAAACCTACCGCGAAGTTTTCCACCTGGCTTTATACCATAACCCGGAGCCGGTGTCTTAATGTATTAAGACATCAAAAAAGACATCCTTCGGAATCTTTGCAGTATGAAACCGCCAATCCGGAAAAAAAAGGGTCAATAGGGGATAATCTGGAGCAGGAAGAGATGAAAACCGAACTCAAAAAAGCTATAGATTTACTGCCCTATCTGTATAAAGAGGTGGTAATAATGAGAGAGTACGAGAATCTTTCCTATAAGGAAATATCGGAAATCTCAGGTTATCCCGAAAGCACTTTAAGGACCAGAATGGAATACGCTCTGGATAAACTTAAAGAAGTGATAACAAAAAACCAGACATTTTCAAAAGAGCGGTGTTAAATATTAAAGAAGCCGAAACAAAGGAGAGTGTATGAGAAATAATATTTTAGCCCTGCTGGCATCTTTTTTTCTGATCTCTTACCCGCTGTCTGTTCAAGCAGTTGAAAACAAGGAATACCTGATCAGCTTTTCTGCGGGGGAGTTAACGAGTCCCAAGCTTTTGGAAGATGCGGATATGAGTATTTCCGATAAATATGTCTGCAAGACCGAACTGACTAAAGAAAATGCCGAAAAAGGAAAAAAATTATTGAAAGTCACTTTAACCAAGGGAAAAGGGAAGTTCGGGGTTACAAATCCTGAAAAAGAAGATTGGAGTAAGTGGGACTCGCTTAAATTCAAAGTATTTAACCCGCAGGATTTTACCATAAGAATGAATTTTGTTGCCCGGGAAAAAGACCGCGGTTACGGTCCTGCCGGCAGCGGACCCGATAATGACTGGGCTTCAAGAAGTGATTCTTCCGTAATGATTAAATCCGGCTGGAATGATCTGACCCTGGACCTCACCACGTTCGCAACTAACGGTGCCAAAGAAAATTTTAATATGAAAAGAATACTTGAATGGAGTTTTTGCGGGGGAAGCGATGAAGCCCCGGCTATTTTCTTATTTTTTAGCGATCTGGAATTTTCAAACGAGTAAGGAACAAGCTTCAAAAGAAGCAGGTTTTGCGTCTAATGTCCCGGATATTAGCGGTCTTTAATATTCGGGTTAACCTGTGCTTACCCCAAAATCCCGCCTTTTTTCGTAAAATTCCCGAATAAAGCATATTATATAAGGCTAAATAAACATCATTTAAAGCAGACATTCTTAAAATAGCGGTGTTTAATATATAGAAGGAAGTTGATTAACCGAAAGGGCAAATCTTGAGCAATCAAGATACGCAAAGTTCCAGTCCGCCACGATGTTTGGCGGAGGCTGAGCTGCCGATTCGTCTAGCCGAAGGCTGACGGACCTCGAATATAACTTGGAGGAACGATGCGTGCTTGGTGCTGTAAATGCAAGCAAGACAGTTGTAGTTGCTCGATTCCCTCCATAAAGATTGGCGGGCAAAAAAAGCATCGAGCCTTGCGCCTGATGAATCAGGCAACTACAATTATCATTATTTTTTTATTGTTGTCACCCGCCGTATTTGCCGGAACCGGCACAGAGACAATGCAATTTCTGAAAATAAAACCTTCTGCGCGCGCGACATCTCTAGGCGACAGTTTTGTAAGTATAGCTAATGATGCCAGCGCCACCTTCTATAATCCCGCAGGTTTAGCCCAATTGGATAATATGGAAATTTCTCTTATGCACATGGCGTATATCGCGGAGACAAGTTATGAATTCGGCACTATCGTACTTCCTGCCGGGGACAAATTAAGGATAGGAGCTTATATAATATTTTTAAATTACGGGAGTGTTGTGAAGACCACGGAAGATTCGAGCGGGATCTTTTCCGGTAATTCCGGAAGCTATACCCCTTATGACCTGTCTGCTGCGGTATCAATGGGATATAGATTAAGCGGGAATTTCAATGTGGGATTTAATATAAAAATGGCGCTGAGCAGTATAGATGATAAGAGTCTAAACGGGATAATGGGGGACGCCGGAGTACTCTGGAAGGTTACGGATGAAATAAGTGTCGGCGGAATTTTATACAACATCGGAGGAGTAATGCAAAACGGGGACGCTTCTCCTCTTACGGGAAAGCTGGGAGTGTCGACAAAACTTTCGTTGATGGAAGAAAATGATCTTACGGCGGGGGTAGGTTTTAATTATGTGAACGCAAGCGCGAAGCTTTCGGAAAGTATCGGTGCTGAATACTGTTTCCGGGATATGTTTTCCGTGAGAGCCGGATACGGTATTGGTTCTGATGCCGACGGCATAAATATCGGCGCAGGGTTAAAACAGGACCTCGGCGGAATGACGGGTACGTTGGATTATAACTTCTCGATGCTCGGAGACCTGGGAAGCGCGCACCGTATATCCATCGGATTAAAGTTCGGACAGGATAACAGATCAAAAGTGAAAAGCAGCGGCGCAAAAAAGAAAAGTGTAAATACTGGGATAAGAAATTATTATAGGGGAAATAAATAATGAAAAAAATGCTGTTTGTTGTGATCTTGTTTTTCTCTTCGTTTTTTCCGCTGCTGGCTGCGCCTGTTATAAGCAATGTGCATTATTCCGCCGGAACCAGCGCGGCAACTATCTCCTGGAATACAGATGTTACATCGACAACGCAATTAACATATTGCCCGGGTTATACCACCACATGGACCAATACCACGGAAGTTGCAAATCTGACAACCAGCCATACGGTAACGTTAAGCGGCCCTTTCTCCAGTTACATTTATAAATTCAAACCCATATCAAAGGATTCTGTGGGCGCGACGACGATTGGGACCCAGCGCAACACTCATGTGATAATAACACCCGGAATAATGTTCGACGGTTGGGATACCACGAAAGCGATAATAAAATTCACCACGGAGGACGGTACTACTCAGCCGTCTTTCAGCTATGTCGAGTATGGTCCGACAACAGCTTATGGAACAAGCACTGCGATCGCAACTTCAAAAGGACACGCGTTTGCTCTGACAGGTTTGACCGTCGGGTCAACTATTAATTATCGTGTCCGTTCTTCCATGCCTTACGGTGAATTCATAGGCCAGAATTATTCGGCCGTTGTCCCGGCAAATTCACCGACAGTAGATCCTTCCCAGGTTCTTGTACTTAAAAATCTGGCAAGCGCTACTTCAATATCCATAGCGGATTATTACGCGTTGAAAAGAAATATCCCGTCAACAAATGTGGTTAATTTAAGCATTCCCGGTTCTGTAAGCCTGGGTACCGTAGCAAATTATCAGACTTATGTAAGGGATCCTGTAAAAGCCGCATTAGACGCGAACGGCGGAGCTTTAAAGAATACTGTAAGATATATTGTTGTAACCAAAGGTATTCAATATGGCGCGGCAGGGGGCGCTATTGATCTGTTTCTATATGACCCTTACGAAGTCTTAGGCGGAGGTAATCCGTATTACAGAAAGAATTACAGATTTTCAACTCCCGTAGTTTCCGGAAGCAATACAATGTATCTTGTTACATGCATTGACGGATCTACCGATGAAGTTTGTAAAGGACTGATCGATAAGGCAATTTATGCGGGAAAATACGCGAAGCCCGGATATGGTACAGGCTACTGGGACTCCCAGGCCGGGTTGGACCCGAACAACGGTTATTACCCTCCGGATAAAGCTTTCAGGACTTCCGACGCGATCTGCAAGGCCGCGGGTTACGACAGTGTTCTTGATATGAATGATAACAGATTCGGAACTCCGCCTGCGCCGTCACATTGTCCGGATGCTCTTTTTTATCAGGGGTGGTATTGCGGGCTTTATGAAGATGTTTTCGACTGGAAAGTAGGAGCGGTTGCCTGGCACCTGGAATCTTCCACCGCCTCCGGTTTGCAAAACACTGGAACAACAAACCAACACTGGGTCTGCGGTTTTCTAAACAGCGGTGTTACGGCTACTCTTGGAGCCGTAAACGAACCTTATGTTTCGGGTTTTGCCGAGGGTGATTATTTTTCTCAGGCATTTATGCAGGGGTATACTTTTGGCGAGGCTTGTTTTATGTCCACCACCTGGATGAGATGGATGATGTGTTTTGTCGGAGACCCGATCTACCGGCTCTCCAACAATCCGCAGGTTGATACAACACCTCCCGTGGTGACAAATATAGCGTCTACCGGAGTTGCAGGTTACACGGATACCCAGGAAAAAATATATTGGGAAACCGACGACCCGTGTAATTCTCAGGTGGAATACGGGCTGACTGCTTCTTACGGGAGTACTTCTGCGCTCGATAAATGGATGGGATGCAGGCATAATGTCATACTGACAGGGCTTAATGCGGGTTCAACATATCATTACCGGATACTGACTACCGATCCCGCGGGAAATCAGACTATAACCGGGGATTATACTTTTACGACCACGGGTGCCGTGCCTCCTTCCGCGCCGGTTGGTTTGTCGGCAACTGCTACAGACAGGGCCGTGAATTTAAAATGGACGGCAAATACACAGACGGATCTTATGGGATATAAAGTTTACAGGAATACGGTGGCAGGCGCAACTGGGCGGGTGTTGATTGCAACCCTCGGAACAAGCGTCACTTATCAGGACAACTCCGGACTTACCAACGGGACAAAATATTATTATGTTATCACGGCATATGATAGCCTATCCGAAAGCGCGGTAAGCGCGGAAGTGAATGCGACACCGGGACCTTTAGCGGCTCCGTCAAATGTGGCGGCAACACCCGGGGACGGTATGATCAATTTGAGCTGGGATCCGGTACTTGATACGCTGGTTACGGGGTATGCTATATATAGAAGCACGGAAAGCGGTGTCTACGGTTCCGCCCTGGCAATAAAATATAACGGTGGGAATTATTACCGGGATACAACTGCGGCGAACGGAACAACTTATTATTATGTGGTAAGGACTTTAGGGAGCACGGAAAGCGCGAATTCAACGGAAGTAAACGCTTTGCCCCAGGTCGGGTTCGGAACTCCGGATCTTATTGCCACAGTTGTCTATCAAAAAGGGCTGGCTCCTTCTGCCGGTTATGACGGTGTTGTAAGTACCGGGATGGGGAGCAGCTGGACCACCACTCTTTATGACACCGGATACTGGAATATCCGATTAAGCGGGAGCAGCGCTTACGAAGACTTGATATATTTTAACCTTGGAGACACCGGCGGCTGGTCCCAGGTGGTTTCCGCTGTTTTATCTTTATATTCTCCGGACCTTAAAGTTGCAGATACAATTTCGGCCAGGCAGATGACGGACCCTGATTCGCTTGGAACAACTTTTCAGTCAGGCTGGGCTCCCGCCAACCAATATAACACCATGGAAGGAGCGACTAAAGCTTACAGAAGGCAGGGCATTTCGGCCGATTCTGCCATAAAATGGCGGAATACTGATACCACTAATTCGACGAATAATCTGGAAACAGCATGTTTGGCGCCGGAAACGGGCGGCTCGCTTTCCTATACTTCAGCTGCAACCTGGTATAATCACACGGTTACCGCGGCTGTTGAAAGTTTCAGGGCTAACACAGCTCCAAACCAGGGGTGGCTGATAAGCTGTACCGGAACCGCCAACCTTTCTATTAGTTCCGAAAAGAGCGGTACCGTAAATTTAAGGCCGAAACTGACTGTTCGATACAAAGTGTTAAATCCGGTTAATCCCGTAATTTCCAATGCAGCTGTCAGCTCATATACAAAGACCTCGGCCGTGATAACCTGGAAAACCGACGTGCCGTGTAAGTCAAAGGTAGAATACAGCACGGACATGTCTTATTCAAGTTCTACTATAGAAGACCCCGCTCTGGTAACCGAACATTCACAGACGATAAACGGTTTAACCGAAGAAACCTCCTATCATTTCAGGATAAAAGCGGAAGATTCCGGAGCGCAGATTACTTACAGTCCTGATAATATATTGATAACAAAACCGGGAGCGCAGACAAGTAAAGTTGTATTTATGTTTATCCTGAGTCTCGGGTACGGACAGGATCAAAATAACGAAATATATACAATGAATATGTCGGGTAACGTAAGAACAAGGCTTACAAATAATAACTCCGTAGAAAGAAATCCTGCCTGGTCGCCGGATGGGACGCAGATAGTCTGTATACAGGCCCCTACTCCATTTTCTCCGTTCTACCTGTATATAATGGATGCTGACGGCAGGAACCAGAGACGGGTAAACACCATGGCGGGAAATTGCTGGGATCCGAGTTTCAGTAAAGACGGCAATTATATTTATTTCGTCAACGATAATTACGCCGGGACCACCGCGATATATAGAATAAATATTGACGGGAGTAATTTGACAAAGGTCTCGACCGGAGAGAGCGATGCTACTTTGAAAAAACCGGTATGCTCGCCTGACGGTACCAAGATCATGTATATTTCCGGAGCAACAGGAAATCAGGAAGTATATGTGATGAATTCGGATGGAACAAATTCTGTCAACGTTTCGAACGACCCGAGTAATGATAATCAGGCCTGCTGGTCTCCTGACGGTACGCAGATAGCTTTTATCTCCGACCGTAACGGGAATTACCAGGTGTACAAAATGAACAGTAACGGCAGCACGCAGACTAAACTTACGAATAATACAAATGCCACTCTGGAGTCCGCGGTTACATGGTCGGCGGACGGCACAAAAATTGTTCACGAGTATGAATCCAACGTCTTCGGAACGCATTATGTGTATTCCATGAACCCGGACGGCTCGGGCGCTTATAAGTTAAGTAATACTGCCTATAATGACGCGGAACCCAGTATGGTCATGCCTGCCGCGGGAGCGGATGTAACGCCGCCTGTCATCAGCGCGGTAACATCGGGAAGTATCACCGGGACGAGCGCGGTGATAACGTGGACCACAAATGAAAATTCGGACTCCCAGGCGGAGTACGGGATAACTACGGGTTATGGGTTGATAACCGCTTTGAACACGGCTCTTGTAACTTCTCATACAGTGACTATCTCCGGATTGACCGCGGGTACATTGTATCATTACAAAGTCGAATCAAAAGATGTCTCGGGAAATCTTGCCGGATCAATCGATTATACGTTCACGACATTAGCCGGAGCTCCTTCTGTAATAAATCTCGCCCCGGCAGCAGGAAATAACGCATCATTAACAACCGTAAGCATATCCGGTTTTGGTTTCTACGGAGGAACAGGAAGTTCCACGGTAACAGGAGTAGTGCTGGATAATCTGGGAGGCACGGTAATAACAATAAGCAGTTACAGCGTCTTGACGGATACAAGTATACAAAATGCAATAGTTCCCTCAGGAAAACCCGCAGGAACGTATGACGTGAGAGTAAGCACCACAACAGGAACGAACGCCACAAGCACCGTCAAATTTGTAATGACAACAACAGTTTCTGCTCCGACTGTAACAAATATAACGGCAAATACCGGAAGTAATCTTACGGTAGCGACAGTGACAATTTCAGGTACCGGTTTTAACGGAGGAACAGGAAGCGGAGCTGTAGCTTCGGTGAAACTATCGGATACGGCAAATACTTTCTTAACAATATCAGGTGCCGCGATAAACGATACGAGTATCTCGGGAGCGGTTGTTCCCGCCGGAATTGCTGTTGGAACGTATGATGTCAAGGTTACCACCCCTGGAGGAACGAATACGACATCAACGGTTAAATTTTCCGTGACAACACCGGTACCGGCTGTAACAAATATTGTGACAAATACAGGAAATAATCTGTCTGCAACTACGGTTGCGGTAACCGGGAGCGGATTCTTTGGAGGCCTTGGAAGCAGTACCGTATCCGGAGTACAGCTCGGAAGCACACCGATAGTAACTTACACGGTCGGAAGTAATACCTCGATCACCGGTATGGTAATACCTGCAGGAATAGCGGCAGGAAGTTATGACTTGAAAGTAACAGCTGCAGGCGGAACGAATACCACATCTGCGGTTAAATTTACCGTAACAACGCCTGCGCCGACTGTAATAAATATAGTGACAAATACCGGAAGCAATCTGTCGGCAACAACAGCCGCCGTAACCGGCACAGGATTTTTTGGGGGAATGGGAAGCAGTACAGTTACGGGAGTAGTACTTGGAACCACACCGATAACAACATATACGGTAACGAGTACAACAGCGATAACAGGATTAATAATCCCGTCAGGAATAGCAGTGGGAACTTATGATCTAAAGGTAACAACGGCAGGAGGAACGAATACGACATCAACGGTTAAATTTACCGTAACAACGCCTGCGCCGACAGTCTCAAATATAGCTGCAAATACCGGAAGTAATCTGTCTGCAACCACGG
>Ga0156422_1025_pt2 | contig 13567 bp, 10 predicted proteins | sample RifOxyA2_FD_108065 | JGI IMG/M metagenome (GOLD analysis project Ga0156422, IMG submission 108065) | Candidatus Firestonebacteria bacterium RIFOXYA2_FULL_40_8
TACGTTATGATCATGAATTGATTATTGGGTGTGATTTTTAAACAAAATCATATACTTATTACTAGTCGGGATGGTGAATTTATGTTTAGAAAGGTTTTAGATTGGTTTTCAAGTGATTTGGCGATAGATCTTGGTACGGCGAATACATTAGTTTATGCAAAAGGTAGAGGGATTATCGTGAATGAACCCTCCGTCGTAGCCGTACATCAAGGCATAAAAGGAGTAAGCAAGGTTTTAGCAGTTGGCAAAGAGGCTAAAGACATGCTCGGCAGAACGCCCGGTTCCATTAAAGCGATTAGACCAATGAAGGACGGTGTAATTGCTGACTTTGAAGTTACTCAGGCGATGCTGAGATATTTTATTCAAAAGTCACTACCTGGTACCAGGCTGGTTAAACCCAGAATAATTATTTGTATTCCGTTTGGCATTACCCAAGTTGAAAAAAGGGCGGTTAAGGAATCTGCGGAACAAGCTGGAGCCAGAGAGGTGTATTTAATTGAAGAACCAATGGCCGCAGCAATAGGGGCTGGACTACCGATAACTGAACCATCTGGTAACATGATTGTTGATATTGGCGGAGGAACAACAGAAGTGGCGGTGATTTCCCTGGGGGGAATTGTATTTTCGAAATCTGAAAGAGTTGCCGGGGATAAATTTGATGAAGCGATAGCTTCTTATATTAAGAAAATGTATTCGTTACTAATTGGTGAAAGAACTGCAGAGCTAATTAAAATTTCTATTGGCAATGCATATCCTTTTGATGAAGAAGTAAAGATTTTTGAAGTTAAGGGCCGAGATTTAATTGCGGGAGCACCAAAGATTATTGAAGTGACTTCGGATGAAATAAGAGATGCGTTGAGTGATCCTGTGGCAGAAGTGGTTGAGGCCATAAAAGTGTCACTGGAAAAAACACCACCGGAATTGGCCGCAGATATTGTGGATAACGGAATTATACTTTCAGGCGGTGGCTCGTTGCTTGCCAATTTGGATGTGCTCATAAAAGAAAAAACAGGATTACCTGTTTCTTTGGCAGAAGATCCACTTACTTGTGTGGTTAGAGGTTGTGGAAAGTGTTTAGAGTCAATTTCTTTGCTTAGACAGGTTACAACACTTTCCTAGATATAGGATTATTTCCGTATATAAGTCATGGAGTGAATTATTAAGTCGGAAGATAGTTGCATTTTTTTTTATAAGCTTGAACCCATAAATATTTTAGAAAAATTACTCTATATTGTAAGGGAAAAGAAGAATATATTTATTTGGAAAAAGATAATTCAGAGGGAAAAAGGAGAGAAAAATGAGGATAAAAAATGTAATAATGACGGTTCTTCTGGCGGCGTGTTTTACTTCGGTATCTTTCGGAAAGGATTTTCTTTATATAATGAAGTTTGACAAAGGCGAGATGTTCGGTGATTTTAATCAAGCAAAGGCAATAGTGTCGTTGTCTAAAAAGAACACGAAAGACGGGAAGCTTGGTATAAAGATAAAATACTCCGAAAAAGGAATTTGGGTCGGGGAATGGGGCCCTCTTAGAAGGAAATGGAATGAATTTTCTAAAGTAACATTTTATATCTTTAATGAGGAAGAAAAAGAAAGACAGATAGTGTTCAGGATCAAAGGCGCGAAAAATCCGGTAAATACTCCGGAAAACACCGTTGAAGTCAAAATAAAACTGCCGGCGGGCGCGAGCGAACATACGGTAAATATAGCAGCTGAATTATGCATGGACGGCAAATCAACTCTGGATCTCTCCTCCATAGCGGGTTATTCGTTTGTCAATATGGAAGATGATCCGCTGACGATAGTTGTGAGCGAATTCAAACTGCTGAAGTAGGAAGGGCAGCAAAGAAAGCAAGTGAAGCAAGTACAGCAGGAACAGTAAGTGCAGTAAAAGAAGTAAAGGAAGAAAAAGAAGCAGATTGAGCAAAAATATAATAAAGTACATATAACACATTAAATTGTCATTTGTAATTCGTCATTTGTAATTTATTTTAGGGGGGCGTGTTATGAAACGTAGAAAAGGTTTAATATTAATTCTGATGCTTGTTTTATCGAGTTCCATTGTTTATGCTAAACAGGATGCGGCAAATACAAAATCAATGAAAGCTTTAAGAGTGGATAAATACAGCGAGGATGTTCTTGATACTCTGGAGATCCAGATAAATGTCGGAAAAAATTATCTTACGGAAGAAGATAAATCCCTTCCCAAGGCAAGCGAGCCTGTTCCTTCCGCGGAAGACAGCAAAAAAGGCTACCTGGTGTTTTTTAGAAACTACTTATTTGATGTAAATCCATATTCAAATCCTTTAAAAGAAGAGATGGAACAAAAAGAGATAAAAGTGTTTGCGGCCCAGGGAGAGTATGAACCGATAACTTTCTCCGTATATCCTTTTACAAACCTCACCGGCTGTAAGATCACCCTTTCGGAATTTGCGAATGAAAAAGGGGAAAAACTTGCAAAAGACGCGTTTCAAATAAACAACGCGGTTTACCGCCCGCAGGGAACAGGGAGTGATCCTATATTTGTTAAACCGACTGTTCTGGAAAAAGCCAGAGAAATAGCAAAGATCGAACAGGGAATACCGAAAACCGTCTGGATAACCGTGAAAGTTCCGGAGGACGCGAAGGAAGGAACTTACAAAGGAAAGATAACATTTTCCCCGTCAGGTAAAAGCGCGGCCGATATTCCGGTAACCGTTACCGTATTGCCGTTTAAACTTATGCAACCTTCCGACGTTTCCTGGTCTCCAATAATGGCAGGGTCGTGGAATTTTGACGAATTGGAGAAAGAGATGATAGTATCGAAGGAACACGGAATGACAGGCATGGTGACCGGCTGTCTCGCACCGGAAGGCAAGAATAGCGATGATTTTACAAAAGCAAATAAAGTTATGGAGCTGGCGAAAAAAGTAGGTCTGACTGGGGACTTTGCTTTATTTAATCTGCATATACAGGGCGAGTCCACATGGGAGTCCACTTTTGGTCCGTTTGGTTCCGGGGATAAGATGTTTTGCCAGGCCTCTTACGACAAAGCCAGGGATGTGATAAAAAAGACCCGGGATAATGCCATACAGAATAAATGGCTTCCCTACTCGTTTTATCTTACTACTGAATTAGGTTATCTGTCCGTAGCAGGAGAACAGGTTTATAATAAGACCATGAAAGGCGCCGAGCAGTACTATAAGACTGCAAGAGAAGTCGAAGGTGTCAGATTAATGGCAACTTTCAACCGGCAGGAAGAATTATCTTCACATTGGAATCTGCCGGCTCTGGATGTGTTCGGAAATAACGGAGAGATGTTCCCCGAGTTTGAAAAAGCCGCGAAAAAGAAACCGGCCTGGATATGTTTTATCGGAAGCATGGACAGATTGGAGAGGATCGGACACGGATTCTATATGTGGAAGTATAGTATCAAGGGCATCCGCCCCTGGTTCGGGCACGGCGAAAGAAATCCGTCTATTTTGTCAATGTATTATGATAAAGAGCATCACCCGACTATACGGTTCGAAAGGATAAGAGAAGGTGTTGATGATTATAAATATATTTACACTTTATCGGAGTACATTAAAAAAGCCAAAGCGGGCGGAAAAAGTACGACAGCAGCGGAAGCGGCAATTAAAAAAGTAATGGATCAGATCCCTCAGAGCCACAAAAAGCATACTCCGGGGTTTGACTATATGAAAATGGATGATATGAGATGGCAGATAGCGCAGGAAATAGTAAAATTAGCAAAATAATATAACAGGAGGCTGGCTATGAGAAAAATATTGGCAGCTGCGGCAGCAGTAGCAGCGGTGATATTTACAGGTAGTGTGTTGTGCGCGGCAGATGAGGGCGATAAGTCGTTAAAAAAAGGCGATAAAATGGAGCTGATAAAATTTGACAAAGGCGAAATAATCGCAAACGGGGCTTCAGGAGATAATTCAAAGTCTTTTACCTCGAGCTTGTCAAAAGAGCACGCGGCTAAAGGGAAGATGTACTGCGGTAAAGTCGTAATGCTAAAAGACGGTGAGTCGTGTTCCATAATAACCCACGACGGAGCTTTATTAAAAGGTAAAAGGGGCAACTGGAAAGATTATGACAGCTTTGTAATAAAGTATTATCTTGACGGGGATAAGCCTTTGGCAGCCAGCGCGATAATAGCAGATCAGGAGTCCTTTGGTCAAAACTGGGAGAACTGGAAATACAGCAGTTATGTTTCAAGGAATTTAGTATTTCAGCCGGGAGAAAATACATTAAGCATAGATCTTTCTTCCCTGGTAAGTAACGGCGGAAGGACCTTAGATCTTGGAAATATGAGGACATTCGGAATAGGAAAACCCAAGGGAGAGGAATTTACGATATATTTCCAGGAGTTATACGTAGAAAAAGAATAGGGTCTGTTAAAGGTATGAGCGCGTGTTTGACCGTTTAAAATTGAAAAGTTTTAAATGGTCAAATTGCACAAAAAAACAAAACTTGAAAAGGGCGGGAATTGCATGAAAAAGCTGCTGATTGTAACCGGCATAATATTAATAGCTGCATTATCAACAGCGGAAGACGGCGTGCTTTTTTCTATGAAAGATATAAAGAAAGCAGAGGTCTGGACAGCGGAAGCTAAAGTTAAAATAGATGTAAAGGGAAAAGACGGCATAAGAATAACTATTCCTGAGAATAAAGAAGAAACAACGGTCACGCTGGACATTAAAAAAATAGATAAAAGTAACTGGATCGAGCATAATCTTTTAAAACTGGAAATAGAAAATCAGGGAAAAGGTAGTGTTTTGTTGAAATTCAGGCTGGAAAGAAGAGCTTTGGATGACTGCCTGATACAGCCGGAAAATCCCCGGTTCGATAAAGATCTGACGGTGAAGCCCGGCAAAAACACTTTTGACATAGATGTGACCGGCGCAAGCAGAGATCCGGGCTGGAAAGTATATGTTGAAAAAATTAAATTTACGTTTGTTAATGAAGAAAAAACCGGACGGGAAATATTTATCAGGAATATAAAGCTGGAGCAGGAAGAGTAGATAGCTTTAGGAAAAGAGCAGGCGGAATAATTATTCCAGAGGGAGAAAAACGCATGAGAGTTATAGTAATCGCGGTGAGTGTTGTCCTGGGGGTAATAACTTCCGTTATAGGCGCTGATTCCGGCGCGACAAAGTCATTAAGAGCGCTTAAAATGGACGGTTATGATCAGGATGCTCTCGGTACTCTGGAAATACAGATCAATGTGGGAAAAAAATATCTTATAGAAAACGAAAAGAATCCGGCGCCTGTTGTCTCGCCTGATGATAAAAAGAACGGGTATTTTTTATTTGTAAGGAACTACCTGTTCGATGTCCATCCCTACACTAATCCAAAAGCAGAGGAAATATCCAAAAAAGAAATAAAAATATTTGCCGCCCCTGGGGAATATGAGCCCGTGGTATTTTCCGTCTACCCTTTGACGGAATTAAAAGCCTGTAAGATATCGGTATCGGAATTTATTAACGAGAAAGGAGAAAAGCTGGATAAGGATTCTTTCCAGATAAATAATGTTTTGAACAGGGAGTTCGGATCAATAAAGTCCTCCAGCGCGGGTGACGGGGAAGTGCAGGTAAGATCGGAAGTGTTGGACAGGGCAAGTGTTATCCCCCTGATAGATGAAGGAATTTGTAAAACTATCTGGCTTAATGTTAAAGTACCTGACGCCGCTAAGGATGGGACCTATAAAGGTAAAGTTAAATTTGCCCCTTCCGGAAAACCGGCAAAAGAGATAGAGGTTGAAATTAAAGTCCTTGCTTTTAAACTCCAGCAGCCTCCGGATATGAACTGGGCGCCTATAATGGCGGGCTCCTGGGATTTCGGCTCGGGTAATCTGGAAAAAGAATTTATACAGATGAAAGAGCATGGAATGACCGGTGAGGTTACGGACTTTCTAAAACCCGAAGGAGAGAATTACAACGATTTCACTAAGGCGAATAAATACATGGAATTGGCAAAGAAAGCCGGGCTCACCGGAAAATTTGTTTTATTCAATCTTCATATGCAGGGCGGTCCGACGTGGGATTCAACTTTCGGTCCCTTCGGCCTGTCGGGAGACAATCTTTTTAATAAAAATACATACAATAAGGCAAAAGATGTAATAACGAAAACAAGGGATAATGCCGTTAAGAATAAATGGCTGCCTTATATGTTCTACCTGACCACGGAATTGGGATATCTGTCTGTCGTCAGCGACAGTGTTTATAAGAAAACCATGAAATGCGCCGAGGAATATTACGCGGCGGCGAGAGAAGTAAAAGATGTAAGACTGATGGCTACTTTTAACAGACAGGATGAAATGGAAATGCACTGGAATCTCCCGGCTCTGGATGAGTTCGGTCTCAATTCCGCGATGTTCCCTGCCTGGCAGAAAGCGGCAAAACAAAAACCGTCCTGGATGACATTTATCCTGACGGAACAGCGTTGCGGCCACGGTTTTTATCTGTGGAAGTATAATATTAAAGGCGTCAGGCCCTGGAGCCGTAACGGCTGCATGGTCTATTACAACAATGACTGGCATCCGAATGTGAGATTTGAAAGGATAAGAGAAGGCGTGGACGACTATAAGTATGTTTACACGCTGACACAATATATAAAAGAGGCAAAAGCAAAAGGCAAGGATACCGCGTCCGCGGAGACTGTTATAAAGAAAGTTATGGAAAAAATACCGGATAATCATGATAAAGAACAGCCGAACTATGATTATACTAGGTTGGATGATTTCAGATGGGAGATTGCAGCCGAAATCAATAAGCTATTAAAGTAAGAATTTGCTATTTAATGCTCTTGTTTCAGTGGAATCAGAAAGTTTTGTAATCTCATCGAAAGATCCGCCTAATATAACTGGCGGAAGTGGAATCTTTTTCTAAAGGAGAAAAATAAATGAAATTAGCGGTTTTCACTGCCTGTCTTCCCGGGCTGGATCTGGAAGAACAATGTAAGCTTCTAAATAAGAACGGTTACGAAGGTATAGAGCTTCGTGTAAAGGACCTGACGGATGAACAAAGAACGAAACCGTTTTCTTTCTGGGGAAATCATAAGAGCGATGTGGGAGTAAAGAACCTTTCCGCGAAAGCCAAAGAAATCAGAAAGACCTGCGATAAATACAAACTGGAGATCTGTTCTCTCGGTACTTACCTGAACGCGGATGATTTTGAAGGTATAGAGGAAGTAGGGAAGAACCTTAAAACTCTGAATACTTCGCAGTTTCGGGTCGGGGGCTCTTCTATCTGGTTCTCTCCGGAAAAAGAAAATTATACCGCCAAGTATGAGCTGCTCTTGAAAAATATGGCAAAAGTTGAAAAACTGGCAAAGAAATACAAAGCCAAAGCACTGCTGGAAACACACATGGATACTATTGTACCGTCTTCAGGGCTTATGCACCGGGTTGTCTCTCGATTTGACCCGAAGAATGTCGGCGTTATACTGGATCCGGGAAATATGGTCTACGAGGGTTTTGAAAATATAGAGATTCAGCTTGACCTGCTCAAAGACTACATCTCCCATGTTCACCTGAAAAACGGCAGGTGGATAGTAAAAGAAGTAAAACTCGACGGTTCGGTCATCTGGGAACCCCAGGGCTGTTCCGTCTGGGAAGGCTGTATAAATATTAATAAGACCATTACAGCCCTGAAAAAGTTCGGATACAACAAGTCGCTTTCCATGGAAGATTTTACGGGCATGGAAGCTTCAAAGAAAGTTGAGCTGTTCGCTAAATATATCAGGAACCAGCTCTAAGAAAACACAGGAATTATTGTTCGAAAGGAGAAAGACAGAATGGATAAGGTCAGGTTCGGGATCATCGGATGCGGTGATATAGCGGAGGCAGAGATAAAGGGAATGGAGGTTTCCGGTAATTCGGAGATAAAGTGCGTGATGGACGTTAACCCGGAATACGCGAAACGTCTGGGGGAGAAACACAAAATAGATTTTACCTCAGACTTGAAAGAAATGCTTAAAAGAAAAGATATTGATGCCGTGGTGGTTTGTGTTCCGCATTTTCTTCACAAAGCAATGGGCCTTGAGGTGATAAAAGCGGGAAAACATCTTGTGATGGAAAAACCGCTCGCGACCAACAGGAAAGACGCGCTGGAGCTGGCGGACGCGGCAAAAAAAGCCGGGGTACAGTTATCCGTGGCGTATATTTTAAGGTTCCAGGAGAGTGTTGAAAAAACAAAAGCCCTGATAGCTTCCGGCGCGATAGGAAAAGTAATTAATATCACCATGCAGAATATGAGCTATAAACCCGAGTCCTACTGGACACAGGGGTGGTCCAAGGTCGTAAAGTCCGACTGGCGGACCAGCAAAGAAAAAAGCGGCGGCGGCGTGCTTATTATGAACGTAAGCCATGTTATTGACCTGATGTACTATATTACAGGGCTTAAGGCAAAGAGTGTTTATGCCGAATACGATACTTTTGCCACAAAGGTGGAAGTTGAAGATATGATAATCGCCAATTTGCGTTATGATAACGGCGCAATCGGCCTCATTCAGACGAGTTCAACTGCCCATGGCGCGGGGGAAATGCAGAATCGTATTTACGGTACGGAAGGGCAGTTAAATATAGGCTTGATAGGGGAGGCTTGTAAGCTTTATACTACTAAAGATATTGCGGGAATAGAAAAAAGTAAATGGGTTGATATCCCGTTCACCCCTCTTTCCGATATGTGGGGCGGGCCGAGAGCAAATTATTTCAAAGAATTTTCCGGGGCTGTTTTAAACAAACAAGAAGTTCCGGTCCCGGCAAAGGAGGCGATGGTTTCTTTTGATACATGCCTGGCGGCTTATAGATCCGGCGAAGAAAAGAAACCGGTAATACTTTAACAATTAAAAAAATAAATAAAAGATTAAAAAGTTTTACTAAACCAAAATTAAGGAGGAAAGAATGAGAGTAAAAAAAATAGCAGCAATTTTAATAGGAATGACGCTGTTCTTTGGCAGCGCTCTAAATGCGGCAGAAAAAGCAGGTAAAGCGGTCAAAGCAGTTAAAGCAGAAAAGACGGAAAAAACAGAGGAAGCAGCGGATAGCAAAGCTAAAAAAGGCGACAGAATGGATCTGATTAAATTTGATAAAGGGGAAATGGGCGGGGAGTCGAATGATTCTGTAGTGTTTTCTCTTGCAAAGGAACACGTGGAAAAAGGGAAGATGTACAGCTGCAAGATGGTGTTTAAGAAAAAAGATACCGCGGAAGGAACAAAATGGGTGCCTTACCTGAGATTTGTTGGAGTGAAAGGAAAGAGATCTAACTGGAAAGATTACGATACCGTCAACATTAAGTATTTCGTCGCGGGTGATAAGCCCTTAACATTCGGCCTGATATTTACTGATGCGCAAACTACTAAAAACATGCAGTACGGCAGTTACTGCAGTCAGTCTGTGACTTTTCAGCCCGGTGAAGGTGTTGCAAGTATTGATATAACGGGGCTGCAGACTAATGGCGGCGGCAGGTCTATGGATCTTGAAACTATGGGCGGTATAGGCGGCGGAATGACCACTAATCGCGAAGAGGATCAGACTGTTTTTATTCAAAGTATTTATCTGGAAAAAGAATAGATAAACTATGAAAAAGGAGATTAATAAAATGAAAAAAGGAATAGCGGTAATAGCAGGTGTTGTGATAGCGATGAGCGGATTCTTGTGCGCGGCAGATAAGCCGGTAAAGGCAAAAGCAAAAGCTAAAGTAGAAAAAGCGGAACCGGCGGAAAAAACTGAAGAAGCCGCGCAGACCTTAAAAAAAGGCGATAAAATGGAGTTGATAAAAATAGATAAAGGCGAAACTGTTGCTTACGGCGCTTCCGGAGATTCCTCGAAAGAGTTTGTTGTTTCCCTATCAAAAGAAAAAGCGGAGAAAGGAAAGATGTACAGCACTAAGGCAGTGCTGGTAAAAGGCGGAAAAGGACTTCCGATTTTTACCCGTTCAGGAGGTTTGCTGAAGGGTAAAAGAGGCAACTGGAAAGACTATGATAGTCTTGTTATTAAATACATACTTGAGGGAGATAAACCATACAGCACGGGTATGATAATTGCGGACGAAGAATCCTACGGTGAGAACTATGCCAACTGGAATTACAGCAGTCATTGCGATAAGCAGGTTACCCTCCAGCCGGGTGAAAATATTTTAAGCATTGATCTGTCGGCGCTGGTAAGTAACGGCGGGAGAACTCTGGACCTCGGAAATATGAGAACAGTATCTTTTTACGGGAAAGAGAGAGAGGAAGACTGTACTATATATTTCCAGTCAGTTTATGTGGAAAAAGAGTAAATATCGGATTCGGCGCCGGAAATAAGCGATTTCCGGGTTATGGACGATAAAGCAGGTGGCAAGTTGTTCAGAAAAGATGATAAAATGGTAGTTAGACAAGGAATACAATATATAGAAGAAAGAGGCTAACTTATTAAATGTATTTTTTAAAACAAGGCAGATTATGAGAAAGACAATTGAAGTATTAATGCTCGTTTGTATGTTAACCGTTTCTTTTTTTGCGGCTAATATTACTATTACTACTTCAACCCTCGGCAACCCTACGTCTTACCAATCCAGCCGGCATATATTACAGGCTCCTGACGGTACGCTTGTGGCGTTTTACGGTTATTCAGCCTGGGCTGGTATAGGCATAAGAGCTAAGAAATCAACGGCTAAAGGGGCAAGTGGCAGCTGGACAAATCTTACCGGCGGGGGTGGTGAGACTCTAATTGGAGGATCTTCCCGGGGAAATATAGATTTTAGCGTATGTATGGACACCGGCAGCAATATTTATGTCGTATATGCATGCGGTCTTTCCAATAATACTGATGTAGATCCTACTGCGGCAATAGGCTCAAGCCTGGCAGGTAATCATGATAATGCGACAACAACGATAACGGTTTTAAATACGGCAAATTTTCTGCCTTACGGCGCAGTGAAAACAGACAGCGAGATTATTACATACACAAATAAAAATGCGACAATGTTCCTTAACTGTACCCGCGGTGCGCTGGCAGCCTCGCATACTTCCGGAGTGACCGTAATACAAAATGTATACCAAGAATTAAGGATGAGGAAGTTGACGTATAGCGGAGGCAGTTGGACCGTAGGCGATCCTTCAAAGATACTTGCTCATATTTCTGATGCCGGATCGTTTCCGAGGATATACAAAGATGAGAACGCCGTGCCAAATATGATCTGGATTACTACGGGTAGCGGCGCAGGATCGAGATACTGGCACTCAATAGATGATGGAGTTTCCTGGCAGACAGCGCAAACAACTTTAACAGGGGATATAAGCAGCGCGGCAACGACATTAACCGTAGCGGACAATACGGCTTTTTTTGGTTCAACGTATAATAGTTTGTGCAGAAAAATAAGAATAGATAATGAATATCTGACTTATGCCGGTAAAAGCGGAACAACCTTATTAACAGGATGTGCCCGGGGCCTGGATCTGACACAAGCTGTTGGCCATACGGGAGGAGTCAATGTAGTTGGAAATGCGCTTATGATGGTTGATACCTCTATGTCTGCGGGGGGATTGTTACTGAATTGGAAGAACGCACCCGCTTTAATATGGAAAAAATATAATATCAGTATGAACACCTGGACAGGTACGAATTGGAGTGCGGAAACTACAATAGCGACTTACAACCCGGGCGGGAGCAGTTTTCCCCAGGAGTACTCAGCGACCATAACAACGGATGATAAAATCCACTTGGTGTTTCCGGAAACATCGCAGGCCGTGAAAGGAATTAAATACAGGCAGTGCAGTAGTACCGGAGTCTGGGACGTTGCAGATACAATACTTTCAACCGACCTGAATGATATCAATCCGTCGGTTACCACGGATGGAACGGATGTCTATGTTTTTTGGGCAAAGTACCTGGCGGCAAACCAGTACGACATTGTTTACAAAAAATACAGCGGCGGGACGTGGGATCCGAATCCGACATATATTACAACAAATCATACGTGTAATAAATATCCGTCCACTTGTCTGAGATACGATGCAAATATGTCTTATGTCCCGGTAATCTGGGCAGAGGGAACCGTTACTCCCTGGAATGTGAAATATTCATATGTAGCGCTCCCTCCAAGAGTTACCAATTTAAACGCGGCAACAGGTTCAAATGCCGGTACTACTACTATCACGATAACCGGAACAAACTTTTACGGAGCTTTGTCGTCATCAGATGTCAGCGCCATTACTCTTGATACTGCCATCCCGACATCAATTACTACTTTTACCGTGGAAAGCGCGACAACTATAGTAGGTGTGGAAATCCCTTCCGGACTCAGTGTCGGCAGTTATAATGTGCAGGTTACGAACTCCGGTGGAACGAATTCGACTTCAACCGTTAAATTTGTTGTGACCGCGCCTTCTGTTACGGTGACAAATATCTCCCCAACGAGCGGAGCGAATGAAACTCTGACCACGCTTTCGATATTTGGCGGCGGCTTTTTCGGCGGAATAGGCACTGATATGGTAACCGCGGTTAGATTGGATACCTCGCCGACCGTGACGACTCTGGCGGCCGGTTACAGCGTAGTAAACGATACTCTTATCACAGGAGCCGTAATTCCTTCCGGACTTACTGCCGGGACATATAATGTAATGGTGACCGCTTCGGGAAGCTCAAATACCACAAGTACGGTAAAATTCAATGTAAAAGTGGGCCCGAAAGTAACAGGACTCAATCCTTTAACCGGTTCAAATATCGGAATATCCACTATAACGATAAGCGGAAGCGGTTACTGGCCGACAGGATCAGCTGAAGTGACAAGTATAAAATTAATGGATACCTCAACTGAAGTAGCAGCGATAACGGGTTATACCGCGGTAAATGATTCAACAATACAAACCGCAGCGATTGCAGGAGGTTTAAGCCCCGGGTCTTATTGGGTGAAAGTAACAACGACAAACGGAGTAAATGCCACCGGCGCGTATTTTAGCGTAATCACGAGTGTACCGACGATAACTTCATTAACCCCGTCAATCGGCGGAGATTCCGGAACGACGACCATCAGCATAAACGGAACGGGTTTCTGGGGCGGAACAACGAGTAATAAGATAACCCAGATAAGATTGGAGACCTCACCGACAGCATCTACAATTTTGGGATACAATGTAATAAGTAATTCGCTGATAAGTAATGTAGTTATACCCGCGGGGCTGTCTATTGGAAGCTATGATATAAAAGTGCAGAGCTGCGGAGTATTTGAAAACGTAGGCGGTACGAAGTTCACGATAGCGAACGGACCTCAGGTAACGAGCTTGAGCCGGACATCAAGTACGAACTTAACAGCGACGGCGCTGACTGTGACCGGACAGTATTTTACGGGAGCGAGCGTAGTTAACCTGGATGATCCTTTAGCAACGGCTCTCGGCAGTATGTCGGTTGTAAATGCAACAACCATAACAGGTATAATACCCGCGGGATTGTTTACCGGTACATATAATGTGAAAGTAACAACCCCTGCGGGAACAAACGTGACCAGTACACAGAAGTTCACGGTAACGGGCTTGGATCCCGTGGTTTCTACGGTCGTCCCTGCGACAAGTGTGAATACAAGCGCGTTTACGGTGACAT
>Ga0156422_1163_pt1 | contig 13487 bp, 12 predicted proteins | sample RifOxyA2_FD_108065 | JGI IMG/M metagenome (GOLD analysis project Ga0156422, IMG submission 108065) | Candidatus Firestonebacteria bacterium RIFOXYA2_FULL_40_8
TCCGGCACCAGGGCTGCGGCTGACAGTAATTTTGCCCGGGCTAATAATAACTCCAATTTGGTCCGGTCCAGCGCTTTTTTTGCATTTTGTAAGGAGTTCATTGCCTGTAATACCTCTAGATTCGTAACCAGGCTGAATTCATAATCTTTCTTTTGTTCCAGATAGTTCTTTCCGTTCATATCCACAGCATTCTCTAATATTTTTACCTGCTGGAGCAGACTTTTAAAACTCCCGTAAGCGGATCTTACATCGGACTCTGCCTGCCGTTTTTTCTTTGCAAGAGTAAGCTCTGATTCTTTTTCCTTATTTTGCGCTTCTTTAACTCTTGCGCTTGTATCTCCGAAGTCAAAAAGCTTCATATTTAATGCAAGCCCCGCATCCCAGTTAATACCTGACGAAGAACCGGTGCGATATGGATAATAATTGCCCGTTAAATAAATTGAAGGCAGGCCGTAAGCATTCTGGAATGCAGTTTCAAGACGGGCTGTATCAAGATCCGTCTGCAATGCGGATATATCAGGCCTTTTAGCCGCAGCTTCAAGGTAAAAAGTCAGTTCTTTTAATTCTCCTTCTGCTTTTTCTATATCCTCAAGCTCAATGTCTCTTGAAAGTCCGGTAAGGAAGGAAAATTCATCTCTGGAGGTTAAAATATCCCGCAAAACACTTTCAAGATCAGACTCCAATACTGCAAGCTGAGCCTGAGCCATTAAAACCTCGCTATATTTTGCTTTGCCGATGACTTTTCTTTTTTCAAGCTCTACTATCATATCTTTTGTCTGAGTAATAACAGTCTCAACATTTTTTCTGTCTTTTTCAGCTGACAACACCGCATAGAAGCTTCCTGCCACGGAGGAATATAGCGTTATCTTTGTGGTTGCAAGCTGGAACTCTTTGGACTTTTGTTGAAGTTTGGCTTCATTAAGCGCCGCCGATAACTGCCCGCCCTGATATACCGGCTGGGTAATATTAAAAGCCAGTGAAGCCGCATCACTGTAATTCGAAGGTGCAACTGCCTGTTGGGCAGCGTAACTTCCCTTTATTGAAAGCGGAGAATAAAGAACCGCGCCTGCTTTTTCTGTCCGCGCTTCATATTGCTTCTTTTGCGCGTCCATTATAGCTCCAAATTCGGTCTTTTGAATAGCCGCCTTATACGCCTCTTCAAGTTTTAACGGAGATGAAAACAGCATACCTGACATAAAAAACACGGATATAAGAACGATAATTTTATTCATTTATTAAAAACCTCCTTTAAAACTTCCAGCCCCTTTAAGAGCTGTTTTTGTTTTCGAGTATCTATTTTATCTATTTTATCCGAGATCATATTTCCGACAACCCCGCTAATCGCCTTATATTTTTTTTTACCGGCCTCAGTAAGAAAAATAAAATTACCCCTTCGGTCTTTTTTATCGGTTTTTCTGTTTATTAATCCGCGTTTTTGCAAGGTAGTCAAGGCCCTGGACATGGTTGCCTTATTAATTCCGGCCCAAAGCGCCAACTCATTATTTGTACGGGAGGAAACGAATAATTTAGAGAGGATACGGAATTGAAACACGGTAAGCTCAGGTTGAGCCAGAGACCTCATCTCGGTGTAAAAATCCCTTACAACAGAGGGCAACAGCTCAATTATTATACCGCCAACTTTTCTTTTCATACTGTATTATTATAGCAAATATAGTTAGCAATGACAACCATAACCCGAAATCCGCAGCACATAAATGCGGGTTTTGGGTTTGATAGAACGGATAAAGAACAGCAATGACACAGATATTGCAAATACCATTAAATAAAAAAAGCCCGCCGGATTTAACACCGACGGGCTTTTCGTTTTTATTTATTCTTTTTCTAAATAGACATCCTGCACGTAAAGAACAAAACCTTCTTCCGGTCCGCCTTTACCCATATACAACATCATATTTCTCATATTTTCCAGATCCATCTGTCTTCCCTGGTCGCAAACCAAACCGGAAATATCTATTGAAACAACACCTTCACCGGGCTGAAGAACCGCGACTTTTGAACAGTAGTTGCCGTATTTCCATTTGTCCAGAGACTGCTGATCTCCTATCAACCAGCTGGCTTTTACCGGCTTATCCCCTTCCAGAACATACTTTACATTTAAAGTATCATAATCTTTCCAGATACCTCTTTTACCTTTCAGCAGCCCTGAGTCACCGGTAATAAGCGAAAAGCCGCCTTTTCCTGCCTCTATTGTATATTTCAAGGAGTACATCCGTCCCTTGTCAACTTTCTCTTTTGAAAGAACACTTTTAGTCGTATCGCAGATTTCTCCTTTATCAATCTTAATCAGAGTCATCTTGTCGCCTTTTTTAGGCCCCTTTGATTCTTCTGCCTTCGGTTCTTCCGCTTTTGGTTCTTCCTGTGCGTGGACAAAACCTGCAAAACCAAACGCCAACAAAACTGCAACTATCATAAACTTCTTCATACTTTTCCCCTCCTGACTTAGATTTAACTCCATAATTACTGTTAGATTATAAACAGTTTTCCCATAGCTGTCAATTGCAATATATACCGAAAAGGTGTCTTATATCCGCATTGCAATAAGGCTCATCATACCCCTGTATTTCATTGCGTTTTAGGGTGACAGTCACCGCTTTACTTTGATTTTGAAGAGAGATAGCAGAAAACAGGATCTTTTGAAAGTACGGTTAGGATATCTTTTTTTAAGGCGTCTTTGTTTTTTAGTTTATAATATTTATTATAGATTTCCCAGGCCTCTTTATCCATGCCCAGATACAGGCAGGTAAGGACATGCATTAGAAGGGGCGACATGCAGGGATCTTTTTCGTCATCCACAATAGTCGGAACAATTTTTTTTAACTCCGAAAGAATATACTGCTTAAACTGCCTGTTGGCGGGAAGATACTCTTTTTTTATTTCATTATATTTAAAAATCACTTGCGGAAAAGCAGAGTCAATGTGAGGACGGCCAAAAGCAAAATCATATTTCGATGAGGTTTGGATCAGTTCCCGGGTCCCGTCTTTATCAATATCGAATGAACTCAATCCGAAGCCGGTACTCCACGCATAGCTGTCAAATATTTCTTTAAAATCGGGGTCATGAGTATAGATAGTATACTCAATAGAACCGCTAACCCCGCCGGAGCAGCTCTCAAATATGAGCTCTTCTGCATGCGGCGGCTTAACAGGTACGGCTCTTTCGGAAGTAATCGCAGAAATTGTTGTTACCAAACCCTCGCCTGTTACTTCTTCCGTTATATTTTTAAATACAGGTCTGGACTCAGGTATTTTTTTTGCAAGTAGAAGCACGAGTCCTGTTTTCAAGAAATCAGGATGCAGTTTTCCCTTTTCATCTCCCAGCACCACGCCGTTACCCAGTCCAGAACTGTCTTCAGGAAAATAAACAAGGTTAATACCGTTTTTCTTCACTACATATTTGCAGACTACATCTTCTTTAAACTCGCAGCTGCGGAGTACCCTGTAATTATCATATTCCAACCGGTCCGCGGGAGTCAGAAGTGTTTCCAGATCCAACAGCTGGATCTCTTCTTCCGCTGAAAGGAAAGAAAGGCAAAAAGCTACCAATATGAGCGCCTTTGTTACCTTCATGTCTTCTCCTATTTCCTGTATGATTTCACTAATGCAGCAAGCAATCACTAAGATATAAATTCAAAATTCCAAACAATTACTAATTTTCAAGTAGAATCGTTAAATTATATTAATTAGCAAACCTTTCCAGACAGGAAAAATATTTACTGTCAATTATTCGTTGCTATATCGAGATATACTTCCTTTTTAGAATTTATTGCTTAATTCTTAGTTATTGTTTAGTTATTAGTGCTTTAGCCTTAGTGATTTCTCTTTTACTGCTTTTCCTTCTCATTCTTCCCTTCCTTCCCTTTCTGTTCTTGCTGTACTTGCTTTTTCCGCCTAGGCGGATTTCGGAAAGCATAAATGTTATATATTTAGACTTTCCTCAACCTGCTTCTTTTACTTCTTCTACTTCCCCTTCTGCTCTTTCTGTTCTTGCTGTTCTTGCTGTTCTTGCTGTACTTGCTTTTCCTGCTTTTCTTGCTGTATCTGCTGTACTTGCTGCTTTATGTGTACGTACACAGGATCGGTCTGCATCCTTAGTCTTATCTTTTCCTGCATGCCCCACTTGTCCGGCATTACATAGTCGTTTTCAAAATATTTCCAGGCCTCTTTTTCCTGTCCGGAATAAATCAGCGGCAGAAGGGTCTTCAATATAGAACCGAGATGGACGCCCCCGCGGTCTTTTTTGGTCAGGGGCTCCTTGGCCCAATAGTCGTTACCCACCATTTGCTTGTAAATATGGTTCGCGGGAAAGTACTCCCCTTTTTCCGCGTCATACTTGAAATAAATGTCAAAAATCGCAGAAGTGGTATGCGAACACCGGTCAAACCGGTCAAAGATCAGATTCGTCTGTATAAGCTCTTTAACATTATCATTGTTAATATCATCAACGCCCAGTACAAAGCCCGTCTTCCACTTTTCCGTTTCAAAAATGAGTCTTAGCTCCGGCTCGATAGTGTAAACCCAGTAATAGTATTTTTTAACGTCGGGAGTCAGACAGGTTTTTATTATCATCTCTTTTTTTCCGTCTTTTTTTAAGAGATTGGCAAAACCAAAGGAAGCAATATTTATTATATTATCTTTATTACCGGTCTCCGCCCGGGGAAATTCACGGATTACGGTATCGCCTTTTTTTAAGGTAATCCGGCTGTAGTATATGTCTTTTTCCGCCGTAATCGTCCTTTCGAAGGTGTAGCCCTCATACGTAAATTTGGATTCACCCAGCATGTAGCCGTCGAGCGAACCTCCGTAGGAAGGAGAAACCGCCGGCAGAACAATTAACAGTATGTATAATAATATTTTTTTCATTTATATAAGAGGAAAGAAAAGACGGTGCCGCCTTCTTCCGGACAATCGAACCAGATTTGCCCTCCATGAGCTTCCACTATACCTTTTGCAAGAGACAGACCCAGCCCGAAACCCGGGGTATTTCTTGTTACATCATTATCCACCCTGAAAAATCTTGTAAATACTTTAGCGCACTGATCTGCCGGAATACCGGAACCAGAGTCCTTTACGCTGATAATTATTGACTCTGTTTTATCCTCCAGGAAAACCCTAATACACCCTTTTTTCGTATATTTGATAGAATTTGAGAGCAGATTAATCATTACCTGTTTTATCCGGTCAGAATCAAGCATTAACATAAGCGGCTTTTCCGGAAGACTGAGTTTTAAGTCAAGTTTTGATTCCTTAATAAGAGGCGCCAGTTCCTGAACCACCTCTTTGATAAGATTTACTATATCATCCTCTTTTTTTTCAATTTTTATATTATTCCTGTCGATCCGGGAAAAATCAAGAAGTTCGGAAACCAGTTTCATCTGGCGATGAAGATTTTTACTTAATATCATAAGTAATTTTTTTGTTTCTTCGGTCGGTTCGTCGGAATGATAAAGCATAAGATCCAGTGAGCCCTTCATGGCGGTTAAAGGCGTTCGCAGCTCATGAGAAACATTAGAGATTAACTCAGTCTTTAGCTTGTCAATTTCTTTAAGACGTTCGTTTTTCTCTATAAGCTCCCCTTTAAATCTCGTATTTTCCATGCTCAAAGCAAGCGATGTGGAAAACATTGATAAAATGTTCACATCTTCATCGCTAAAATATTTACCTTCATGAAGCCTGTTCAAGTTCATCACACCCAGCAGTTTTTCATGCACAGCAAGAGGTACGACGATGGAAGATCGTATCTCTTCCCTGGGTTCAAAATTCCTGAACCTGTTTTTTATTTGATCAATATTATTGTCGAGTTTAACGGGTTTTCTATTCTCGGCAACCCAGCCTGACACCCCTTCACCCATGGCAACCTTAAACTTTTCCATCTTTTCCGGATCAATGCCGTTCGAAGCCTTCACACAGAGCTTTTGCGCGGCTTTATCAAACAACATTATCGAACCGCTGTCGGCTTGAAACATCCGGCAGACAAGATTTAATATTTCGGGAAGTGCTTTATCAATATCTTCGGATTCAATCATAATGTGGTTAAGCTTTTCAAGCTCGAAAGACTTCTGCACACTGGAAAGCTTTTTTCTTAACCTGTATTTTTCAATAAAACTCTTTACCATAATACTAAATTTATCCAGATCTAAAGGTTTTAAGACATATTCCTCGGCACCCAGCTTTAAAGCATTTACCGCATCCTCCACGGAACTATAACCGGTCATGACGATAACAATGGTCTCGGAGCTTTTTTCTTTAACCAGCTTGATAAGGTCAAGCCCGGTCTGTCCCGGCATTTTCATATCCGTAATTATCAGGGCATACTTCTTCAGTTCAATTTTTTCAATCGCTTCTTTGACACTGCCTGCGGTATCCGTATCGTATAGTTCATATAAGTTCAATTGCAGTAATTCGCAAATACTGGCTTCGTCATCGACTATGAGTATTTTTTCCTTATTGTTTTCTTTCATACGCCCTCAGCTCTTTTCAGACCTTTAAATATCTTAACACTTTCCTTCCCCTTATTAAACAGCAAATCTAAAATAGAAAGCCGGCTCTCAAACCCCGGGTAAACCTGGGAATATTCCGGATGCAGGAACTCCTGATACTCCAGCTTTATTCCCGCAGCAGTAAACTTTTCTTCTTCAATATAATCCTTAGCGCCCTGCCCGGAAAGGTAAACATCAGCCTTAAGCTTTTTGCAGATATTCACAAGCCTTTCGGTCTTAAAACCTTCTATATCCAGCTTTGATTCCGTATAAAGCGGAACGGCAATCTCCAGATAGTTCAGAATATACCTGATAATATGTTCATTTAGTTCCGCCAGCTTTGTCCATTCTTTTGAATAAACATTTTTAAGGAACTCCTCATGCTCACCGTAATACGGAGCCTTACTGTAGTTATGCCGGAGAGCTTCAAAATGGTCCTTTCTCCAGTTTTCCGTATTGTCTATTTCCACCCCGCGAATAAGCTGGTCATATTTTCCCTTGGTCATAACCGGCACCGTGAGCCAGAGAAAACCTTCTTTGGTCCGTATCTTATTTCTGTTTTGAAACTCCCTTTTTTTATACTGCACATTATCAAGGAACACAAAAGCATCGCTTTTTGCAATTTTATCAAAATACCCAAGCCATGGAATATATTGAGGTTGATGCACCGATAGTTTCATCTTATTTTCTCCGCGCTGCTTTCTATAAATACGGGATTACTTATTATCATGCCCCCGTCCTTAAGTACGGCTTCCAGACGGTAATAACTCTTTCCTTGTTCAGGAACAAGCACCTTAAACTCCATACTAAAAGGCGTTATCCCGTCCGCTATCTGCTGTACAAAACCATCCTTAATGAGGGTCACCGTCAGTTTCTTTTTACTTCCGTCATTCATGGAGATCTTTATATTACCGGCTTCCGAAAACTCTTCAAGCACGGGGATTGCAGGGAGAATCCCTTTCTTTAGAACATAAAATTCTCCGTCTTTTAAAGCTTTCAAAAACTCTTTTTTATCGCCTTTTTTTGCGTTTACTACATTCTGGATACCGTCAAGAGCTATACCTTCACCTTCTTTTCTGTAATCCGTCTCCCCGAAAGCGAAGGCGGGAACTTTCCGTTCACCGGTTGAATACTCGGCAAGCACTTTATCCCAAAGCCCCCCGCATCTGCCGATTGTTTTATATCCTTCCTCAAGCAGGTTTATACCGTTATAATTTTCCGTACCCGTAATAGCCTCCGGATAAGGAGGCGTTGAAAGATTAAGCCCCAGGTTAAAAAACCGGCCCTGCACCGAAGTCACCACGGGAAAATCAATATTACTATTGGCTTCCGGATGCGCCCAGACCGTAAACCCTCCCCGCTTGGCGGTGTAATCAATTACATTCTGGTAAGGGCGGGAACCTTGATAGCCGGAATACTGGTCAAAATCAGGCGCCGTGAACGGGAAATTATTAACCAGAAATATTCCGCCTATAATTATGAGTACCACGCCAAATTTAACAAGATAGATCCTTTTAAAGAAAAGAAAACCGAGAAGTACGAGGAGTAACGGCCAGAGCAGGAGCGGTCTGTATTTCCAGGAGTTTTTATTTCCCGTTGTAGGGAGTTTTTTCATATCCGCGGCAGAAAGACCGAAGATCAGCAGATGTTTGTGCCAGTCATTAAGGACCAGGGCCTTGCTTTTTGTCTCCCAGAAATAAAACGGACTGGTTTCCACACCGGGCAGAACCAGCATCTCCGGGTATTTTTCCTGCACACTTTCTATCTCTGAAAAATATTTATCCACACCGGCATCAAATACCGAGTTAAGCTCCAACCCCGCTCGCAATATTCTCCTTAAAGGAAAGACCCCGTATTTAACTTCTATGAGGTCATGATCCGTAATTATAGCTGCATCCAGACCTTTTGCTTTCGCCCGCGCTACTATTTCTTCAACAGAATAAGTACAGTCGTAACTATAGGTGGTGTGAAGATGCATCGCGGTTCTGACTGTGGTTTCCGGAGTAAAAAGCACTCCTGCCTGTAAAAAACCCGCAAGTATTGCTGTAATTAAGGATATTTTAAATATTTTCATACAGTTTCTTCAATCCTTCCAGCATTTTTCCTTCACTGTAATACTCAAGCGCTTTTTTTCTGCCGTTTTCCCCGAGCCGTTTTGCTTCAACCGGATCATCCAAAAGTTTTTTGATAGAAGAACATAACAATTCAAGATTTCCGGAGGGTACAAGCAGTCCGGTTTCATTATCCGTAATAATCTCAGGCAGGCCCCCGACTCGTGATGCAATTACGGGCTTCTTTGAAAGACCGGCTTCCACGGCCGCAAGCCCAAAACCTTCGTTTAAAGAAGGCATCACGAAAACATCAATCAGCGCAAGTATTTCCGGCAAATCTTCCCGGTGTCCAATAAGCTTTAAAGTATCGTCCACCAGATCTTTTATGCCCTTTTCTAAAGTTCCGGTTCCCGCCATAACTGCAATGAAATCAGATCTTTCTTTATTTAAGAGTTTTACTGCTTTAACAAAAAGATCGACTCCCTTAACAGGCTCAAGCCGGCCTGCAAAACCAAGGACCTTCTTATCAAGGCAAATCCCAAGTTCCAACTTTTTTGCCGCTGTATCATATTCTATTAAATATGGTTCGGGTCTGATACCGTTTGGAATTACTGCAAACTTATCATCCCTGCCAATATTTCTCTCCAGGTGGTCCTTCTTTTCGGCCTGTGAGAAAACAATGATCTTTTTCGTAAAACGGGCCGCTAACTTTTCGAGTACTATATATATGTAGGAGACGAAAGGATTAAAATACCCGTAAAAGACATGCCCGTGCGGAGTGTGTATGGTTTTCTTAACACCGGTAACAGCACAGGCCATACGTCCGAGTATGCCTGCCTTGGAAGTATGCGTATGTACCAGGTACGGATTTTCACGGAGTATCAGATCAATAAGGTCCATGAGCGTGTTTATATCCTTAAGCGGGCTGATATTCCTGCGAAACTCTTCCAGCCAGACAATACGGTAGCCGGAAGCGACAGAAGACTTTTCAACTTTTTCTTTTTCTGTCTTAAAAGAACCAAGAGCCAGAACCACATCGTAATCCTTAGAAAGTCCTTCCATTAAAGAAAGAATGTTTGTAAGGGTGCCGCCGTGCTCGAGACGGGTAACGATATGCAGCAATTTTTTCTTGGACATCAATATTTCTCCAATTTCGACATAAATTACTATTGACTAATGACTAGTGACTATTTAATGTAGTATTATCTAATAATAACTCCTTAATATGCACTTCATTTGCTTCACTTGCTTTCTCTGCTTTCCTTGCTTCGTTAGTAACGATACATTTCTGTGCATTTTGGACATACTCCAAAATGTTTCTGTTTCTTTAATTCGACTCTAAACTTCCTCATCTCTTTTCCATTCCAGATATCTTTAAAGGATTCTGTTTTAATATTTCCCGAAACAAAGCCAAGACTATGACAGGGTAGAACTCCGCCGTCCGGGCAGATATAGGAAACAACCCAGGGGGAAAGGCATCTTTTCGGGTATTCAGCCGACAGAAACTCCTTATCTTTGTAATACTTGAGCGTTTCTTCTTTGCTGAAATCGGGGTAGACCGTTAGCAAAAATGGATGATTGGATGTTTTGAGTATTTGAAGGTCAGAAGCGAGCCGGTCGATATTTATATCTGAAACTGCGGGCCTTATAAAACCGGACCAGTCTTTCGACTCCACACCGAACTTCCCTTTGAAATATTTATTATGACGTTCTACCGTATCGCAATCGGTAAAGATAAGATGATGCAGGTTAAGCGTACCCGCGTGCAATTCTTTTGCCACCGCAGGCATCTCCCTGATACTTTTGTAGTTAAGATCGGAGATGGTGCAGACAATATTGATAACCGGCTTTGACGTTTTCTTCTCAACTTTAAGCCGTGTTATTTCATCCGCCCCTTCTTTTATTCTGGCAAAAGCCCCTTCCATATTCCTGACCCTATCGTGAAGTTCAGCCGGACCATCTACGGAGAGAGAAACGACATCCACTCCCTCGTTTACTATTACAGCCGCATGCTTTTTAATAAGGGTGCCGTTTGTGATGATACCAAGATGTAATCCCCGTTTTTTTATCTCATGTACAAGCTGTTCAAATTCATAATACATCAAAGGTTCCCCGCCGAACAAAGTAATATGAGGTTTAAAGGTTTTTACTTCGTCCAGGAGCTTTATATATGAAGAGATATCGAGTTTTGCATTTACTTTAGCGGGATCAAAGGACTTGTTTGTGCCTTCATCCCCCCATTGACCGCACATTTTACAGCGTAAATTACATTTGTATGTAAGGAAAAAGGTAATACTTTCCGGAAAAGGTGCCTTGCCGTTTTTACTAAAACGGTAGCTTGCCGAAGCTCCGGTCCTTTTTACAAGAGCATTAAAAGCATAACCCGGCTCCAGCAGTGCCTTTTTAATATTTCTTCCAAACGTTTTTATAGGAAACATTTTTTTACCCCTTCTGCGATAAAATCTACTTCTTTATCCGATAAAAACGGATTGCAGGGTAAAACCAGAAACCTTTCTGCTATATATTCCGCGTTTTTAAACTCCCCGGGCTTGCTTTCCAGCCCATACACCTGATGCACCGGTTTAAAATACATCCGCGAAGACTCAATACCCATTTTTTTTAGTTTCAGCTGTATTTCCTCAACTTTATTTTTATCTTTTATCAAAAGGGGAAATCTGTTAACAATACTTCCTTCTTTTACTTCAGGAAGATCTATTCCATCAAGATCCTTTAAAAGCAGGAGATATTTTTTAGCGATTTCAAACCTTCTTTTCATATTTTCATCACAGTGAAATATTTTACCCGCGCCAAGCATACTCTGCCAGGACGACAAAAGCGCCTCGCTTATATGCTCGGGAGGTTTTATCTGTCTCATTCCTTCAATAAAAGGAAGCATAATATTATAAAATAGCCTATTTTTAGAAAGACAAAATGCCTTAAATTTCGCAAAAGTAACAATATTATTCAGGAGGGTAGGAGCAGAATAAGAAATCCTCACTCTTCTTATCTCCTCTGCCAGTACTTCATCGTTGGTAAGTATTGCTCCGCCGTTTAAAAGCGGAAAATTCTTCCCCCGATTAAAACTGATAAGCTGTAAATCCCATTTAAGCGGAGTAATAAACCCCTGCGCATTGTCTTCGATGACGAAAAACCCGTCATTTTTTCCGGCAGGAGAACTCTCCAATCCGAAAAGCCGTACCGGAATAGCAGCCAGGGTCTTACCATTTGCCTTTGCTTCCTTACACCCGGAACTAAACCCGAAATCTTTGGCATCAATATCACAAAGCACGGGTGTAAGTCCGGCTTGTTTTATTGTGACGTACAGCGCAAGAGGAGTATAGGCAGGAATAATAACATCTGTCTTTTCACCTTTTGTTATTTTTTTCATTGCGACAAGGGAAGCAAGAAGAGCCGCATTACCGGAACCAAAAACAATCGCCTCAGATACTTTTGCCTTTTTTCTCAGAAGATCCTCAAATACCAATACACCTTTCCCTTTTTGCCTTAAACTGGCAAGTAGAGCCAGGACAAGTTCAAATATTCTTATATCAGTATCGACCAATTTAGCTTTGATCATTTTGCTCCATAGTCACAAAATTGTTACGGGTAGCGGGTTACGAGTTACGGGTGCCGCACTAAGGTGTTATTTTATTATAATAAAGCCTTGTTTTCTTCTTCTGCTGCTGCCCTTACTTCTTTTTCTTCTCTTCCTTCACTTACTGTTTATGCTTCCCTTTCTTCTTTTACTTCTCTTTCTGTACTTGCTGTACTTGCTGTATTTGCTTTCCCTGCTTTTATTGCTTCTTTACCGCTTCAATCACCAGAATCGGTGCGTACTTGCCTTTTGGGAAGCCGCAAGTATACACTTTCCTCTCATTGTACCCCAAAATACCGTCAAAATCTTCTGCTTTGTAAGTAACCAGAGGTACTTTTATTTCCGTGTCATAGAATTTAGCAAGCCCGTACTGCACCTTCAAAAAGGGACTGCGTTTATTTCTCAGGTCAAAAAGAATCTTTCCGTTCAGTTTTGTAACACGAAGCAGCTCTGAAACTATATTATCAGCTACCGCTTTATCTTTTATATTAATCAGAAGATTAACAGCCGCAACCGTATCAAATGTATTGTCAGAAAATGGGAGTTTTTCGCCTTTTCCCAGCACGAGGGTTACCCCGGGATCATTGCTAAACCGGGCTTTTGCTTTATTAAGTATCTCTTCCCATAAATCCACACCTGTAAGACTTAAATTTGATTTGTTCTTTCTCAGATCCGAGAGAAACAACCCTTCCCCGCACCCAACCTCAAGGAAAGAACCATATTCAGGTATTACTTCCAGCAGTTTATTTCTCACCTTTACCGGCCAGTAGCCCGCGGAATATTCACCTTTCTCTTCTTTCCTTGAAACAATCTTTCTTAACAAATCACCGAGTCTTTTCAAGTTATTTCGCTCCCACAAATTTGATTATCGCTGAATACACTTCTTCAACCGTGATTTTTTTAAAACACTCCAGGGATGAACATTCTAATTTGTTACAGGGCGCACAATGAGCGCTTTTATTGATTATTATCTTTCTGTTCGACGGTAAATAAGGTCCTGCCAGGTACGGGTCACTCGGCCCGTAAAGTCCGACTGTTTTAACATTAAGCGCGGCTCCGACATGAACAATGCCAGTATCATTGGTCAGCAGAACCGAAGCTTTTTTTATAACTGCAGCGATATTTTTTATATCATCATTTTTCAATATCACAACTTTTCTAAAGATCTTCTTAACTATCTGCGCAAACGCAATGTCTTTATTGCTGAGAAGAATTATCTTTATATTCTTAAATTTTATTAATTTCTCCATCAATCTTAAGTAATTTACCGGAGGCCATCTTTTTGTTTCCCATCTTGCCTCGTGATTCATAACAATTATTTTTGCTTTTGGACTTATTTTATTC
>Ga0156422_1113_pt9 | contig 13403 bp, 10 predicted proteins | sample RifOxyA2_FD_108065 | JGI IMG/M metagenome (GOLD analysis project Ga0156422, IMG submission 108065) | Candidatus Firestonebacteria bacterium RIFOXYA2_FULL_40_8
GAAGGACACCTTCCGGCTTCAATCTTTTCTTTAAACTAAGAAAGAGCTTATCTCTGTCGGGCACTTCGTGGGCTACGTAAATGGCTAGGATAACATCGGCTTCGAGCTCTATTCCTATCTCCTGCTCAGGGTTGTTTATGGCTACAATGTTTCCGAGGACACCTTTTTTATCGGCATATTTAACAAGCATATCCAGCATCTGCTGTTGGACATCCACGGCGTATATTTTTCCGGCAGGACCCACAAGCTTTGCCGCAGGTATAGTAAAGAATCCGGGTCCCGACCCGAAGTCCAGCACCGTCATCCCTTCTTTGATATACTGTTTCAATATCCTGTTAGGATTTTGCGTGAGCCGTCTTAAAAAACCTATAAGTTTCCCTGCGCGGCCGGCGCAGAAGATTTCGTGATGATGTTCATGGGGCATTTTTTTACTCCTATTTGATATTACTTAGTTTCATATTTTATTCTCAAATTCAGCTTTAAAAACGTCTAAAAGTCCATAAGGTCTGTAAAGTCTATAAAGGTCTTACATTAATGTGGTATTATATTTACAAAACAAAGACACTGGATCCCAGATAAAAGCACTCTGGGATGACAGAAGAATAAAAACTCTTCTGTCACTTTGTACATCGTACTTCGTACTTGTACTTCAGTCTCCTTCGGAGATGTACCGCCTGCCGAATTTCTTTTCTTCCGGGAGCTCAAAAATCACGTCTTTCTGTTCTCGCTTCCCTTTCAGGCCTTTTTCTATGAAAATTTCTTTGCCTGTGAAAGGATCACGGCCTGTGTGGTACATTAATGTTGAATACGTTGAAGGGGTCGGAGTGAAGACCTGTATCTGCTCGGGGGTCATCTTAAGTTCCTTCCTTACAAAAGCCCGTAGTTCTTTCATGTCTGTCAACTCGCACCCGGGATGCGCGGCTATCATATAGTATGTTAAAAACTGGTTTTTCTTGTGTTTCAGATTAAACCCGTCGAACTGTTCACGGAATTTTCTTAGATGGTTTAATCTTGTTTTCCCCATTAGCGCCGTTACTTTCTCGGTCACATGCTCGGGAGCTATTTTTAACTGACCTGAAACATGGTCTTTTACCAGCTCTTCAAGATACGTAAGGCCAAACTCCCGGTCATTAATTATCATATCATAGCGGAGCCCCGAGGCAATAAATACTTTTTTCACTCCGGATATGGCTGCAATTTTTCTAAGAAGCTCCAGCTGGGGAAGGTGGCTTATATTTAATTTCGGGCAAACTTCGGGATAAATGCATCTTCGGTCTTTACATCTTCCGTCTTTTAATTTTTTCCGGCATTCTATACCGTACATATTCGCGGTGGGCCCGCCCACGTCCGTGATAAAGCCCTTAAAGTTCATCCGCTTTGAAATATTCTCCGCTTCTTTTAAAATTGATTGACTGCTTCTTGAAACCACGGTTGTCCCCTGATGCACGGCCAGCGAGCAGAAGTTGCACTCCCCATAACAACCGCGGTGCGAAGTTATGGAGTATTTTATTGTCTCCATCGCCCTGACTTCGCCTTTTTGTTTATAGTAGGGATGAACTTCTCTTTCGTAGTCCAGGTCGTATATAGCATCAAGCTCAGGTGTGGTCAGATTCGGCTGGGGAGGATTTTGTACCAGATATCTTGTGTCGTGTTTTTGAAGCAACCCTTTTGCAGTAATAGGATCCGTGTTATCGTAAAATATATTAAACATCTCGGCGAACTTCTTTTTATCCGTTTTTACTTCATCGTAAGGAGCAACTTCTATATAATCCGATTTCACTTCGCTTGAAGCGTAGCAGATACCTTTTATACTCTTCCAATCTTTTTCCTCTTCCAGAGCGTCCGCTATTTCCAGTATCGCTTTTTCCCCCATACCGTATACAAGAATATCGGCTTTTGCATCAAAAAGAACAGAACGCCTCACGGTGTCGGTAAAATAATCATAATGGGAAATACGCCTTAGAGAGGCTTCGAGGCCCCCGAGAATTATTGGTTTTGTCTTTTTGAAATTTCTTTTTATAAGGTTAGTATACGCAATAGTTGCTCTTTCAGGCCGTTTATTGTTTTCTACCCCCGGAGTAAAATCATCCTCCAGTCTTTTTCGAAGAAGCGCTGTATAGTTTGCAACCATAGAATCGACGGCGCCTGCCGTTACTCCCCAGAATAATTTTGGCTCCCCGAGACGCGTAATATCCAAGACTGAAGATAGGTCCGGCTGGGCAATAATTCCCACTTTATAACCTGCATTCATAAGGACTTTACCGATAACAGCCACCCCGATAAAGGAGCTGTCAATATAAGCATCCCCGGTTATCAGGATGATATCCAGATGTTTCCAGCCGAGTTTCTTTACTTCATCTGTTGTTGTTGGAATAAACATGTCTAATTATAGCAGAAAAATAGAAGAAAATGTTGCGAGTAGCGGGTAGCGAGTTACGGGTTGAGTAAAGTATTAATATCAAACCATAATCCTTTACGAAATCCACCTAGGAGGGTTCTGCATTAAGGTGGTATTATTTTCAATTGAGCCACCAATATTTTATAAATTAATGCAAATTTTCGACTGGTTAATCTTCAGTTGAAGGGAATTGCTTTTTAATGTATAATTAATACATGCAAACACAAATCTGGCTTTGGACAATAGTAAGTGTTGTAATTGTAAGTTTACTGTCGCTGATCGGCGTGCTTACCCTGGCTTTAAAGAGAGAGACTCTTCATAAAGTTCTTTTGTTTTTTGTCTGCTTTGCGGTCGGCGCTTTATTTGGCGATGCATTCATTCATCTAATTCCGGAATCCTTCAAGCAGTTCGGTATTGACAGTATGAAAACACCGGTCTTGATACTTGTCGGAATTTTAATATTTTTCTTAATGGAAAAAGGAATAAGGTGGAGAACCTGTCATAACGAAGACCATTGCGAAGGCCACCCCAAACCGTTCGTACTCATAATACTTACCGGTGATACCTTCCATAATTTTATAGACGGTATGGTAATAGCAGCAAGTTACGCGGTGGATATTAAGCTCGGAATTACGACAACAATAGCCGTTATGCTTCACGAAATACCGCACGAAGTAGGGGATTTTGGCGCTCTGATTCACGGCGGGCTCACTATTAAGAAAGCGCTCTTTTTTAATTTCCTTTCATCACTTGCCGCCGTCTTAGGCGCCGTAGTTTCTCTTATTCTCGGAGATGTCTTAAAAGGTTATGAAATCGGACTGCTTCCCATCACCGCCGGCGGATTCATATATCTTGCAGGTTCAGACCTGCTCCCAGAATTATACCCTGAAACCGGAATTGTTAAATCCATAATCCAATTCATCTGTATTCTCATAGGTATCGGCATGATGGCGCTCTTACTACTGGTGGGCTGATTTCAGCAGTACTTTTTATAACTTTTCAATTTATCTTTTACCAGTTCAATCCTGTCTTTTAAGCTTCCTTTTACCAGGACAAAATTTATTTTCTTTTTTTGTAAATACGCAATTGTCTTTTCATGGAAATCTATACGATTAGTTTCTCCGGAACGGTCGGCAGTATTATCATAAGGGATGTCAATATCACACAAAAAGACAAGGTCATACCTGCTGCCGGCCTGATCTGCCAGCTCTTTCAGCCGTGAATGCGCTTTTCCGTGATAGTAAAACGAAAACAAATATGTTGTTATCGCATTTGTATCAGTTAAAAGTACTTTTTTTGCGTTAAATATCATTTCGTTTTCTTTTTTAAGATGTATTTCGGCTATATCTACAAGCTGCTCTAAAGTTAAACGCCGGTTAACATTATTTTTTGCCCAGTATTCCCTTCCGTATTCCGGCATCCAAGCCGTATTCAATTCTCCCGCCAGAGCAGAAGTCAGGGTGGTTTTACCCGTACTCGGCGCACCGAGAAAAACAGCATTTACAATAAGACCGGAATAAACTACAGGGTCAATATATTCGCGGTATTTATAATAATCAGTCCTTATAAGCGTGCCGGAAATATTGTACATATTTCTTTCTTTGTCTATGGTCCGGTTTTTGGCATTTAAGGCCCGGCTCATATGATCGCCGTAAAACTCGCTGCAATAAAAATGCGTTATCTTTCTCCCGTTTAATATCTTTAAAATATAATCTTCATTTTTCTTTTTTATTTCCGGCGTATCCCCGACCTCCATCGGCCCGCCCCGGGCTTCGATAACTTCTGCTTTTGGATAAAGTTTTCTTATCCAATCCGCTCTAACTTTAAGGGGAACGTCTATTGTTTCAGGGCAGTCGTAAACAAGGATGATCAGAGTGTTGACTTCTTTAAGAGCTGTCTCAATTATATATTGATGTCCTTTATGAAGCGGGGCATACTTGCCGAGGGTCAGACCGGTTTTTTGTACCATACGTACGCTCCGTATATACTGTTGATCAAAAATGCGATCCACATCACTAAAGTAGGAAGGACCCAGGGGATGGAAGCCGGATCCGCAATAAGGACTCCGACCCACATTATGATTGTTATAACATTAGTGGCTATCCAGAAGGGCCATTGTTCTGCGTAACGTTTTATCAACAAGATCTGCGCAATTATCTGTAAAACTTCTGTTGAGCTGTCAAACATAGGGCCAAGAAGCGCAAACCCGAATGCTTTTTCTATGGTTCCGTATATAGTGGCGTTTCTTTTCATGTATGTTACAAACCAGTGATCGACATAATATAAGATAAAGCCGAACGCAATAAGCGCCGCAATTCCCGTTACGGTGACAAACAGTTTTTGCCTGCCCGTAAGTTTCCTCATAATTACAATATCAACCTTATCGGTTCTTAGATTATTTTTCCAGCAAAGTAAAATGAGGAATTGCGTAGGAACAAAGTAAAACCAATTAAGGAGCCAGTCGCCGTAATAGCCAGTTTTCCAGGCTATCCATCCGTACAAAATAGAATTAATAACACCAAAAAGATAATTATTGATATTCCCTTTTGCGCAAAGTACAACGGTGAGAATGCCCGTGAGGGCGCTTACCGGCGAAGCAACCCAGTTCATGAAAATAGAGCCAATGCTGTCCCATTTTGTGTCTTTTGAGCTGAAATAAATTGTCACCATAACAATGATAGAGGTGAACGTAATAAGCCATATTTTTTCGTACTTGTTGAAATCACGGAACATATTTTTGATCATCGGCTATCACGTCCTCCCTGCTAATTTTTTATCCGGGCGTGTTTATTTTTCCTCGACCACAAAGCCGGACAGGGAGTAATAAATTATGGTGTCTTCCGGTATTTCCATTTTACCGTCTTTTTGCATGATGGAGATATGGAGAACGAACCTCTTGTTTTCCAATTGCTTTGTGCTGTAATAACTTATTTGTTTCAGGTTTTTAAATTCGGCACCCAGCTCTTCTTTATCTTTGTACATTTTTTCCGCGAATTTTGTCTCGTCGGAAATCACCCGAAGCACGACACCGTCTTCCACTGTGATCTTTCTGGCGTCGGTGATGCACAACTCCAGTTTATTTTTTAAAATACTGTCCTTTTTAAAATCAAGGTACTGTTCCGCCGCTCCCCACTTATCATCAAGAAACTCCAGAGAGACGTTCAAAACACCGTTACTGGCAAAAAGTATATATTGCGGTTTTTCAATGAGCTCCCAATTTTCGGCATAAGGGAGTGCAAGTACAAACTTGTATTTAACAGTCGTTATAATGATATATTTTTTGTTCCTGTCCGAGTTAATGGCATAACCCGATTTACTATCCGCGACGTAGTTTCCGTTAAATACCAGCAGCTTTTTCCCTTTATACTCGGTGACATCTTCTTCTATTTTCCAGTTCTCCTTCAGGAACTTATTGAACTTAATATCGAAGAGGAAAACTTTAAACGAGTTATCCGTTTTCGGATCCGGCAGCTTTTCGCCTTTCAGCATATTGCCTTTGTATTCGTACGCTTTTTTCAGATACTTGATCGCTTTATCCACATCCTTCTTTTCCCCGTAAGTACAGGCGATATTATAATAAAACATCGGGTACTTTTGGTCCTTCTTTATCCCTTTCTCAAAAGTCGCAATTGCTTTAATCGTGTTTCCGGTAATTGCGTAAGCCATCCCCAGATTGTCCACCGCTATAAGCCACTTTATTTTATCCTCGCCTTCAAACTTGGTTTCTTTCTCCAGCATAGGAATAGCTTTTTCGTAATTAGCTATAGCTTTATCGTAATACCTGCCTATAAAATACTTGGAAGCATCCACGAGCAGACTTTCACGGTCCGGTTCTTCGGCCCGTAGAACGGGAAGGAAAGATAATCCCAACATTATTGTGCATAATAATGTGCGTAATGATATTATTTTCATCTTCTTCTCCCAAGTATTCTCAATATCCTGAGGAATAGGTTAATTATATCCATATAAAGAGCAGCCGCGCTGTCTATTGCGTTATCCAGGGTTTTAGGAATCTGATTCGCCCTGCCCCAATCATAACCGATATACCCGCAAAAGATAAGTACGACTATCCAGTCAATGATGCCATGTGTTTTTTTAAGGATAAATATATCAACAAGTTCCCAGATAATGACAAGTAAAAGTGAAATAGTAAGAGCCGGGGCAATTTTTTTAAAAAAAGCCGGGAAGAGAGTACCGAGTATCATCATCGATGCCGTAACCAGCCCGGTTATCTTCATTGCTTCAAGAACTATAGCGGGATCATAGCGCATTACCACAATATTAATAATAAAACCAAAAGGTACAACCACGAGGTTGTATCCCAGAAAACTCACCGCAGGATTTGAGGACTTTTTAAAAAGGTAGATTCCGAGAAAACACAAACCGAAATAGGCAAGCAGAAAAAAAATAGGCCCGATATCCGCTACGATTTTGTCTGCAGGTACAAACTTGACCATAAGCCAGTTTATCAGGAATCCATAAGTCAGAACCAATCCCATTATCAGATTATAAGTCCCGCCGGAAAGCTCCTGCGCTCCGTCTTCTATAGTCTTCCTGTCAAAAACCCCTTCCTGCTTCTCCGCTTCGCCGTCTCCAAACATGTTCCGTCCCCCCGGGTAAAGAATAATATATATATTTACTTAATTTTACCACAAAGGGTTAAAAAAGCAAGGGAGAAAATAAAAATATATAGTTCATAAGGTTTGTAAAGTCTTTTTCAGAGGTGGTATTATTCATTATTAAAGACACTGGATCCCCGATAAAAGCACTCGGGGATGACAAAGTAATATATTTTGCTCTGATATTTTTGCTCTTACCTTATAGACTTTATAAACTTTATGAACCTTATGGACCGTTCTTAGAAGGGACTTCTAAGAACATGGCAACCGCTTTGTCCGTTCTTCTTAAAATATTTCTGATGGTACTCTTCGGCTTTATAGAAATCTTTGGCGGGGATTACTTCGGTGACTATTTTTGAATCAAAAACTTTCTTTTTTTCCAGGTCGGCTATAAAATCCAACGCTTCCTTCTTTTGTATGTCATTGTGAAAGAAAATAACAGAGCGGTACTGACTGCCGACATCGGGGCCCTGTCTGTTTATTGTGGTCGGATCATGAAGACGGAAAAATACGTCAAGAAGGTGTTTATAGGTAACTGTTTTCGGGTCATAGTAAACTTCTACTGATTCAGCGTGACCCGTTGTTCCGGTACAGGTATCTTCATACGTCGGATTTTTTGTGTGGCCGCCTGAGTAACCGGCTACAGTTTTCTGAACACCTTTTACCGCATCAAAGAGATCCTGCACGCCCCAGAAGCAGCCGGCGGCGAAAGTTCCTTTTTCCAGATTTTCCATATTTATATTCTCCTTGATTTCTTCTACGGGTTTATTCCCCTTGCATCCCGCAAATAAAAAGAAACCGGCCAAAACAACTATCGCAGCGTATAGAATATATTTTTTCATATTACAATTATAAACTAATTACCGGTTACTTTGTATGATTATCGTCACGGGGAGAACTTCTTATTTTAAATGTTCTTTCAGGAGTTTTTCGGCCTCTTTCTTGTCATATAGGTAGTAGTTGGCGGGAAGGGACGGGTTCTTCATATCTATCACAGCATTCAGGAGTTCTAAGGCTTCTTTTTTCTTCCCTTGATTTATATATATTTTAGCCAGGTCAATATAAGGCATTGAAACACAAGGATCCGCAGCCATTGCTTCTTTCAGGAGTTCAATAGCTTTTTCCGTGCTTCCCCCGAATAACCCGGGGACCTGGTAGTAATAATTGGCAAGAGCCACCTTGGCTATCGGATGTTTAGGATTAAGCTCAAGCGTCCTTTCAAACTCTTTTTTTATCTCCCCTGCGGAACCCATAGCATTGAAGATTCCTTTTAACTGCGCGCATCTTCCCAGACTTGCCGCATAATAGAAATGCGCATCGGCGCTTTTCTCATCCAGCTTGAGCGCTTTTTTCGCATACTCAACGCCCTTTTCGTAAGTTTTTCTTTTTTCATCCTCTGTTTTCATATTTTCACCGCAAAACAGGTAGTATCTGGAAACAAGAACTACGGCCTTTACATTCTCCGGTTCTTTTTCCAATAGCTGCAGGGTGAGTTCATTTGCATTCAAAGCATTTTCCGTATTCAGATGTCTTGCTTCGAACAATTCAAGCGCTCTCGTGTAAAGAGCGCTCGAATCCTCTGCAGTTACGGACATTACACCTATAAAAAATATAAAACTTAATATTTTTCTCATACACCCACTTTTTGATTTTTGAGCTTTTCTTCTACGACATTTGCCAGCTCGCCGACAGTTTTCATCTTCCAGACCGTCCGGTCGCTCAAGATATCTATATTATACTTATCTTCGAGTGCCATCTGTATCTCAACCATATCGAGATAATCGGCCCCCAGGTCCGCGCCAATCCTGGTCTCCGGCTTGATCTCTTTATTCTTCACATCAATAGTTTTTGCAATGATAGTTTTCAAGTCGTCAAGCATAAAACCCTCCTGTAAAACGGACAATGCAAATTATTATTTAAAAACTACTTTGTTATTCTTTTTAATGTCATATTTAATTTACTTCCGGAGCTTAAACTTTTGCCTTTAAAATTTTTCTCTTATTGCTCTTTGCATCTTCCTCTGCAATATCTATCTTTCTGTTTTCCGGCCTGCCAAGCATCCTTCTTGACCACCTGCGGAAGGTATCCAGGTAACCATAGATTGCAGGCACAACAGCAAGAGTCAAAAAGGTAGAGCTGATAAGCCCGCCAATGACCGCTATGCCCATACTTCTTCTAAAAGTTCCGACTTCACTAAGACCTAAAGCCAGAGGAAGCATGCCTGCAATAAGCGCGAAAGTCGTCATAAGAATAGGCCGAAGCCTGGTCTTTCCCGCCTGAGTAAGAGCTTCATCTCTTGATAGACCCTTTCTCATGAGTTTTTGAGTGTAGTCAACAAGCAGGATTGAATTCTTGGCAGAAAGACCGAGCAGCATAATAAAACCGATCATACCGAACATATCCAGCGCTTGGCCTGTAATAAAGAGCGCAAGAAGCCCGCCTATCAAAGACAGCGGCAGGGCAGACATGATTGTAAACGGGATCACAAGCGATTCGTACAGGCTTACCAGTATCAAATATATAAAGACAACAGAAAGCACCGCGGCTATAACCATATTTTTCATCAGGTCTGCGAGATCCTCGGAGGAACCGACGAACTGATAACCGACGCCTTCCGGAAGCTTTTCCGCTTCCATTATTTTCTTTGCCGCATCGGTGACACTGCCGATAGCGCCGCCTTTATCAAGATTAGCCACGACCATTACGTACCTTGCGCGGTTCCTCTTGAATATTTTTTGCGGGCCGCTGGAAATCTTACCGTCCGCGATGTTCTTGAGTTTTACAAGCTGCATATTAACATTCGGCACATATACGGAATCAAACTGGCTGCTCAAATCCCTCTGGTCATCCTGTACTTTAACTCTAATATCATACTCAAGCCCTTTCTCGCGGTACTTTGCCGGCAGGACACCTTCAACGCTTCCGCGCAGCTCCAATCCCGCAGAAACAGATTGCACACCGAATTTCGCCATCTTGGAAGGATCCAAACTGACCTGGAACTCCGGTTTGCCTGGTTTATAATTGCAGTCAACATCCACAAGTCCTTTTATACCTTTAATTTTCACCATAACCTTCTGCGCAATATCTGAGATCTGATCAAGATCTTCACCCGTAATGATAAGATTGAAAGGCTTTGAATTACCGCCCATTCCCTGATCGCTCACTCCGGGATTTAACAGGTCTTTTTTCGGATCCAGCAGTTTTCTTATCTGCACCTTCTTATCCGATGTTGAGGTCTTCCTCTCTTTTGCAGGAACCATCTTAACGAACATGGTTGAAACATTGCTCTCGCCGCTGGAATTACCTACGGTTGTTGAAACGGCTTCTATTTCCGGATCTTTCCGGAGCATTTCCTCTACCTCCAGCGTATATTTATTCATTTCCGAAAGAGAGGTCCCCGGTTTTGCCTCCAAGTCCACAAAGAATTCTCCGTGCTCCTGCGCGGCCATAAAAGTCTTAGGGATCTTCACAACCGTACTGACACTTCCGATAAATATTAATATCATAGCAATAAGGACTTTACCCTTGTGTCCAAGCGTAAATCTGATGATTCTTTCATAAATTTTTTCCAGCCAATCTTGAAATTTTCCAAAGTATTCGGCCGGCGCGCGTAGAATTGAAACTAAGACCGGACGTTTTTCAAGATTAGCTTCCTTTCTCTTTCCCATAAAATACGCGGAGAGCATGGGAGCTATGGTAAGCGCATCAAAGAGAGAAATGGCCATGGCAAATACCAGTGTCAGACCGAACTGTTTGAAGAACTGCCCGACCGTTCCCTGCAGGAAACCTACGGGAAGGAAAACTGCGATGACCGTGAGTGTTGTGGCAACAACAGCAAGCGTCACTTCATCCGTACCTGTCTGCGCGGCTTCCTCAGGCGGCATCCCGTCTTCAATGTGCCTGAAAATATTTTCGCGGACCACAATTGCGTCATCAAGAAGCAATCCGACTGCAAGCGAGAGCGCCATAAGAGTAAGCACGTTTACGGTAAAACCAAAGAGATACATAAATATGAATGCCCCTATCAAACTGTTAGGGAGCGCAAGGATAGTAATAAGAGTGGAACGGAAATTCCCGAGGAAAAGATAGACGACGATAAGAGCCAGGAATATACCCAGATAGATGGTCTCTTTCATATCTTTAAGGTTCATCTTAATGGGTCTGGCGTTGTCCTGAATAATGTTTAGCTGGGGAGCCCCGCGTTTACCCGCAAACTCGGCGTTAATCTTATCCCGGCGCTTCATAATATTTTCTGAAACATTCACGGTGTTAGCGCCTGACTGCTTGTAAACATTCACCAGCACCGCAGGCTTCCCGTTTAAATAGCCGAAGGTCTTTGCCTCCTCCACTGTGTCTTCAACTTTTCCAAGGCGGCTCACGGTAATAGGTACATCACTTCCGAAGAAGTTAACCACAACATCCTCTATCTTCTTAACTGATTGAAACTCGCCTATGGTACGGAAGGTAAGTTCTTTTGAGTCCTTTGATACTTTTCCTATAGGTATATTCTGACTGTTTCCGGCAATTCTCTGCGCGACAGCGCTTACACTGGTCTCATAATCCTTGAGTTTTTTCCTGTCCAGGATAATGTGTATTTCCCTCTTTGTGCCTCCGATAATCTCAACCTTGCCTACATTGGCGATCTGAGAAAAACCATTCTTCACCGTATTGTCTGCAAGATCATAGAGCTCGGCAGGTTTAAGGTCTGCTGAAAGACTAAATGCCGCTATCGGCCTGTCGGCAAAATCAAACCTCTTGATAATGGGCTCCTGTATGGCTGCAGGGAACTGGTTTCTTACCTGGCTGATCTTATCTTTTACCTGCTGCTCTGCATACTTCGCGTCAGTTTCAAAAGTAAACTCCGCGACTACAACAGAAGCTCCGTCCTGGTTTATCGAGGTCACGTTCTTTAAACCCGATACAGCGCTGATCTGCTCTTCCAGTATCCTGGAAATCTGGGTTTCTATTTCATTCGGACCGGCACCGGGATATATAGTTGTTACAATGACCACGGGAAAGGTAACATCCGGCATCATATCCACACTCATTCGCTCCATACAGATAACACCGATAACCAGCATAAGTGCCACTAAAGACATTATCAGTGAAGGCCTCTTTATCGATAATCCTGCTAAGTTCATATTCTACTCCCCCTTCGTTTCATTCAGAGAAAATAATTCGGCTTCATAATAAGTGGCAACCTGTTCAATGACAAATCGGTAATAATTTAAAGTGGCATCATCAAGATCATTTTCCGTCATGACAAGCTGGGCCATGGTCTGCCGTCCCTTCACGAACCTTTCACGCGCATATTCAAGCCTTTCCGTCTGTATGTTCTTAATGTACAATGCTGTTTCAAGCCTTGCCTTCACATTTTTCCAGTTCTCAGTTAAATTAAGCCAGTCCTTATTCGCCGCAAGCTCGGCTTTGTTGAGTGCTTCCCTTGCGGATTCCACATCAAGATCATACCCTTTATTGATAAGATCGCTTGAACCAAAATCAAGAGGGAGATTAAGATTGACACCGAGCAGATATATCGGTTTGCTCGCATTCGTTACCTGGCTGAAAGAACCGTCATTAGTCAGGTCCAGGCCGCCAAGGGTCACTTTTCCGAATACGGAGACATCGGGAAGCAAGCTGTAGGCAGTTTCTGTCTTTGCAAAATTAGCGCTATCCAGCGAGGCTTTTGCGGATAATACATCCGCTCTCTTACCAGAAACCTTTAATTCCTCGATCTTTGCGTAGAAAGAAGTGATCTCATCCAGGCCTGTAACACTTTCTTCCACGACACTGCCTTCTTTGCCTCTCAGTTCATTAAAAGCCCTTGATGTTTTTCTTTCATCCTCCACGGCCATTTGCATATTAAGCTTGCGTAGTCCCAGGAACCCCTTCGCCTGAAGGAGATCCCCCTTATCGGCTAGATCGTTATACACTCTTTCTTCATTCCATTTCAGTATGTCTTCCGCGCGTTTTAGTTCCTGTTTTCTGAAACTTACCACATCTCTCGAAAGAGAAAGAGCAAGATAAGTTGAACGAGCCCTGAGGAGCTGCTGTTGCGCTGAGAACTGCTTCAAATACTGTCCCGACCTTACGCCGGCTTTTGCCTTATTTATTCCGGCTTCAGTGGCTCCTCCGATAAGCTCTTTTATTAAAGACTGCTCTACCTTAACGTAAGCAGAGGTGCTGTAACCCGTGAAATTGCTGACGGTAAGCCCCGGGAAAAGAGCATAAGGCGAACTTAAATCTATAGCCGAGATAGAGTTTGTAAGCCCAAGGCTTGTGACGGTACCCGTGTTCCATTTCTTACTGAGTCCCAGATCCAAGGAATATGTATTGTTCTCTTTTAAGGGCAGTGTAGAGCCAAAACCTGCGCCGCTCTTGTCATC
>Ga0156422_1033_pt1 | contig 13362 bp, 10 predicted proteins | sample RifOxyA2_FD_108065 | JGI IMG/M metagenome (GOLD analysis project Ga0156422, IMG submission 108065) | Candidatus Firestonebacteria bacterium RIFOXYA2_FULL_40_8
CGATTTTTTTAAAAAAGTTAAAGAAGAAGAGGGAACGGATTATAAATTTCTTCTTCCGGGACTGGAGTACGATCAGGTTCAGAAACTCTTCATGGATTTCGCGCTTGCTCTGAGGGAATTGGAATTGTATAAAAAGAACATTGAAGAACTTAACAGCGTGCTGGAACAGAGGGTGGAAGAGAAATCAAAAGAACTTGAAATATCCCGAAAAAAAGTTATGCAATCAGAAAAAATGGCGGCGCTTGGTCAACTGGCGGGAGGGGTTGCTCATGAGATAAATAATCCTATGACAATAATTCTCGGCTATACTCAGATCATCGAGAAAAGGATTAAACAAGATAGTCCTCTTTTTCTGCCGGTAAAATCCATAGAAAAAGCTGTTGAAAGATGCAGGAATTTAGTAGGCTCCTTATTAGTTTTTTCAAGGATAGAAAAGAAAGAGGTTGAGTTGTCAGATATAAATAGTACAGTTGAACAGGCGCTGGCGCTTGAAGAATTGAACACACGGACAAAAAATGTTCAAATTTTACGAGAATTTGGAGAAGGACTGCAGAAGGTTCTCATAAATAAAAATCAGATACAGCAGGTTATCATTAATCTCTGCAACAATGCTGCGGACGCCATGCCTGAAGGCGGGACTATAACTATCAAAACCAGACAGACTAAAAATGCGATTGAAATAGAGCTTAGAGATACCGGAACCGGGATGACTGAAGAGGTTAAAAAACATATTTTCGAGCCGTTCTTTACAACTAAAGAAGTCGGTAAAGGTACGGGACTGGGGTTAAGTCTGTGCTATGAGATCATACAGAAACATAACGGGAAAATAATTCTGGAAAGCAGTGTTGGCAGCGGTACTTCATTCAATATTCAGCTCCCAATAGGTGTGTCTGGAAATACTTGACGATGTTATCTTTTTCATAGAACTGGAAAGTTTGAATTATGAATACATGAAAGCCCTCATGTAATAAGCTGTCTTGCGTACTTGAAAACCAACTGTTATTATATGTATAATTATGAATAATCCTATAAATACAAAAAGTGTTTTGAGGATAAAATGAAAGGAGTAAAAAGTTTTCTAATAGTTTTTGCGGTTTTAGCTGCGTTTCCCCGTATTATGATTGGAGCGGTTACTCTTAAAGCTGTTTCCAACCTGAAAATAGTAGCAACGGGAGATGAGGCAACTATTACTGTTTATGCTGTTGACCATAATAATTACGCTGTCTCAAATACTCCGGTGAATCTTTCCGTAGTGTCAGGCAGCGGCACTATCAAACAGAAGACTGTTTCTACGAACACTGCCGGGGTTGCGACTGCTGTTTTTGTCGCAGGAGATCTGCCGGAAATAAATGCGATAAAAGTCGAGTCAAGTAATGCCTCTCCTGTTGTACTCAATATAGAAGTCAAAGAAGCCCCTCCTGCGGAATTTTCCGTCAGTCTCGAGCAAGATAAGATATATATAGAAACCGAATCCAACCTTACGGTTTATGTCAAAAATTTTAAAGGCAAGGGTTCCCCTAATATTCCTGTTTCGTTAAAAGCCCCGGGTCTTATTAGTATTACGCCGTTAACCGGGAAAACCGATTCCAAAGGAAAATTTACGGCTGTTATAAAGACAGGCAAAACTCTCGGAGCCGGCAAAATTGAAGTTACTGCCGGCAGTATGGCTTTGCAAGTAAAGGAAATAAAAGTTCTACCCTGCGCTGTTGCGGCATTTACTGCCATAGCCGAACCTTACGCGATTTATACCCATGCCGGTTCTACTATAAAAATAAAAGTCGGAGATAACAAGAAAAACCCGGTCATCGGGCTTAATCTGGCTTTGCAGGTAAATGGCGGGGATGCAGAACTGGAACAAAAAGAAGCGGTTACGGACGTGAAAGGAACCGCTTCGGTAAAGCTTAAAGCAGGGACAAAAGAAGGAAATGTTACTGTCAGGGTTAAAATCGCGGACAAAGAGAGAGCTAAAGAAGCTGACCCGATAACGGTAAATATATCTGTTGTAAAGCTGATACTGCCTCCTGCCAAGCTTGAGTTCATTGCCGCGTATCCTTATGCTATCTCCGGAGATGACGTTAATCTTTCTTCCCGGGTCCTTGATAAAGACGGTAATCCCGTGGTTGGCGCGGCTGTTTCTTTTGAAATAAAAGAAGGGGAAGGGAAGTTGCAGCAGGAGTTGATCTCTACGGATAAAGACGGCAAGGCAGATGTGTTGCTTACAACAGGGAGAAAAACAGGAATTAATACTGTCAGAGCCCGATGCGAGAGTCTGGATCCTGTTGAAATTTCGGTTAAAACGGAAGCGAAAGTCAAGTACAGCAGAAAAACTGCCGAAGAACCAGCGAAGTTTTCTGCATTCCTGATAAAGAAAGGAGAAAAGATCTCGATTAAAGCGGTAGTTACCGACAAAAACTATATACCGGTCGGAAATGTGCAGGCCTATTTTAAAATAATAAGCGGCAAAGGAAAGCTTAGCGCGGAGAAGATTGATACAGATATGAACGGTACGGCAACTGTTGATCTGTTTCCGGAAGATTACAGGGTGATAAATATCCAGGTTAGCGCTGCTTCCATACTTGAAACCAAGGGACTTATTTATAGAAAACCTTTTCCTTTTACGGCAGTCCTGTATTCTATTCTTTCGCTGTTTGCGGTCTCACTGTTTGTATATCTTCTTTTGAAGTTTCTTACTGTCAAATACAGGTACATTGACTCGTCTACCGGACTGCATAATGAACTTTTTGCAAAGTACCGTATCAAAAAAGCTCTTAAAAATAAAATAAAATTCACGGCGGTCTTTCTGGATTTTAACCACTTTAAACATTTCAATGTTTTTAATGGTGCGGCTAAAGGGAATGAACTGATAAAAGCCGTCGCGGGTATACTGAAAAAGAACATTGAGCCGGAAGGATTTGTTTGTCATTTGGGCGGGGATGATTTTGTTGCGATATTAAAGCCTGAGAAAGCTGAGGGTGTGCCCGAAAAGCTTCTGGCGGAAATATCGGAAAAAATAAGATCTTTTTATCCTGAAAAAGATAATAAAGCCGGTTTTGTGATATTAAAAGACGAGCACGGGAAGGAGCAAAAGCTTCCGCTCCCTTCTGCCGCGCTGGCGGTTGTAAAAAGCGAAAGTTTCCCGGTGTCGAGTTTTAATGAATTACTTGATACAGCCGGAAAAGTTATGAAATGCGCGAAAGGCATGGGCGGGAATGCGGTCTCTTATGATGTCAAATACAACGCGGCTATAGTCAAAAAATACAAAATAGGCTGGTTTACTTTCCTGAGCGTTCTCTTTCTTCTGCTTTTTCCCTCCGCAATGTCTTCCGAGGAATACGGTATGATTTTGAGCGCATGGCCGGGAGAGATGACTGCTTTTGAAAAAACGGTGAAAATAAACGCCCATATTACGGATATCAAAGAAAGACCTGTTTCAAATGCTTTTGTTCTTTTTTCCGTAGAGCAGGGAGATGGAATGCTCGAAGACTGTTATGCTGTTTCCGATGACAATGGTAACTGTGTTGTGAGATTTACGGGTGGGCGGACCAAAGGCGCCAACATTGTCAGAGTTTACGGGGAAGGTCTTACACCTGTTGATGTTGATATAAAAATAAGGACCAGCGGAATAGAGATACTGATATATTTTGCTATTATTATGTTTACTGCGTTCACAGCAGTACTCACGGCGAAAATATTAAATATGAGGCTGCTTTTTAAGGGTATCGATAAAGATGTCGGTTACCGTACACGTATATTTGCAGAAAAATTTATAGAAAAACTGATACGTAAAGAGTCCGCTTTTGTTACAACTTTTATACAGTTCCGGGATTTTCAGGAGTTTTGCAAAGTATTTGGTTATGAAAAAGGAGATAAAATTCTTAAGAGTTTCTCGGAATATATAAAGGAATCTGTTAAACTCTCCGGCGGGAAGAAAAGAGAGATATTTTATTATTGGCAGGATCATTTTATAATTGTTTCCCCTTCCATGAGATCTGAGGATTTTGCAAACGAGCTTATAACAATGCTGAATGTCTCAATTCCGCTGTTTTGTGAGGATAAAATCGAGAAATATTCTTCTCTGGATATTTTAATAGCCCAGGTGGAGAGTGAGAAACTGAAGAATAAGAACCTCGTCGAAATAATGAATACCGGCGAGATCTTGTTCAATAAAACAAAAAGTAAAAATGGAAGTTCAAGTATAACTTATTCGAAGTATTTGCTTGGCGGTAGTGAAGATCCAAAACCCGTTTTACATGCCGGGGGAGTTCAAGACCCGCATTTGCAAAAAGAAGCCCACCAGGGACCAAAACCTGAGGTTATTGATGCTCCGGAAAAGAACCTCCGCGACCTGAAGCATGCCGGGGATGATGAACGGAAAGCGGCTGAGGAAAAAGAGAAGGCTGAAGCCGCCAAAAAGCATGAAAAGAACACATAGCAATTAAAATATTTTACTTTTACCCCTTAATAATATTATAATATTGCTGTTTACATCTACATTATGTAAGATATCTTAGCGAAATATGTCACTAGTCATTAGTGCTTAGTCATTCAAAAAAGGAGAATTATGCTGACACTGGATAACATAAAAATAGATTCAAAGCCCGACTTTCAGAGATTCCTCAAGGTACTCAAGAGAACCGGAAAGCCGGACCGCGTGCCGTTTTATGAGCTTTTCAGCAATATTCATGAGCAAGTTGTCGGAGATAAAGTTAAAAAAAGCGAGTGCAAGGATGAAGCGGAGTATCTTTATAAACTCCGGTCCTTTTACAATAAACGGTTGGGTTACGACTATCTGGAAGTGTTTTCCCCTTATTATTTACCATCGGCGGCGCATAAAAAATCCGACGAAGGCCGGTCGTTTACTCAGGCCGGGGATTCTATGGTTTCTACCATGGAACAGTTCGAAAAATATCCGTGGCCGGACCTTAACGCAATAAAGTGGGACAACTTTAAACGGGCGGGCGACTATCTGCCGGAAGGCATGAAATGTATAGCGATGTCACCCGGAGGCATCGAAGAAGCGGTTATACTGAACATTATGGGATACGAGCAGGTTTGTACTGCGATGTATGAAGACCCTGCGCTTTTAAAAAAAGTATTTGATAAAGTGGGAGAGACGATGGAGTACCTTTTTAAGGGTTACGTTTCTTATGACTTCGTCGGCGCTGTTATCATCAGCGATGACCTTGGATTCAAGACCCAGACCATGCTTCCGCCGAAATCTCTCCACGAATATGTATTCCCGTGGTATAAACGCCTCATAAAGATAGCCCATGACGCCGGCAGGCCCGTAATTCTTCACTCCTGCGGTAACCTCAAAGAAATATACGAAGACCTCATCACCATGGGCATAGACGCCAAGCATTCCTATGAAGACGTTATCATGCCCGTCTGGGAGTTCAAGAAAACCTACGGCAACCGTATCACCGCCCTTGGCGGTTTTGACGTGGACAAAATCTGCCGTCTCACCGAACCCGAAGTAAGAAAACACGCAAGATTCATCGTAGATAACGCCGCCAAAGAAGGCGGCTACGCCATGGGTACCGGCAACTCCGTAGCCAACTACGTAAATATCCAAAACTTCCTAGCCATGCTCGAAGAAACGTTTAATTATGGAAAATATTAGCTGGAAGGTCAGAGGTTTGGATGTTTAGAGGGTTGGCAGAAAGTAAAAATAATTGAAATATAGTCTGGTCGCTATTCTGGCAACCAGAAACTTTGAATTAAGTAGGAGCTGCCCCCTGGGTTGGTCATGAAAAATACACATTTCTATTTGCATTTCCGTCATGCATTTTGTCCTTGACATATGGGGTTGCTTTTGACATAATTATCACAGTTAGTCCATTGGATTGTAGGCAAGGTTAGCTTCGTTCTCTTAGTAGTGAGGGCGCGATGTTATGCCTACCTACATTAACACTACTATCTAAAGCCGCCAAGAAATTGGCGGCTTTTATATTTTGGGTGCTTGATGTTGGTAAGGATAAAATTCCTCTATTTTGTTTAGGAATTGATTGTATTTGTTAACTGGATAAGCTGTTAAAAATTTAAGATCTTTGCCTCTTTCGCTTTTTAAAACAACGACAAAATAATCAATGGCGTTTGACTGGCTACTCATAGGTATTTCGAACTCAAAAACATAGAAAAAAAGTGATCGACTGGGGCCATCTTGTTTGTATATTTCCTTGCTGTTTTCTATTGTGTATCTTATCCATGGAAGTCTTCTTCCTCGTGGTTCGACATAATTTTCAGGTGCAATATCATGGAAACCAGTCGCATTATCTTTATATAAGAAACAAATCCCATCTTCATCAATAATTACAGATTGTCCATGAATATCTTTTGTTTTTCCTATCAAATTATTCTGATAATACTCGAGGGCTTGTGTTTCGGTGAGTGATTTAGACAATAAATAGATACCATTATGCAGATTGATTTTCTTGTTTTTTTTGTAATGATAATGAGTTAAACCAATTACGTGGCTAATATCATTCTGTTTTAAAATGTATGGAGTTTTTAGTCGTTCGCTCTTTCTTTTTTGTTTATAATAAAGAATCTTTGCGGTATCATAGAAAACCCCGCAGATACAATTGAGGTTATTTTGAAATAAACTCCCAAATTGTAATAGTCTTGTAAGATTTTCAGGATTACCCATAAGAAGTTTATAGCAAAATAGAAGTCGAAAATCAATGCTTTTATTCGATACCAGGAATAGGGTGCCAGCGACCAATTAATTTAATAGTACGGGTAAAAGAAGTGAAAAACGGAGCCGGTTACTGCTTTATTTTCTTTAAAATAATACCAGCCACATCTCGATTTGAACCATCATCATCATTGTTTGCAATCCACACTAATTCGGTTTTGAATAATTCTTTATCTTTTACTTGACTGACTATACTCAAAGCGCATTCACGGAAATGATACCAATTATTTGGTCCCAGGGCTACTTTTAAATAGGAATAAGAACTTGTTCCGCAATCTAATATTATTTGTTTGAGCGCTTTGCTGCTTGAACAGTCCCAGCCTTTTCCGCTTGAAAAATATATATTGAGCAAACCGGGAACGAAATACTCTTTGTTTGCCAGTATTGTTACTCTTTTTTCTGTAATCACATCTGTATTGTCCTTATTCGCTGCACTCCCGCGAATAGCCCAGAGTATATCGTCAAATATCTCGTTATCTTTACCTTCGAGTATTCTAACAGCATTAGTACCCTGAATAAAACTTTTAAAATCTATTTTCTCCTTTTTTAATTTATTGAAGTAAGGTAAAGCTTTCTTGCTTTTCATTTCGATAAGAGCTCTTTCGGTACAATCTGTTACATGTCCGATTTTTTGGTTGTCAGAAACATGTTCAAGGTAATTTATCAATACACCTTCGGTTGCTTTGTCTTCAAAACCCGCAAGCATATAGCAAGTATCTACTTTTATATCCTCGTCGCCATAATAATAAGCATTTATGAGGGCATACATTGCTTTTTGTGATTTTAGATCTGCCAGTAGTCTGACAGCATCTGTTCTGACAATTTTGCTTGAGCTATACAATTGTTGATTCAGCTTTTCGACTGTGCTGTCACCGTCAATAATGTATTTTTTTACATTAATTCTATAAACCGCCGACATTACACTAGAGCGAAATATATTCAGAGGGGATAACCGGTAAATCAATCTCATAGACAGATCAAATGCTGTTAATATTACAATAAATATTACTATTATACGAATTACTATCAGCCAGTTTGAGCTAGTTTTATTTGATTTTTGAGTTTTCATTCATTAACCTCTTACCTTGAAGTATATATTGAAATACTATGAAAGTCAAACTAGAAAGCTCGCCATTTCTACGTATTACCTAGGGGACAGAGCTAGCTTATTTGATAAAAGAAATTCGTAGGACGACAGTTATTTGCCAAGCTTCCGCGCCTCTGCGCCTCCGCGCATCCAGTGCTTGTTTTTCTCTTCAATAAGGTTTAAAATACATATATTATGATGCTTTTTGTTTATTTCTTTTTCGGGTTGTTTGCGGCTGTGGCTCAGGTGATATTTGCCAGGGAGTTTCTTGTTGTTTTCTTCGGGCAGGAGCTGGCGCTTTGTATTATTCTTGCCGGCTGGTTTGCCTGGATTGCTCTCGGCTCTTTTGTTTATTCGAAAATTGCGGTAAATATTAAAAATCAACTGTTATGGTTTTCCATTCTCAGTTCAGTCCTGCCTTTTTTGCTCCTTCTCGAGATTATCGCTATTCGAAACATCAGGGCTCTGTTCATGGTTCCAGGATACATGCTCTTTCCTTTACCCGTAATGATCTTAGCCGTTCTTCTGGTTCTGGGTCCTTTTTGCTTTTTGACAGGTCTATTATTTCCTCTTGGAATAGCTTCCGGCAGTAAATATGACAAAACACCGGCGCTAACTCCTTATATATTCTTAGCTTTGGGCGGTACTGCCGGCGGTATTCTTTTTTCGTTTGGTTTGACACCCTTTTTTAATAACTTCACCGTGGTTTTCTTTTCTGCTGCGGCTTTATTTTGCACCCTGCTTGTGTCCGTTAAATGGTTAAAGCTTAAAAGATACTACCTCTATATTTTTACTGCCGGTCTGGTACTGGCTTTATATTTTACCGCAGGTTCCGGGACTCTTCAATCCTATTATACTCTGCAAAGGTGGAAGACTTTCGCGAGCGGTATGGAGCTTTTAAACAGCAAGGATTCAAAATATCAAAATATGGCTATAGGGGTGAGGGATGGACAGTACAGTGTTTTCGAAAATGGCCGTATAGCGGCATCCTTTCCCGATGATTATGCGGATGGGCAGTTTATCCATCCTGCAATGCTGCAGCATAAAAAGCCAAAAAGTGTTTTATTCTTCGGGCTGCCGACCAACGCTATTATCAGGGAAATGGCATATTACCGTATCGAAATTGCGGATTTCGTTCAGCCGGATCCGCTTATCAGTAAAATGATGACATCCCTGCAGAATTTAAATGGTATAAAAAAAGCCGCTTTAATAGACGATGAGGGCAGACATTATCTTGAGACCACTGAAAAAAAATATGACCTTATAATTTGTAATCTTCCTTTGCCTTCTATCGCCCGGCTTAACAGGTATTATTCGAAAGAGTTTTTTGAAGAAGCAAAAGCAGCGCTTTCCCAGGAAGGGGTGTTTGTAACAAAAATAACCTCATCTGATGAAGATATTCCGGGTTATGATACCTCGGTTTATGTTGCCTTAAAGGATGTTTTTCCTAACTGGCTGGTTTCAGCCGGCGAAATTAAATTATTCTATGCTTCAAACGGCAGTAATATTACAATGGATGCCGGAGAACTGGCGGAACGGTATAAACGAAAACGGATAAATTCGGAATATTGCACCAAGTATGTTTTTAAGACCATATTTGAAAAAGACAGGATGGCTGATTTTGTTAAAGAGCTCGAACAAAGAAGCGAGAAAATATATAATTCTGATCTGAACACGGGGAACTATTATTTAAATCTTAAGGAGTGGGCTAATTTAACAAGTGCTAAGCTTACCTGGATACTTAAAGTTATATTCGCCCCCTTGTTTGTTTTTCCGGTTCTTTTTATTGTGTTTTATCTGCTTTATTTCAGAAAGCTCAAGTTATATACAAGGGTAAATATTTCGGCCGTGCTGGCGGGTTTTTCCGGGATCTTCCTTTTTAATTTACTGATCCTGCTGTTTCAAAACCTGAAAGGCTGCATGTATGGATATCTCGGGTTATTTTGCGGGCTCTTTATGCTGGGTATATTTGGGGGAATATTCACCTCCATGAGAATGAAAAACATTAATCCCGCTAAACTTGCTTTAGCTCAGGGAGCTTTTGTTCCTGTTGTGGCGGCTCTAATTATGCTGAACTACTTTGTCAGAGATGTAACCTCTCCGGTCTTATATTATGGAGTTTTTGTGTTGTTTTTTCTTTCCGGGTATGTCTCCGGTATTATTTTCCCTCTTCTGGTAAAACTTGGTCATCTTCCCGGAACAAAGGCCCTGCGTTCTTCTTCAAATATATATGCGTATCTTAATGCGGGAGCTGTTCTTGGATGTGTTCCCGGGGCGGTCTTCATGATACCAATTACAGGTCTTGCAGGGAGTGCTGTATTTGTAATATTTATTAATCTGTTAGCAGGTATATTGCTTGTACAGCAGGATTAGAAGGAACAAAAAACACATTAAATATGTCATATCTTAAAGAATGGGGGAAAGATGCCGCAAAATGAAGAAGAAGTGCAGGTTGAAGAAGAAACAGCAGGAAAAAAATCAGGCACGCATAAAGAGGAGACCTGGGACTGGATAAAGAGCCTGATATCTGCTCTGGTCATCGCTCTTTTGATACGTGAGTTTGTGATACAGGCGTTCACTATCCCTACCGGTTCTATGGAATCAACCATGCTGGTGGGAGATCATTTATTTGTAAATAAACTTTCTTACGGCTTTAAGCTCCCTTTTACGACCAGAAAGCTTGTAAGCTGGGGTCAGGTTAAAAGAGACAGTATTGTGGTTTTTCTTCCGCCTCATGAAGTGGACCGGGTGTATGTAAAAAGGTGCAAAGGCCTCCCCGGAGATAAGTTGGAACTCAAGGATAAAGCTCTGTATGTGAACGGTGAGCTTCCGGAAGATCTTGTGAAAAAACACCGGGATAGTAATATATATTCCCGGGATTCCGCGGAGAGTGAAAGAGTAAGAGATAATCTTAAGCTTTTTAAGGTTCCCAAAAAGGGAGATGTTCTGGAGATAAAAAAAGAAGATGTTCTTCTTTCCGGGGAGAAAGTTTCGGATAAGCAAATCGCGAAACTTTACGCTCTTTTGGCGGCCCGTGAACAGAATATCGGAGAAAAGAAAGGCGACGGATATTATCTGGAAGGACAAAAGCTCGAATACCTTACGCTCCCGCAGCTTTGCGCGGAAATATTAAAAGCGAGCGGGAAGGAAACTGCTGAACATAAGGTTCAAGAGGATTACTACTTTATGATGGGTGATAACAGAGACTTTAGTTTGGACAGCCGTTTCTGGGGATTTGTTCCGAGAGGGCTGCTGATTGGCCGTCCGATACTGGTCTGGATGCCCGTAGAGAGATTCGGCTTACCGCCGAAGTGAAACGGAGGCTTGGATGTTTGGATGGTTAGAGGGTTGGCAAGAGCAGAAAAGCCTGAGGACAGAAGTCGGAAGGCAGAGGACAAGTAATCAACGGATAATAACACCTTAATGTAAAACTTTGTACCTTGTACTTCGTACTTTGTACTTAAACATGCAAAAGCAATAAGTATTTTAAAACGGAGATTTGAATAAGAATGAATGATATCGCCCGTACCGTCATCGAAGAAGTTTCTCGGAATTATGAGAATGAACTTATAAAAAAAGTTCAGAAGAACCGGGATAAAGAGGCGTTTTATCATCTGGTACGGCTTTATGATGCTAGAATCTATTCCGTGGTTTACAGGTTTTTGCATAACAGGGAAGATTCATTGGAGCTTACGCAGGATGTATTTTTGCAGGCGTTCAGGAAGATAAAGCAGTACAGGTGGGAGTCGCCGTTTTATTTCTGGGTCCAGCGCATAGCGGTAAATTATGCGATTAACCGAATGAAAAAGTATGGCAAGGATATTTTGAGCAGAGCACAGGATTGTGACGGGGTGCAATCTGCGGCAGCTTATGTTAACTCCCCCGAGCAGGCGCTGGAAGGCGAAGAAAAGAAAAAGTTTGTGGCCGGCGCGCTTGCCAGGATTTCGGCTCCATACAGGATGGCTGTTATTCTGAAAGATATTGAAGGTTTTTCTTATGAAGAAATTGCAGAGCTTACAAAAACAGGTATGGGCACGGTAAAGTCACGGATTAACCGGGGCCGGGAAGAATTAAGAGAAATATTTGCGAGTATGAAAGAAGAGGTGAAGGAATATGGAATGTAAAGATTTGCTCGGGTTATTTTCGGATTTCTACGATAACACGCTTTCCGCATATAAAAGGGAAGCAGTGTCGAAACATCTGTTAACCTGCAAGAGATGCAGTTTGAAATATAAAACCTTTAAGGAAGCTGTGTCCTATATTAAAACTGTTCCGGATGAGATATTACCGGAAAGCTTTTACTCCGGTTTGGATAGAAAACTGGAAGAGGCCGGTAAACCCTTTTACCTTAGATTTCAACCGTATTTGACATTTAAAAATGCGGCGGTTGGTGCGTTTGGCGTGGTTTTTGGACTGATCCTCGGAGTTTTAGGCAATTCCATGCTTATTAGAGCTGTTCCTCTGTCCCCGTCGTTTGTACAGGTAGAACCGGGTAAGTCGGGTTATACCGCGGCAGAGAAAGAAAAAAATACCGGACGTATCATAATGCGAACGGGTAATGTTTTTAAAGCAAGTTATGATCTGGACAGGATCGTGAACCGGTTTGATAATGCAGGTATGGACAGTATGGCTGTTGTTCCCGAGCTAAAGCAGGATCCGGCAATACGCGCATTACACAAACGGTATATTATTACCGTCAATGCCGGGCAATATGAGAATCTGGTAAAAGAACTGAACGGCCTAGGTTATGTTATGAAACTGCCTGATAAAAAAGAGCTGGCAGACCTGAAAAAACTAAAACCGAGCGATCAGATCAAGCTGGAACTTGATATAACGGAAGATGGAAAGTAAAAAGACAGATGTTTAGATGGTTAGAGGTTTGGAAGGTTGGTAAAAACAGGAGTGGAGTCCAAAGTTCTACTTTGGAAAGCTCTCGCTAAAAGGAAAATTTAGCGATTAAGTTTACGAGCCAAACATCTAAACCTCTAACCATCCAATCATCCAAAACGGGAGGTTCTATGAATTTCACAAAAACATTGTTAGTCGTACTTGCTTCACTATTGCTCACGGTCTTGCCTGTTTCTGCCAAAGTGCAGGCGGGGAGCGAAGTAAAGACCCTTCAGAATAATCTGAGAGAGATTGCGAAACAGGCGAGCCCTGCGGTGGTTTATATTTCTACGGAGAGGAAAGTAAAGGTCGGAAACGGTAATGGCAATGGTTTTGATTTTGACTTTGGGATTCCCGGGTTGAAAAAATATTTCAAGAATAACGATAAAGATAATGAAGATGATGGAGAGGGCGGAGGGAGGAACTACGACGAGAGAAAGATGGGTGGGATAGGAAGCGGTATGATAATTTCTGATGACGGTTTTATTCTGACTAATTACCATGTGGTGGAAGACGCGACTGTGGTAAAAGTGACGCTGACGAATGATAAAAGATATGACGCGGAAGTAAAGGGATATGACGCCAGGCATGATATGGCAATCCTGAAGATTAAGTCCAACGACAAATTTCCTGTGGTTGAACTCGGGGATTCTGATAAGGTAATGGTCGGGGATTTTGTTATTGCCGTGGG
>Ga0156422_1113_pt5 | contig 13198 bp, 11 predicted proteins | sample RifOxyA2_FD_108065 | JGI IMG/M metagenome (GOLD analysis project Ga0156422, IMG submission 108065) | Candidatus Firestonebacteria bacterium RIFOXYA2_FULL_40_8
ACTTTGGACATTATTTCTTTTACGGAAGCGCCGGGTTTTGCCGCCCAGTTGAAAGACGCGCTCCCGGAGTTATCCCCGTCTACAAAACCTTTCTCCAGCCACGGTTCATTCTTTTTTACATTTGTAATTTTTAATCTGGCAAGAAGTTGTTTCACTTCCCCGCTCTCCCACACTTTTCTGAAATCCATAAAGAGCGGAGGATTTCCACCGGTCAGATGAGTAAAGAACAACATGGTAAGCAGTCCCTGCGAATCCGCTTCGGTTGCATAAGGAAGGGGCGCTTTATTTCCGTGATGATCGAAAGTTGCGTTGAAAAGCGACTCCATCGTATCGGCAACCGGCAGAGGAATTCCTCTTTTATCTGAACCCCATTCGAGCTGGCTCATAAAACCGCCGCCGACGGCATTTAAGTCTTTCATCAGATCCCTCACCACAAGATACATCGCGAGAGATTTATTAAAACGTTCGTCATCCTCTTTATGTCTAAGCGTTATTCTTTTTCCCGACAGATTATTAAGCCAGCTTCGCATCTCTTTTAACTCTTTTTTGTCATACGCTTCTTTGGTAAGCATATCCGAGAGGAGTTTCATATCCAAACGGGTAATCTCCAGGCCGAAAGAATTTCTGGTCGGAATAATATGGGCAAGCGCAGTTTCCATACCCATTGAGTCATGCCCGAAAAGCATAACACGTTTACCTTTGAGATATTGTGTGGTGACAGCAGCATAACACCAATCCGTAAGATCCGCCACGGTCTTCTCGCTCATTACAGGCTTAGCGCCAGTGTCCGCCCAATTGCCGACTATCAAATGAACAAGACGTCCGTACTGGGAGATAGCCCCGTTCGCTGCATGCGCAAAAACCACACCCGGCTTTGGCCCGGAGTTACCGCACACAAGACAAAGAGGAGTCCCTTTGGGAAACTGCTGAAATAAAGAGATCAAAGAAAGCTGCGGGAAAGCCCAGGTATCAGGAGTGCATACCAGAATATTCGCTCCTTTTGATTTTAATTCTCTAGCAACTATATCCGCCTGCTTTTCACCATCAATAAGAGTTTCAGAGTAAACAACATCCACGCCTTCCCCGCTCGCAAGCTTTACGTTGGCTGCAATTTTTTCTGCAACCATGCCAATAATGTTTTTACATCTTCCTCTTGAGGCAGAATCAATTCTCGGATCACTTGTAGCAAACACCCCGATGACGGGGTTGACGGGATACGAGGTACCTGATGAAATTTTTATTGGTTTCTTCATAAAAAATCCTCCAATCAATGAACTAGTTTAAAAGCAGTTTACTGTTTACAGTTTACAGTAAGAGCCTACTTTTATATGCACAGCAGGCTGTGAATCACCAACTGTACACCGTAAACTGTAAACTTTTTTATTGTATTTCCAAATAATCCCTGTCCGGCAGCGGTGCAAGTTTTGCGGACGGAAGCGTCTGATACCAGAAAGCAACCGAGGAAATATCATCCTGTAAAGGTAAATATCTGCCGTCTTTTCTCCAGCCCAGCGCTTGAATCGTCACTTTAAGATCTTTTTCAAAACGTACCGGGTCCATAATATGCCAGCGGTACATGGAGAATCTCTGCACGGCCTGATAGAGTCCGTCCGGCTTATGGAGAGAAACGCCTGTATAAGGAGTAGAAAATTCTGTATATTCTTTCTTCTCCTGATGTTCAAAGTTATAAGAACCGCAAAAGTAATCCTCGGTACCGGTGCCGCAGATGGTAGGGAATTTGTCACCGTCCAGGAAAAACTTTATTTCGCCTTCGCCCCACCAACCGTTATTATTGAGTCCCCAGAGCATATAGGTTCCGACATACTGACCTTTGCCTTTGACTCCGTCCAGGATTGTATAGACTTCTTTATAAGGAAGCGGATTAGTACGCTTAAACTGCGCGTGAAAATACGCCGCGTCCTCAGGAACATCGGTAAGTGTGTAATCTATCTGGTAATAAAGGGTCATAATGCCTTCATTGCTGTTGTTTTTGTATATTTCTTTCCTGTTAACATCAATATTTTCCACGGTAATTTTGCAACTCTTTCTAAACGGCATCTCCCAGTAAGAGTTAAGTCCGCTCCAGGGATTAGCGCAGACCGCAAGCGAAGAAACCTGTCTATATTTTCCCATAGGATTGCAGAAGAAATCGCCGACAGGACATTCAATGGAAGGATTCTTTTGTCCGTCCCAGTAGACTCTTATGATGGCAAACCTCCAATGATTTATCGCCGGGGTCATCCATATATGCTGCACTGCTCCCGGACCATTAATGTCCGCGATAGTTACGGTCTCTCCGGCTTTTATTCTGATATAGGGAGACATCTTCCAGCCCTGCCCCAGCCCTCTGGCAGCTAAAACCGCCGGACCATCCTTTGACATCCCGCCCTTTCCCTTAGCGCCATCAAAATTCTCAGGACTTATTGATCTTGTCTTCGCATCAGAAAGTTTTGAAAGATTTCCCATGTTCATACCGAGACCATTAAACTTTTCCATATTAATCCTCCTTTAATAGCGATTCCACTGATACATACCTATTTGTTAAAATTCAGCATTGCTGTGCCAGCAAACTAAATATTACGGGGAATTTTTCCCGCCTTCCACAAATTGTCATTTGTAATTATCTTTTACTGAGTTTCTTTCAACTAATTCTACCGGAATAACTATTTTTTCGTCTTTACCTCCGGAGATCTTTTTGAGAATAATCTCAGCTGCTTTTGCTCCTATCTCTTTAGCGTTCTGATTAACACTCGTGACGGCAGTTGCGCCGAATCTCGAAAGATCCGTCTCGTCAAATTCAAGAAGAGAGATATCACCCGGAACATCAACTCCGTGCTTTTTCATTGAAAGAAGAGCTCCGAGAGCCAAAAAATTATTTGCCGCAAAAACCGCCGTCGGCCGGTTCTTTAACCCGAGAAAATAATCCATTCCTTTCTCTCCGGATTCCCGGTCAAAACCGAGATCCAGATCCAGCTCTCTTAAATATTTTAAATCGTTTCCGGAAAGCGCGTCACGATACCCTTTTTTCCTGTCACGGTTACTGCTTGAATCTTCCCTGCCGCCGAGAAAACCTATCCTCTTGTGTCCTTTCCCGATCAAATATTCTATACCTTGTTTTGCACCGCTATAATTATCACTCACGACATAACCGGCGTCCACGCCATTTACATACCGGTCAATTAACACAAAAGGAAATTCATTTTTGCCGAGCCGTGAAATGTTATCATCTACATAACCTGCAGGACAGACAATAAGCCCTTCCACTTTTTTTGAAAGCAGGAGTTTTATACTTTTAGCTTCCGTCTCAAGCTTTTCATCGGTATTGCAAAGTATCATGCTATAATTCATAGTATCCAGATATTTCTCAATACTTCGCGCAATTTCAGCAAAAAAAGGATTTGTAATATCAGTTACGATAACGCCGATAGTTTTGGTCCTTCTTGATTGGAGGCTCTTTGCTAGATCATCCGGCTGAAAATCATGTTCATGAGCAATACGAAGCACTTTTTCCGCAGTCTCTATACTAATTCGTATTTTTTTATAATTCCCAGAGAGCACCCTGGATACTGTAGTCCTGGATACTCCCGCTATCTTCGCTATGTCTTTCATTGTAATTTTCATAATATGCTCACACGAGTGAGCATTAATATTCTACATCGGAAAATCAGATTAGTCAATACCTTTTGTTGAAAAACTGTGGAAATCAATAAGAAAAGTCATTTAAAAAGAATAGAAATACAATAGACATTCCAAAAGTCAAACGTCTCATATTAATGTGTTTCTATTTAATAATACCTCACCTAAAAATAACCTTACAAACTTTACAAACCTTAAAAACTTTATAAACTTTCTTTTAATCTTCTTTCCGTCCAGATCTTGGTTAATCTTAGGAGTTCTTTTGCTTCCTCTTCCGTCTCTGTGTGCGTGCTTAAAAGAAGTCCTTTGGGATTAAGATTATTAATAACTCTCTCTACATCTTCCGGCGGTATCCCTTGAAGTACCAGGTTTTTTCCTGCAGACTGTATTTTTTTCAGATGCGGATACCACGTTGAATGACCCGGGTGGGGTTTTCCTGCCCCGGACACCCACTGTATGCCGTTTAATTTTTTTATGCCAAGTATCATATCAAGATGCGGAAGTTCACCCTGTCCATCCAGATGATATATAGTTCGGTCCAGTTTATTGCTCTGTGCTTCCAGATACTGCAGGACAAATTTTTCGAACATCTCCGGAGATATCATAGAGGAAAAATCACATTGAATCGGAAACCAGCTCTTCGCCGACCAGATCCCCATCCAGGCGGTCATACCTTTCATTTTTGTGGCTAAAAGTTTTTCGAGTTCAAAATAATATACAAACCATAATTTTAATATCTGATCCTGCATTTCCATGACCTTTTCCGGAAAATCAAAAAGGTCCACTAACATATTCTGGCTGTCCCTTAAAGACGCCGCTATATCGGTGATACCGCCCATATCCGTAATGCCGACTTGATACTTGTCTTCCATTTCATTTAAAGCGCGCTCGGTGAGTTCTTTCGTTATCTTCCACCATTTATTTTCGGGATCATATTTAAGTCCTTTAAACTCGCTCCAATCTTTATAAACCTGGTTGAACCAGACTGTGCTTTCCGCGTAACCAGGCTCCGACCCGATAAAAGTCGCCATGTTCCCCGGGCCCAGGTCTATCCAAAGATTGGGAAAACTCTCCCCGCCAAAATATGTTTTCGCAAATTTCTTTTCGTGTTTATGAATAAAATATTCCGGATCAGACCACATCTTTACTACGTCGGCAGGTTTAGGCATTTCTTTTTCATATTTGACGGGATTTTTTCTGTTAGCTGTGACTTGAATAACAACCCGATCTATAATTTCACCGTTCCACCATTGCTCGTATCTTTTTTTAGTCTCTTCCCAATCTTCCTTGTAAAGCATATCTTTGCCTCCTTAACCGGTGACGATACGGGAATTTACTATTTTTAGCCCTCTAAAAGTATACCAGATATTAGGGGTTGAATAAATAATATTTAGTATTTTATTTTAGTCAGACAAAGACCGCAAGCCGGGGCAACCAGCGGTTTGACACCCGTAGTACCCTTGAAAATCTCTTTTGCCACCTCGGGTTTTACCCTGCTGCCGCCGGCCTGTACCAGAAAACCCGCCATCATGCGGACCTGCCTTCTTAAGAACGACTTTGCGGTAACATCGATGTAGACCATCCCTTTTTTCTTTGATATTTTTATCCTATCAACCGTGCGAAGCGTATTCTCCCTTTCTTCATCACAGGAGAAGGGGCGGTAATCATGCCGCCCAAGTAAATACTTTGCAGCTGCTCTCATTTTTTTCAGATCCAGAGGATACTGCCAGTGCCATACAATATCTTTAAGAAATATTTTTCTTTCTTTTTCGTTATGAACGGTATACCTATAGGTTTTTATTTTTGCCGAATGCCTGGCATGAAATCCGGCTTTTGCTTTTTCAATCTTAAGGATATATATGTCGTCAGGTATAAAATTATTTAATGCTATATGCAGATTTTTTAACGGGATGCCGGTTTTTGTATCAAACGTAACAGTCTGACAGAGCGCATGCACTCCCGCATCCGTCCTGCTGGCTCCGAAAGTAAGTATCTCTTCTTTTGCAATCTTCTTAAGCGCATATTCAAGAGAGCCCTGAATAGTCTGCTTCCCCGGCTGTCTCTGCCATCCTTTGTAATTAGTCCCGTCATATTCCATTGTCAGTCTAATGTTAGTCATTTTTTAAAGTTCCTTCCTCTATCATAAAAGGTACATATGTTCCTTTTATGATACAAGCAAACACCCGACCCTGTCAAGTGCCACATTATTATTAAAAATAAAATCGGGGACAGTCCACAGGTGAAGACGGTACTGTCCCTAAAATATAACGGCGGGTGTTTTATGCCCGCCGTCTACTATAATCTATTGTCGATTTTCTACTATCTATTGTTCTATCTGCTTCGCAGATATCCCTCCGCTCGCAGCAATTCTGCGATCAATACAGCGCCTCAGCGTCTAATCGTTACATTTTTTGGGCAAGTTTCATTTATTTCGCCTTTATGTTTATTTATATATGGAAGGATGTCTTCCATAAATCTAAATTTATATCGGGATTCTTCGACATAACACCAGAATATATAATTTACTTTAAGAGTGTTTAAACCCATATCCCAAAAGCCATCAAGCGTAAAATCACCTTTTCTCTTTTCATAGTTACCATATTTATCTTTCTTGCATATGGCATCATTAGGGCGGGAGGAGCAATGTTGAAAATACCAGGCCGGATCTATTAAATTTTCCGACTGAACGGCAACACTAAGCGGAATGCTGCCGGCATACTTTGTATAAAAATCATAAGCCGGTATCCTTGGCTTATAGGCAAATCTTCCTTGATCCGGAACCAGATCAGGACATCCCAGACCAACACCGCTTTTGAGTAAATGTTCAAACACTCTAACCAGCTCAGATGGTCCCCAATTCATATCCATTAAAACTACCGAATTTGGGAAAGCCTTTGCAGCTGCGTCTATTCTAAAAATCAATGCATCGGCATAGGCTTTATCATTGTAATCATTTTTTAGCTGCTTTATATTAATATCAAGAGAGCTTTCCGCAAAAGTAATTCCTTCAATATTTGGATCATTATCAACCTTTTTTCCCAGCTCATCTATGAGTTTGTTGCTCCTTTCCATTATCGCAAGATCCCATATTCTCGCTACAGATCCGCCGTTTTTTGTAGTAACAGCTCCTCCCTTATATTTTGGGTCATCATACAAATATGCAGGGACGGGTTTGTCTTTCGCGTGAAATTTCCTTTCAGAAAATGAAATAAACAACTGTTTGTTATATTTTTTCACAATTTTAAGATGCTCTTCAATAGTTGAAAAATTATAGGTGTCTTTCTTCGGCTCTAAGTCACGCCAGGAATATACTATTTGTATACCTTTAATATGATTATTGGGATTTGAAAGGATTTCTTCGATGTCTTTCGGAGTCGAACCAAAAGAAGCAAAAACATAATGGCCCGGATTCCATTTTTTGCATATTAATGGTTTTGTATCTGCTTGTTTATTCTCCGGGGTTTTATCTGCACCATGCGAATAACTTCCAAATAAAACAATCACAAATAGAATCACAGAGATATTGATTATTTTTTCCTTCATTGTCCAAAACTCCTATAATTAATTGTTTATCCCGGAGAGGAACGGGAGCTGCTGCAATATTTATTTAAATGATTGTTCTATTCAGGTTATTCCCGCTCTGCAAATAATTAATTATATTTAGAGTAAACGAAATACACTACGTTTTTATCTGGTAGCTAAATCCAAAACCTAAAATATAAAACACTCTTAAGTCTTTAAATTCCGTTTGTTTAAGTTTTAGAGATACACTAAAGGACAACCCATTTGCCACCGAATATTCTAATTTTGTAGAGGAGTCGACAAAATAAGGATACGCTATAATAAGTTTTTCCGAAAGACGCCCGCCAAATATTTCAATTTCAGACACTTGAATAGTTGACATAACTATAGGCAAATATTCAATTGCAGGGAAAGTCATTCCAACGCCCGGACCTATGTCGGCTTGAAAATACTTTGAAAACCATTGTCCGATTCCTAACACTAAACCGGCAAAGTTATTGTTACTATTTTCAAAATACACCATCGGCGATATAAACCAGAATGAGGTGTCCCAATATTGATTTGATCTGACAGCGGCAAATAAACTATATGTTTCTGCGTTTATTAACCCGTCTAAGGCAATTTCAAACTGTTGTTTTTCGTATTTATTTAAATATGTAAAATTTCCAACGGAACTAAGTGCCAGTTTTGAAGAAGAGCTTCCATGTAATGAAATCCGTAAAAGTTCTGCTTTTGGGATACTCGGATCTATATTAGGCGCCGCTATTTGACCGCTTGCGCTTATACTATAAACACATGACAACGCCGACAAAAATATAATGAAGCGGACAAAATATTTCAACTTATTACATCTCTTCATTTATGTTTATCCTGTTTTCTTATTATTTTATTATCATTTTCTGTTCTGTAAATATCCTTCCGCTTTTAAAAGCTCAGCAATTAAGACTGCTCCGCCTGCGGCGCCTCGTATTGTGTTATGGGAAAGAGAGACAAATTTGTAATCGTAAATATGGTCTTCTCTTAATCTTCCGACTGTTACACCCATTCCGTTCTCAATATCCCGTTCTAATTTAGTTTGCGGTCGGTTATCTTCTTCGAAATATTTAATGAACTGCTTCGGCGCGCTCGGTAAATTAAGAAGCTGAGGTTTGCCTTTGAACTCTTTCCAGAGTTTAAGAATCTCTTCTTTCGCCGGTTTTTTATCAAATTTTACAAACGCAGCGGCCATGTGCCCGTCAGTTACGGGAACCCTGATACATTGAGCCGTAATAGCGGGTTTTACGGCAGAAATTATTTTTCCGCCTTCAATTTTTCCCCAAACTTTAAGCGGTTCTTTCTCGCTTTTTTCTTCTTCGCCGCCGATGTAAGGGATAACATTATCTATCATCTCCGGCCACGTTTCAAAAATCTTTCCCGCGCCTGAAATTGCCTGATAAGTACAGACGACAACTTCTTTAGGCCCAAAAGAAAGCAAAGGATGAAGCGCCGGAACATAGCTCTGTATAGAACAGTTGGGCTTTACAATTATAAACCCGTTTTTAGTCCCGAGCCTTTTTTTCTGAACATCTATTATTTTAAGATGCGCGTCATTTAACTCAGGAAGAAGCATAGGAACATCATCCGTCCATCTATGCGCCGAGTTATTTGAGACCACAGGAACTTCCGCTTTTGCGTATTCATACTCTAGCGCCTTTATCTCGTCTTTTTTCATATCGACAGCGCAAAAGATAAAATCCACGGAGTCCGCAACTTCCTTTACTTTGGAAGCATTTTTCACAACAAGTCTGCCTATTCTTTCCGGAATTGCAGTTTTCATCGCCCATCTTCCCGCAACCGATTCCGTATAAGCCTTCCCCGCGCTCCTTTCACTTGCCGCAATGGTTACCACGTCAAACCAAGGATGGTTTGCCAGCAGTGAAATGAACCGCTGACCGACCATACCGGTAGCTCCGACGATACCTACTTTAAGTTTGTTACCCATCTGTGTTCTCTCCTCATTTTGCCTTTGTCTTACTCGCTTTTAAAGTACGAAGTAAAAGCATAATTGTAGTAATTATATAGAAAATAGCTAGGTTTTACAATAATTATTTTGGGATTTGTCAAGCCAAAGTAAGAATGTCCGCTTTCTACCAAAGTAGAAATGTCCGGTTTTTAACGTTTCATCAGTTCCAAAGAGCTATCTTTTCTTGTGATTTCAATCGACTGTAAATAATTTGACTCTTTCGCAATTCTTGCCATAAACATCTGTCGTTTGTATGGATGACTCATTGCAGGCCTATGTATTTTTCTAGGCATTTTTATTTCTACTTCCTTTGCAAGTTTTGGCCTTATTACTATTTCTTTAAAATTTAACTCTCTGCCCTTGTATACCAAACTGATTTTTCCGGCCAAGCTCTCTTGGACAACTATCCTTCTGCCAGAAAGACGGTCTAATATTTGATACAGTTTCTTCTCGTATGAAACCGTGAAGTCATTCCTCAAAACTCTTTCTTTCTTGATACATAGTATTGAGCTTAATTTTAGTCCTACCGGTATTGGGCGGTGCAAATCACCAGGACTTGCAGCTTCAAATTTAAACCGCTTGTTATGCTTCGCCAAAAATCCCGGTAAAAACTTATTTGCTTCCTCAATATTGCTTATTCCTTCAAGTCTCATTTCTTTGACCAATCTGTCCTGATAAGTCCTGAAGTCACGCTCAACTCGACCTTTTGCTTGTGCCGAAAATGCATGGATTATTCTTATGCCAAGTTCTTTTGCTGCTCGTTCAAACTGACTCATCGCTTGCCTATTATTCAATTCATCTTCTATTGTCGGCTTTCCCTTTGATTTATATGCCGCATGCCGATCCAGATAAAGACTTAATGGTATTCCGTTTTTCTTTATATACCTGCCTAAACTATCCATTCCAGGTTTCGACCCTTCGTATTTGTAAAATCTGGAATACCTCTTGTTCGTTGCATCATCTATATATCCGAGCAATACACATTTGGGCCCTCGACCTTCAAACCAATCGTGTTCAGAGCCATCAAACTGCTCCATTTCGCCAAAACAACTTCTTCGGACTCTCCATTGACGATGCTTTCTGGACTTTCTCTTTTGCCATTTTCCTTCATTGAGCAGCCAGTGTCTTAACGTTTCATCGCTTATTTTTATTCCATCTCGTTCGTAAAGTTTTTCTGTCGCCAGTGTAGGCCCAAATCCTTCATACTTCTCGTCATACAGCTTTAGAACCTGCTTCCTTAGGCTTTCCTTCAACTTGTGAGGCGATTCACGACCTCTCAGCCTATGTGCAATTCCTTTTGCGCCTTCTAATTTTACCCGCTTAATTATTCGCCGGATTTGCCTGTCGCTTAAACCTGTCTTTTCTCCAGCCTCTACCTGCGTTAATTTCTTTTCCATAACCTGATGAATTACATGCACTCGTACCAATTCTTGTTGACTCATTGCGATTACATCCTTTTCTGTCATAGTACCTCCAAAAAGATACTATACCAGATAGGACATTTCTACTTTGCCAATACAGGACATTATCACATTGGTATTACATAATTATTTTGGGATTTGACGGGAAAGGGTATTGCTTGTATTAATAGTTTTTCCCTTTCGTAAACTATTAAGACTTGCAATAATATTTTTTAAATCTGAGGAAAGCCAATCTTCTCTGATTTGTAAAACATTTTTGTCTATTATTTTAGAATATGGCAGAAAACCGCCTGTTTTTATTTTTAGCTCTTCAGCAAACACAATTTTCAGTGATTTGTATTTATACATTCCACCTTCAATAATACTATCCCAAACTGTTCCTTCAGTTATTTCTAACAGCTGATCCCATTGATACTCTTTTTTTATTTTCAAAGTAAAAGCTATTAATATAGTGTTTTTATCAGCGCTTATGATTTGAACAGGCACAAACATTATCTTTATACTTAAATAACTCACATATAATAAAAATAATACAGCCGTTCCTAATAAAACATCTATATATAATGGTAATTTATTTGCGGCTATCAAAATCGTAAATATTGGCGCCAAAATCAAAGATGCAATGACGATATACAATAATATTTTAAAATTCATAGTTACAATGAATTTTTCTGAATTAGTATACACTTTATCTCTTCCTCTGGACTCCTATATTTATGAAAGAGCGAACACCTTGCGCCCTAGCGCAGGGCATCGAGCCCGTGTTCGCTAAATTGTTGTTAGCCTCACCGCGTTGGCTTCGGCTTTTAGGGCTAGTTCGGAGGCCAGGAAGCAGTGTGCTTGAGACATCGCGGTTTCAGTGCGGTGTTTAATGTCGTAAACTAAGTTTTTTCCGAAAGGTAACGGGACTTTGTTGCAGTCGATATATTTTACTTCTTTTTTATTTACTAAGAAGAGATGCTCTCCGCCTTTTTTTCCGGCGATGTCGATATATTTACGGCATTCGATGTAGCCTTCGGTTCCTAGGATGGTAAGACGGCCGTCTCCCCAGGTGGGCAAGCCGTCCGGTGTGTACCAGTCTACTCTTACGTAGCCGGTACCTTTGTCGCCTTTAAGCATACACTCGCCGAAATCTTCCAGCTCGGGGAACTCCGGGTATTTATAATTTGCAACCGCGGAGTAAACTACTTCTGCTTTGGTGGAGCCGGTGTAGTATAAGAACTGGTCCATCTGGTGAGAGGCAATATCCGCAAGGATGCCGCCGTATTTTGCTTTTTTGAAGAACCAGTCAGGGCGGCCTTTAACGCCTATCTTATGCGGGCCAAAACCTGCAGTTGAAACAACCCTGCCGATGGCTCCGGCTTTAATGATCTCTCCTGCCTTGGTAGAAGCTCTGCTTTCCATTCTTTCGCTGTAGCAAACAGAGTAAATACGTCCGGTTTTCTTCTGCACCCTGCGCGCTTCTGCAAGCTGTTTAAGCGTGGTAAATCCGGGTTTATCCACAAGATAATCTTTTCCGTGTTCCATCACGCGTATTCCAAGAGGTGCGCGGTCACAAGGGATACCGGCGCTTACCACAACAGATATAGAAGGATCTTCCAGTATCTCTTTTTCACTCTTTACCTGTCTTGCCTGCGGATAACAACCTGCAAATTTTTCCGCCAGGTCCTTCTCTTTGGAGTAAAAATCCACAAGCACTCCGCCTGCATTTAAAAGAGTGTTCACTAAACTGTAGATATGACCGTGGTTGATGCATGAAACTGAGAAGCGAAGCGGTTTCGTGATTTTCATGATAGTTCTCCTGTAATTAAGTTATTTTGCTAATACATTTTAAAAGACGGTGCGAGTAGCGGGTTACGAGTTACGGGTGCTACATTAATGTGGTATTTTATTTATAAATACAAAGACGCTGGATCCCCGATTAAAGCACTCGGGGATGACAGAATAATGCAAATACCTCTGTCACTTTGTACTTTGTACATCGCACTTCGTACTTTATTTTTCCTTGGACTTCAAAAGGTTAATTGTATTCTCACCCAGTATTTTCTTCTTCGAAGAGTCGGGAATCACTGCGTTTTTTATTCTTGCGAGGACTACTCCGGGGTCGTTTATGGTGAAGTCTGAACCGTATAATATTCTCTCGTCCCCTAGCTTGTCGACCATCTCTTCTATATTCCCTATTCTGTCGGCGCCGGAGCCGCAAAGATCGAGGTAGAGGTTTTTGTGTTTTACGGCAAGAGCTATCCTTTCGTTTATCTGATTCTTCCCTGCCCCGGGATGAGGCAGGACAAAAGTTACTTTAGGATATTGTTCGAGAAGGAAAGCCATCTCTTTTGTCTCGGCGTGTATCTGCGCAACCATATCGAGTTCGGCTATAAGGTCCATTAAGAATTTAAAGTCATCAACATCATAAGTGTACCCGCCGATGTATCCGCAGAGCTCGCCCACCCAGGAAAACCCGGCGGCTTTTGCGCTTCTTAGCAAAGTTTTGCTTTCGAACTGGTAATTTGAATTAACATTTACGGCAGGAATGAATTTTCCGGGATATTTCCGGCAGAACTCAAAAATTACTTCATTGGCGGAAAGAAAAACCTCTTTTGTTCCCGCTTTCAGCCCT
>Ga0156422_1191_pt2 | contig 13156 bp, 13 predicted proteins | sample RifOxyA2_FD_108065 | JGI IMG/M metagenome (GOLD analysis project Ga0156422, IMG submission 108065) | Candidatus Firestonebacteria bacterium RIFOXYA2_FULL_40_8
TGCTGGTTACTTTCGAAGTTGAAGGTGAAAAATACATCCAGATAGCTTCCAAAGTCGCGCGTTGCAGAGAAAATCCCAACTTCTGCTCTCTCGGCATCGCCTTCCAAAATCTAACCCCCGTAATGTCCGACAGATTTGACCGTCTTGCCAGAAGGTTATTCTCATTGAAAGAAAGAGGAATGAGTAAAGGACATATATAGCAAGTACAGCAAGCAAAGCAAATACAGCAAATGCAGAAAGTGAAGTAAAAGAGGAAAAAAAAGAAAAAGAAGCCGGAAGCAAAGAACGCAAAGGTGACTGTCCTGCTCTTGGGGACTGTCACCGCGATTAGCAGGGGTGATAAGATATGAAGAAAATAATCAATAGAATGGCTCTATGCTCCTTGATTACAGTTGTTATCTTTTCTCAATTTAACAATTCTGACTTATTTGCAGAAACGGCAAAGATATATGTAAAACCCGAAGATATGAAGCTTGATAATATAGTGAAAAGGAATGAAATTGAAAAGTATTACAGTGAATATAAAAAAATTGAAAGGATAGTTTTCGGCAAAAAGATAGAAATAAAACTTTTTAAAGTATTAGATGAAAATAATAGTTTGTTTTTTGATGGATGTCCGTATTATTTTGCAGAAGTCTCGGCAGATGACGTTAAGAAATATGAGGAACTTGGAAGATATGTGGGCGAGGATGTAGTTTCGTTCTTGGAGAAACCTGAAAATATTATATGTTTGGGTGTCCACATGGGTGGCTCTAGTAGCGGGGCTTTAAAATTATTGTCGTTAGAAAAAGAAACATTCCTTGTGAGTATTGGATTTATTGAAAATATAGAAAAAAGCGATGCAGGAGAAAACATATTTTACAATAATAACAGAATATTTGAGTCAACACCATATTTTGCTCATTGTTGTTTTCCGTCAATAAAAGAATATTATAGAATTGAAAAGGCAAAATTAGTTTTAGATTGTAGAGTTAAGATTTCTGAGGCTGAAATTGATAGGTTAATCCAAAGAATTGCGGAATATTCGAAAGATATACCGGGTGATAACGAACTCCTTAAGATTATTGTCGAAAAATACCTTTATTACAGGATTGTAGAAAAAGAGAAAGAAGGTTGGGAAAAGCTTAAGAAAGATCTGTGTTTTTACAATGATAAATATATTTGGTTAGGGACTAAAGATAAGAAGGAAATAAATGAAATAGTTAAAACATTGAAAGACCGAATCGACAGCTATGATAAGTATAATAAGAAATAGCATTAGATTGTAATTCTTTTTTTATCATTTGTTTCTGGTTTTTTCGAGTTTTCCGCCACAAAGCGTTGGCGGACTCCGTTTCACTGCGCGAGTTTAGAATATCCTTCTTTAGTCGAGTTCTTTCCGAATTTTCGCAGTAGAAATATAATAATATCACCATAATATAGAACCCGTAACTCGTAATCCGCCTATTAGGCGAGATCTCTCCAAAGCATTGGAGGACCCGCTACCCGTAACAGTTTTTACGCTTTATTAAGGCCGGCATTTGTGCTAAAATTAACGCATATGAAAACGTCAGAAACGCTTATTGCTAAACTGAAAACGAAAAAGGCACGGATTGCGGTTATCGGGCTCGGTTATGTTGGATTACCCTTGGCTGTGGAAAAGGCGAAGATGGGGTTTTCTGTCGTGGGGCTCGATGTAAATAAAGCGCGTGTTGATATGGTGAACAAAGGGGAGTGCTATATTCCTGATGTTGTGGACGGGGCGCTTGCCGAACTTGTAAAAACCAAAAAACTCAGGGCGACACTGGATTTTTCTGTCCTCAAAAAAGTAGATGCTATCTGCATCTGTGTTCCTACCCCGCTTGACGAGAATAAAGATCCGGACATTTCCTATATTGAAGCTACTACGAAACAGGTTGCAAAGTATCTTCACAAAGGCCAGCTGGTCAGTCTGGAAAGTACCACTTATCCCGGAACAACCGAAGAGATTATGCTTCCTGAACTCGAAAAGACGGGGTTAAAGGTCGGAAAAGACTTTTTCCTGGTGTTCTCGCCGGAGAGAGTGGACCCGGGCAATAAGCAGTTTAACCTGAAAAACACTCCGAAGGTCATCGGGGGTGTCACAAAAACCTGCAGTGAAGTTGCGCGTAACCTCTACGGGCAGATAATTGATAATATTATGATAGTTTCCTCCCCCAAAGTTGCCGAGATGGAAAAACTTCTTGAAAATATCTACCGCTCGGTTAATATTGCTCTTGTTAACGAGCTTGCGATGCTTTGCCGTAAGATGAAAATTGATATGTGGGAAGTTGTGGACGCGGCGGCTACGAAACCTTACGGTTTTATGCCTTTTTACCCCGGCCCCGGTATTGGCGGGCATTGTATCCCGCTCGACCCTATCTACCTTTCCTGGAAAGCAAAAAAATACGGGTTTAATACGGAAGTTATAGAACTTGCAGCAAGAATAAATGAAGATATGCCGGAGTATGTAATCCGTCTGGTAAAGGATGCGCTTGCCGGGAAGAAAAAGAATATCGAAGGTGCGAAAGTGGTGCTTCTTGGTATGGCTTACAAAAAAGATATTAATGACTGGCGTGAATCCCCTGCGATTAAACTATTTGAGATATTAAAAAAATATAAAGCAAATGTTGTTTATCATGACCCGTTTATTCCTTCATTGAAGATAGAGGGCAAAGCGGAAAGATCCGTGAAGTTAACGGACTCTCTGATCAAATCTGCGGACTGTTTGTTGATCGCAACCAATCACACTTGCTTTGATTATAAAAAGATGATTAAAAATGCCAAACTTATCGTAGACACCCGCGGCGCTACCAGAAAGTTCGGCAAATTCAAAAATGTGGAAGTCCTATGATTAACCATGGTACTCTTGTAGAAGTAGACGGAAAAAAAGCAAAGATAGCTGACAGCGTAAAGATCGGTTACAACTCCGTAATATATCCCGATGTAGAGTTAAAAGATAATGTCATCATAGGGGATAACTGCATCATCGGAAAGACTGCCGAGCGGGCAAAGACTTCCACACTTAAAAAAGAAAAATTCACTCCTCTTGTTATCGGGGAAGGTACGACCGTCTGCGCCGGAGCAATAATCTGCGCGGGAACGACCATCGGTAAGGATACTCTTGTCGGGGACGGTGCTTTCATCCGTGAAAAATGCACCATTGGCGACAAATGCCTGGTGGGCCGCGGAGTTACGGTGGAGAACGATACAAAAATAGGCAATAATGTAAAGATGCAGGCTCACGCTTATGTGACCGCCTGGATGACCATAGAAGATAATGTCTTTATAGCCCCCTGCGTCACGACTACCAATGATAATTTCATGGGCCGTACCGAAAAAAGATTCGCCCTTAAAAAAGGCGCAACAATAAAAAAAGGCGCAAGAGTAGGCGCCAACGCGATCCTTCTTCCCGGAATCACCGTCGGCAAAGAAGCCTTCGTAGCTGCCGGTTCAATAGTGACAAAGGATGTACCGGACGGGAAACTCGTGAAGGGCGTCCCCGCAAGAGTAATGAAGGATGTCCCGGCCGAAGAGTATTCGGAGTGAAAAAGGTGACGGGTAGCGGGTTACGAGTGAAAGCTTGAAGATAGAAAAAGAATATAATAAAAAAAATAATCACGAGTCGAGCAAAGCATAGATATCGAACCGTAAACCTTTGCGAGATCCGCCTAGGCGGATTAAAGCTTGAAGATAAAAGACGGAATATAAAAAAGAAAATCGAGTCACGTGTGACGAGAAACGGATTAGAGCTTTTAACCCGCTACTCGTAACCCGTCACTCGCAACCATCTTCGATAGGAGTTATATATTATGAATGTCCCTTTAATTGATCTAAAAGCACAATACCAGAATATAAAAGGCGAGCTTAATAGCGCTGTTGAAGCGGTGCTTGGCAGCGGGCACTTTATCCTCGGGCCGGAAGAGACGAAGCTCGAAGAAGAGATTGCCCGGTTCATCGGGGTCAAATACGCGATTGGCGTTAACTCGGGAACTGACGCGCTCTTTCTTGCGGTGAAGGCGCTCGGGATAAATGAAGGCGATGAAGTTATTGTACCGGCGTTTTCTTTCTTTGCTTCGGCAGAAACAATATCTTTAGCGGGAGCAAAAGTAGTATTTACGGATATACGTCCGGATACGTACAACATTGATATAAAACAGCTTGAATCTATGATTACTCCGAAAACAAAAGCAATTATGCCTGTCCATTTATACGGCCAACCGGCAGATATGGATCAGATAATGTATTTTGCGGGAAAACACAAACTCAAAGTGATAGAAGATTGTGCCCAGTCTATCGGCGCGGAATACCGGGATAAAAAAACAGGAAGCATCGGGGATATCGGCTGTTTAAGTTTCTTCCCTACGAAAAATCTGGGTTGCGCCGGTGACGGCGGGATGGTCCTTACAAATAATGAAGAGTATGCTAATATGATAAAACTCCTTAGAGCGCACGGCTCTTCAAAAAAATACGTTCACTCCGAGATAGGAATAAACAGCCGTCTTGATGAAATACAGGCCGCAGTTATCCGGGTAAAACTTAAATACATCCAGGCGTGGAACGAAAAACGCAGGAAAAATGCGAAGTTCTACAACGCCAATCTGAAAGGTGTAATAATTCCTTTCGAACAGGATTTTGTAAAGCATGTTTATAACCAGTACACCGTAAGAGTGGAAAACGGCAAACGGGAAGAGTTCCAGGCGTATCTTAAAGCCCAGGGTGTAGCCACCGCCGTGCATTATCCTATCCCGATGCACAAACAGGAAGCGTACACCAAACTCGGCTACAATGTCAGCATGCCCGAAAGCGAAAAAGCCGCCTTGGAAGTATGCTCTTTACCCAATTACCCCGAAATGACCGAAGAAATGCTGAATCACGTAGCGGTAACAATAAACAACTATAAGAGCTAGTCCATAAGGTCTATAATGTCCGTAAAGTCTATAAGGTAAAAGCTTGTAAGAGACTATATGGGAAAAGAAAGTAAGTGCAAAGATTTGTATTAATGGGTTGTTATATAATAATACCACAATAGTGTAAGACCTTACAGACCTTATAGACTTTACGGACTTTTAGACGGTTTGCATTGCGGGAACCATTAATAACTAGTAATTATCTTTATCGGGGAGTAAGAAGGCATGAAAGTATTGTTCATCTTCGGTACCCGTCCTGAGGCTTTAAAGCTTGTCTTACTTATCAAACAGTTCAAAAATCCTGTCATTTGCGTTACCGGTCAGCATAATCAGATGTTATATCAGGCGCTTAAGCTTTTTAATGTAAAGCCGCATTACGACTTGAAGGTAATGAAGAAAAATCAGACTCTTTTTTCTATTACGGCGAACATCCTACTCAAGATAGAAAAGGTACTGGAAAAAGAGAAACCCGATGTTGTTATCGTGCAGGGGGATACTACCTCCGCGTTTGCAGGTGCTTTAGCAGCTTTTTATAAAAAAATCCCTGTTGCCCATGTGGAAGCAGGGCTTCGCACGTACGATAAATACGCCCCCTTCCCGGAGGAGATAAATAGAAAGCTTGTCACTCCGATTGCGGACGTATTTTTTGCTCCGACAAAAGAAGCCGCCTCAAATCTCATAAAAGAAGCAATTCCAAAGAATAAAATATTCATCACCGGCAACACCTCGATTGACTCTCTGATTTACATGGTGAAGAAATTAAAAAAAGAAGATAAAGCCCGTCAGCAGTACTTCAAAAAAGAGTTCGGCATAACTTTTAATAAAAAAATGATACTCGTCACCGGCCACAGAAGGGAAAACTTCGGCCAGGGTTTCAAAAACATCTGCCACGCCTTGAAAGATATTGCCAAGCAAAATGATACGCTGATAGTTTACCCCGTACACCTTAATCCCAACGTGCAAAAACCCGTGACGGAAATACTTTCGGACGTCTCAAACATAAAACTCATCCCCCCCATGGATTACGAAAACTTCGTATACCTGATGTCCAAATCCCATTTCATAATCACCGACTCCGGAGGCGTTCAAGAAGAAGCCCCCTCATTAAAAAAACCGGTCTTAGTAATGCGCGAAGTAACCGAACGCCAAGAAGGCGTCGCCGCCGGGAATGCAATCCTGGTCGGAACAAATCGTACCAGAATAGTAAAACTCTCCGCCGAGCTTTTAAAAACCGGTGCCTTATACCGCCGCATGACCGCCAAGAAAAACCCCTACGGCGACGGCCAAGCCTCGGTGAGAATCAGGAATGTGTTGAATAGAAAGTTTTAAAGTATTTTGTCATTGCGAGCGCTTTTTGGCGAAGCAATCTCGCACTTTGTCATCCTGAACTAGATTCAGGATCCAGTGTCTTTGTGTTTTGGGGAGAATTATGCAGACAGAGGGGAAGATTCAAAGTACTCCGAGAATATATTTGCAAACAGCATTGACTATAATGCGCAGCCCATTTTTCTTGATTGTGTGCACATTGATGATAATCAGTTTTATCTTTATCTCGCCTAAAGAAATACTTATGGCATTTGCAACTCGGGTTTTGCTTTTTTTTAGCAATTTGCCGGGAATAGTAGTAACGGGGTTAACTTCTAACGAACTGATGGTTGTGATGGTACTAGTAGCCATTTCATTGTCTTATTATTCTCTACATATAGAAAAACCGAGAACTCTTCTAATAATAGGTATTGCGAATACATTGATAGGTGCTGATATCTTTTTTGTGAGATTGACGTTATGGGCCTTTTTACCATTTGCGTTAAGTTTTTACCCTCTATTGAAATATGCAAATTTTGATGAATTCGGAGCAATAAATAAAAAAATAGGGATTAAACAGCAGATCCCTTTAACAATTCTGGTTTTAATAATACTTTTTGATTTAGCTGTGTACAGTTGTCTGCCGGGTAAGATATTTTATACGAAAAATACAAAAGTAGAAAATGTTACGAGAGTAAATACGAACAAGTGAAGTCTGTCATTCCGTACTGAGATACGGAATCCATTTTCTATTAATAACAAGGGAGATATATTATGAAAAACAAATGGAGTAAAGTTGTACTTTGCATGCTGTTTCTTGTGATGGGGAATGTTTTTGCGGCGGATGATGAGGATGAAGGGAATAATCTTGTAAAGGTCCTGCCCTGGGTGGGAAAACCCTCAAAAGACATGCCCAAGAAAATTATTCTGGGAAAAGAAAGTTTAATCGTTGCTATTGGGGACTCCATTACCATGCAGGGCGGGTATCTCAGGGATTGTGACGCGGCGCTCATTGGTCTTTATTCTGATCTGCAAATTCCCATTATAAAAAATGCGGGGATCAGCGGTCAGAAAGCGGAGAACTTTATTTTAAGGTTCCAGAAAGATGTTATAGACCGTAAACCGGCTGTTGTGACCATAAACGTGGGGATTAATGATGTCTGGCACAGGTTAAAAGCCCCTCATGACGAGAAAGTGCTGGCAGCGTATAAAGAAAACGTCGAGAAGATGGTGGAAATGGCGCAAAAAAATAATATTAAGGTCCTTCTTCTTACCCCGACGGTCTTTAATGAAGACCCCGGTACGGAAGGCAATAAACGCCTGCTTTTATATTGTGATGCAATGAAGAGTATTGCCAAAAAGAAACAATGCATTCTTGTGGATTTGCATTCTATGTTTTTAGAAGCTCTCAAACACAAACCGGCCGGTGCAAAAGACTACTGGCTTACAAAAGACGGTGTGCATATGAAACCGCTGGGTGATGCTATCATGGCCATAGGTGTCCTCCGGGGACTTGGAGTTTCAGACAAAGAGATTGCGAGTTTAAAATAGCAAAACATTTATCGTTGTTTTAAATATAATGCCACATTAGTGTAGCATCCACCTGGGTGGATTTCGTAAAGAGTTATGGTCTGATATTTAAGCTTTTCTCAACCCGTAACTCGTAACCCGCTACTCGTAACAAAAGTAATTATGGGAGGATTTAATGAAAAACAAATTGAATAAATTTGTACTTTGCATGCTGTTTCTCGCAGCGGGGAATGTTTTCGGGGCGGAGGCTGTTCCCGCGGCGCCGGTGGATTTGAAAACGCTTGTGGAGGTACTGCCTTGGGTGGGATCAGCTTCAAAGGATATGCCTGCAAAGATTATTTTGCAGAAAGAAAGTGTGATTGTTGCGATAGGGGATTCGATAACAAAACAGGGCGGGTATCTTAAGGATTGTGACGCGGCGCTGGCGGAACTTTATCCTGAACTCAAAATTCCGAAGATAGTTAACGCGGGGATAGGCGGGCAGAAAGCTGAGGACCTTGTTAAAAGGTTCGAGAAAGATGTGGTTGAGCTAAAGCCGGATATCGTGACCATCAGTATCGGTATAAATGACGTCTGGCACAGGATGAAGGCGGCTCATGATCTTAAAGTGCTTGAGACGTATAAGGAAAACGTTGAAAAAATGGTGGATATGGCGCAGTCAAATAAAATAAAGGTTATTCTTCTTGCGCCGACAATTATTAATGAAAATAGAGAGTTGGAAAGCAATAAACGGCTGAAATTTTACGTTGACGGGCTAAAAGCTATTTCTGTTAAGAAAAAATGCGGGTTCGTGGATCTGCGCGGTATGTTCCTTGAAGCGCTCACGCACCAGCCGCCGGAAGTAAAGCGCAACTGGCTCACAAAAGACGGTGTGCATATGAAACCGCTGGGCGACGCCATCATGGCAGTAGGAGTTCTCCGCGCTTTCGGAGTTTCCGACAAAGAGATAGAAGGATTGAAATAACAACAAAAAGGGGACAGTTCCGCCTTTATCTAACCTAAAGGCGAGATCTCACCGGAGGTTATACTTCCGGTGGACACGTGTCCTCCTGATTACAATAAATAGAAAGGGGATGTCCCTGAAGATATCAGGGCTGGGGGTTGTATGAGAAAAGTTCTGTTCCTGGTGTTTTGTATTGCTCTTTTGAATCCTGTTTTTGGAGAAGACACAAAGCCAAAAGTAAATAAAGAGATGGCTAGGTACTCACAAAAAGGCAGAATGCCAAAAGATGCGGTTGAAACAGCTATTTTTGAATGGATAGAAACCGCTAATAAAAAGCTGCCTCAGTACATCGTTGACTACTTTGAGGGCGTCAGTAAGGATTATCCGGAAACAGTGGACTATATAGAAGGCAAGAAAATTACGGAGCAAGATGTTGTTGCTGCGGGTTATAAGGGTGAGCTAAAAGAAGGGAAGATAACTGCTTTAAAAAAATACGATCCGAAAGAAGGATCTTTTCTTGAAATTGAGTCCCAGTTCGGGAGATCCGGGAACCGCGATGAAAATGAATCAGAGTTGTTTTTGCTCACCAAAGAAAAAACAGTAAAACTTGCAAAAGCGGGCAGGGGAGAAGATAACTTCAGGCTGTTATATTTAGGAAAGGACTCACCGCTAGTAATAGAAGGGTTGGCATTCAGCGGCGGCAGCGGGTGGGGTAAGAACTATTTTTACTATGTTGATGATAAGATAAGCAAACCTTTTAAAGTGAGCAATTGGACCAGAGGTGAGTTTCTTCTGAGGGATATAGACGGGTGCGGGCTTGCCGAAATAATATCCGCAGGCGGCAGGGCCTCGGCAAAAGCAGGCCTGGCTGACGAACTCAAAAAGAAAGGTGTTGAGACCTCCGGTAACTTTATCAAGCTAAGCCGAAACAGCGTAGCCAAATGGCAAAACGGCAAGTTAGAGCAAGTAGGCGACTACTATTTTTACGAAAATTAACTGTCTGCAATTGCGGCGGGTGAGGTTCAATGTTTAACGATGAAAATACTGACCGGGGGTTGCAGTATCTCAGTGAGCCGCCCAGGAAAGTCCCTTTAAGTTTAAAGTTATTTTTACTTTTCACCAATCAAACGTCCGGGGGACTTTTTCTTCTGGATTTTATGCTTCCGTTTATTTATATCAGCGTTGATAAAGCTCCCGGATTTATGTGGAAAGCGATTACCGGTCTTTTTGTTGTTGTGGGGATTTGGCTTTCGGGGTATGGACTGGCTACCGGCCTTAAAAGGATAAACCTGCTTACAAACGGGAGGATGACTTATGCTGTTTTGTTGTCCAAAAACCGAAAAGTGGAAAAAGATTCGGACTCGAGAACAACTGTCGTAGATATACTGACTTTTGAATATTCAGCGGCCGGACAAAAACATCAACTGGTGTACGAAGCCAGGAATGAAAGTACGAAATTGCTTGAGGATGAACAGCGTGAACCGGTTATATACTCAGATGAGGCACCCGGCAAAGGTCTCCTTCTGGACAGCATGCATGCAAAGATAAATATGAATGAGAACGGCAGTTTCGTATTAAAAACACCGGTGAAAGGCTACATATATCTGCTGGTGGACATGCTCTTCCTAGCTGTTTTTATAATAGGTATTCTGTGGATCTACGGAAAGATAAAACTCTTTAATTAAGCGGGTTGAACAAAGGGGATGATAATGAAGAAAATAATATTTGCCCCAGCGGTGTTTGCTTTGATATTTGCCGGCGTGATGAACGGTGAAGTAACCCGTAAAGTTACGGAAAAATATCCGGATGGGAAGACCAAGTCTATTGTTTATTATAATATTGGAAAGGAAGTCGCGACCGAAGTAGTGGATGAAAAAGGCGCGATGACTGTGAAAGGTAATATTCCTGACGGGAAGGTGCTGGAGTACGATGAAGCAGGGAAGGTTACCGTAGAAAGGACGTTTAAAGGTAATAAACGTAACGGTTGGGCAAAATATTTTTCTAAGGACGGGTTATTGTCTTATGAGGTGAATATAAAGGATAACTTAAGCGATGGAGCGGGCCGGGAGTATTGGGAGGACGGAAAAACGGTAAAATCAGAAGAGACTTTTTCCAAAGATAAGCTTAACGGACCTAAGAAATTCTTTTCCAAAGACGGGAAGTTATCCTTTGAAATAAATTTTGTTGATAATAAAAAGGACGGAGATATAAATATTTATTACAGAAATGGGAAAATAAAGTCAAAGCAGCAGTATAAAAATGATATGAAAGAAGGTTCATTTAAACTCTATTATCTGTCCGGAAAAGTAAGACGGCAGGGTGAGTATAAAAACGACTTAAAGGATGGAATATTCAAAGAGTATTTTGAGGACGGAAAACCGGCATTTGAGGATTCTTATTCGAGCGGCAGTTATCTGCAAGGAAAGGCGTTCGATAAGGACGGTAAAAGCGCCGATATATATGAAAGTACGTTGAAAAGCGTTATGGCAGGGGATTTTGATTCAGATTTTGAGAGACTCCGTATGGCTTTTACAAAAACAAGTAATTATGATCCGTATAATTCGGATGAAAATAAAGACAGTATGTATAAAGCTTTTAGAAACGAAAAATATGAGGAAGCCCTCAAGTTAGGCAAGGCAATTCTGGAGAAAGAGTACGTAGATATGGATACGCAAATGGTATGTTCAATGTGCTATATGAAAACAAAAAATGAGGAGCTTGAGGAGTTTCACCGCCAGGTTTTCTACGGGCTTCTTAACTCCATATTGGATTCCGGGGACGGAAAAACTCCAGAAACGGCGTATCGTGTTATAAAAGTAAGGGAAGAGTATGTTCTTCTTAGCGAGCAGGGATATAAAGTCCTGAAACAAAGCCTTGTTAAAGCTAAAACCGGTAATTGTGACCTCATGGAAGTAAAAAACATGGAAACCGGAGAAGAGTCCAAATCGTATTTTAATGTAAAGATAAGTATGGACTACATTCTAAATAAATTCAAAGACCTGAAAGAGACCAAAGAATGAATAATGTGAAATGGAACGATATTGATGCTGTGATATTCGACATGGACGGTGTGTTGACTGATTCTGAACCGCTCATCAATGAGGCGGCTATTACGGCGCTTAAGGAATACGGGGTATCTGCTAAAGAAGAGGATTTTTTGCCTTTTGTCGGAGCGGGAGATGAAAAGTATATCGCAGGTGTGGCCGAAAAGTACGGGCTAAAGTACAAATCGGAAATGAAAGCGCGCATGTATGAACTATATTTTGAACTACTGCCTAAAAAGATAAAGTCATTTCCCGGCGTAAAGGAACTTCTTTCCGCATTAAAAAAAGCGGGTAAGAAAATTGCCGTAGCTTCCTCGGCTGACCGGATAAAGGTGGAAGCTAATCTAAACGGAATAGGCCTGGCTCTCAGTGTGTTTGATCAGGTGGTTACCGGCGACGACATAACCAGGAAAAAACCCGACCCGGAGATATTTTTGATCGCTGCGAAAAAGTTAAATATTCCTCCTGAAAAATGCTGTGTGATTGAAGATGCCGTAAACGGCGTAGAAGCCTCAAAAGCCGCCGGTATGAAATGTATTGCGATCACAAACAGTTTCTCATCCGAAAAACTTTCAGAAAAAAATCCCGACAGGATAGTTAACAGCCTGTTGGAAATTCGGACCACCTTTATCGAATAATACTGGTTTACAGTTGATTAGATTGAATGTATAATACATAAATCTAATATGTATAGTATTTTGTGAGGACGGAAAAGTTGCATAATTTATCGGTTCCACTCATAGTTATGGCGTCGATTAACTTTTATGTTGGTTTGTATTACTTTTTTTTATATATCAGAAGACCACAGGTCAGGGAACATCTTCCTTTCAGTCTTTTATGTCTCAGCGCGGGATTCTATAATATATTTAGCGCAGGGCTTTATAATTCTCTTTCTATTGAGCAGGGCATTATCTGGCAAAGACTTCAACTTAATATTGTTGGCATTATATCAGTGTTTTTTGTCTGGTTTATCAGTGTTTTTACTGAACAAAAAAACAATCGTATCGTTAAAATATCTGCTGTCTGGTATCTCTTAATTCTTATCGCTTCATTTATTTTAAAACCTGAGTTTACAATATCTGTCTTAAAACCTGCGATTAAGCATGTTCATTTTTTTGATATTCTGGAAATTACGTATTATGAAACTGAAATAGGACTTGTATATCTCTTGGAAACAGTTTCCATGGCGATTTTGTATGTTTATCTTCTCGTCGTTTCTGTGCGGTATTATCTGAGATCAAAGTCCCATATTTTTCTCACAGTGATCATCGGTATCTTTGCTTTCTTTTTTGGTGTCGCAAATGACATCCTGGTAGGGTTACAATTCTATTCTTTTATTTATGTGAGCGAATACGCGTACTTCGCGATTATTATGTCGATGGCTTATGTGCTGCTTAATAAATTTGTCAATGTTCAAACTGCATTTG
>Ga0156422_1019_pt1 | contig 13055 bp, 15 predicted proteins | sample RifOxyA2_FD_108065 | JGI IMG/M metagenome (GOLD analysis project Ga0156422, IMG submission 108065) | Candidatus Firestonebacteria bacterium RIFOXYA2_FULL_40_8
CCTCTTTGAATAAGAGTGCTTATTGTCTCACGAAATGAGCTGTAGTCCGGATTTATGTATCCGCCCAGCAATATAAAAAAGCTGAACAGAACCGGAGCCGCAATACCCGCAAATCTGAATATTTTTAATCTTATCCGCAAATTCCATTCCCCCGTGTACGACCTGATTATACGGGATTAACCCGGGTCTGGCAATAGCCATTGTTGATTGTTTTTTAATATTTTTTTCTTCCCGAGTTTCCGGCCCCTTTCTCTCTCTCCAGCCATTATTCTTTTGCTAAGCCTCCAAGCATCCAAACCTCCAAGCCTCTATCTATCCGTGGGATTTTGGTCAATACAATGACGATATCCGACATATCTAAAATACTTTAATAAGTTTAAATTAGTTTCAGTGAGATTCATCATAGGAGGAAATAAATGTTAAAGAATTTTTTGAAATTACGGGTGGTTCTGGGTGTTTTTCTGGTATTTACATTACTATATTCATCCGAAGTATTTTCTTTTAGCCGCGGAAATGGAGGCCATTATTACAACAGAGGCAGTTGGTATAGACAAAGATGGTTTTGGTTTGATGCGGTTATCCCTATTCTTGCTATCGGCGCAATCGTTCGCACACTGCCCTCCGGCTATACCACCGTTATAGTGAGAGGCAATAGATACTATTATTACGATAATGTATATTTCCAGCCGTATAACAACTATGGTTATTTAGTAGTCGAAGCCCCTTCTCTTGTTATTCCCGTACCACCAAAGCCTACAGTAATAGCACCAAAAGATGTTACTACCATAAATATCCCCAATTCAAAAGGCGGATACACTCCTGTTATAATAAAAAAAGTTAAAGAAGGTTTTACCGGTCCTCAAGGCGAGTTATACAAGGAGTTCCCGACCGTAGAAGAACTTAAAGTCTTATACGGCAATAAAAAGTAATTAACAGAGCAACAAGGAGAAAACACATATGAGAAACAAAATCGCTTTCATTTTACTTATGACGGTATTCGTACTGTGCGGTATGGGTCAGGATCTTTCGGCAGCTACTCCGATAAGGCTTTCTTTGCTTCCCGGTATCAGTATCCCGGAGGATAATGTAGTGATAGGAATTGATCTCGGCCTCATCGCAGACAGCGTTTCTGAGGTTAACGGTATTCAGGTATCCTGGCTCTATAGCGGCACAGAAAGACTGACAGGAATTCAGCTGGGTGTAGTAAATATCAGTAACACAGCAACAGGTATTCAGTGGGGTCTATATAACCAGTCCCAATCCTTCGTCGGTATCCAGATAGGTCTTATTAATGTGACGGACACCCTGCACGGCTTTCAGATAGGCCTCATAAACATAATCAGAACCGGCTCCCCTTTCCCTTTCATGGTCTTCATAAACGGCAATTTTTAATAGGGTTCTGCCCCCATTTAAAGGTCATTGCGTCTACTACTGTTTCCAATTCAACCCGGTAATGGTTAATTGCAAAACCGTTGCAAATGAAACCCATAGTAAATATGGTATCTGAATATATGTAATCCATGAATAATGGGGAAAAATAGACACCATAGACCAGATAAGCGTTACCAGAACAAGTAATATATCCACTGCCGCAAGGAGATTACTCCGGAGTCCAAATTGAAGCGGTGTAAAAGCAAAGTTAAAGAGCAGATTGAGGATAAAAGGCAAGGCGATTAGAAACGAAAGCTCCTTCCGCCAGCTCTTAACAAAAACCATTCCAAACGAAATCAATATCATAATGTAAAGTACAGACCAAACCGGACCAAATATCCAAGAAGGCGGCGCCCAAGCAGGTTTAAGCAGTTTCGAATACCATTCAAATGTTTCCAAATTCCCTCCTTACACCAAAACTTATTAACCCATAGTTTTCAGATCATTAAAGGAAGACAACTACACTTGTTTATTATTCGGTCAAACCATTTCAGCTATAAGGGCGGCTGTTATTGGGGCTTAGAAGCCATATCAAGAAAGAAACATAGTTAATAGTTTTTCCTTCAACCTTTTTAATAGCATCATAGTCCCGGGTTAGAATTATAAGATCTTTGCAGTCTAATTCATTGGACGCTTTTATTAACGACTTTTCTTCCCGATTCTTAACGCCAAGACCGGTAACATCATAGACGCATTGATACAAACAGCTTATTTTTCTGTTTTCACGGACCACAAAGTCTATTTCAGTGTTATCCGCATTTTTATGATAAAAAAGATCTTTATTGGGCTCATAGCCGCGCCTCATGAGCTCAACAAACACCGCATTCTCAAGCAAATGTCCCTTGTCCGGAGAAAATTTAAAAGCTTTTGCTTTTACAAAACCGTTATCAAGAATATATAGCTTTTTCTTAGTGTTAACCTGTTCTTTCACTTTATATGAAAATCTATTAAGTCCGAACATCAGGTAAACATCTTCCAAATACCTCATGTACTTTTGAACGGTTGTTTTACTCTTGAAACCAAAGTTTTCCTGTATCCCCGTAAAAGAATATTCAGAACAGACATTGGACATCAAATAATATGCAAGCTCCATAAGATTGTCATGTTTTCTTATTCTATATCTTTTCACAATATCCTTGAGTAAGATAGCGTCAAAAAGGGTCTCCAGGTACTTATCTGCCGCTACTTTGTTAACCACTACTTCCGGGTAGCCGCCCTCGGTTAGATAATTTTCCAGAGCCAGCTGGATCATTCCCCTGTGTTCAGGCAGACTCATTTTTTCCTTTCCCGAGTCCAAACCTGCGGCCAGCAGGCACTCCTTAAAACTAAAAGGCATTATCTCTACAGGAATATATCTACCGGTAAGACTGCTGGCAAGTTCACCGGACAGCAATTTAGAATTAGACCCGGTAAGTATAAGATTATAGCCTCTACGCTGAAGTTTATTTACAAAAAGTTCCCAGCCGGGAAGATTTTGTATCTCATCAAAAAAATAATATTCTGCTTCCGGATATATCTCGTGAAGTGTTTTAATTATTTCATCGGTGTCTTTTATCTGGAGAAGTTCCGTGTCGTCAAAATTTAAATATCCAAATTTTCTCCCTTTCAAGAGTAAAAAACAAAACACAGACTTCCCCGTTCTTCTGGCTCCGGTTATTACTTTTATAAGCTTTGACTCAAACAATTTTGAGGGAAGACTTACATCTTCTCTTGAAATAAACGGCTTAGAAAGGTATTCATCCCTCTCTGCTTTATTTTGTAATATTATATCACGAAGCATACATTTCTCCTAATGGACAAATTAGACATATTTTGTCCAACATGCAAATTATAATATATTATTGGTAAATTGTCAATAGATTAGAGTTAATTAAGGGTTAGTATTACTATTTGTCAAGTACTACTATACTTATAGTTATTTAGCGGAATACACCTTACGTTATAATACATATAGCCCTAACCATTTTTCACCCCATACCTTAGTTCTCTTCCCCCTGCCCTATATTCTTTATCTTCCTCTCATCTACTTTCTACTTTCGATTGCTCGATTCTCTGCTATTCCGGGAAGGTACGGTTGGGGGTCATTTTATTTCTTTTTTTCACACCGGGCCATGAAGCATGGCAGAAAAAAAGCAAAGCTTTTCTCGATATGTAGGATAGTAAAATGTCAACTAGCGTTGACATAGCGAGATACGACAATCAACATTAGAAAATAGATTTTAGTACACCCCTCCTTACATCAAACCGTTTTAATTTATAAGGGTAGCTGTCTTGTCCCTCGTTTATGTCGCCACATAATTGGAGGATCCTCAAAAGATTTGCCTATTAATACTGGCGGACAATCCGTATAGGCTAAACCAATCCGGTCAGAAAAATATCCGCACTTACGACCCTTATTCCTGATTTATTTATAAAATTTACTCCCGGTGTCTGCACAACAAGATACGAAACAGGTATATTCAGTTTTTCAGTGAAGTACTTCAATGAAGCAGGCATCTCCTTGTAGGATGTTTTGACTTCAACGGCAAACCAGGGTTTGTTATCAAGCGCGACCAGAAAGTCTATTTCCCTCTGATCCTTATCTTTGATGTAATGCAGGGACGCTTTATAACCAAACGCATCATACAGGTAATCCGTAAATTTTAACAAGTGAGAGGCGACAATATTTTCAAGTTTTTTCTCTTCTTCTCCGGCTTCCGACCAGTCCCACAGATACAGCTTTGATTTCTTCTTTAATGCCCTTATTCTGCTCGACTGAAATGGATATATCCTGAAGATATAATAGAACCGCTCGAGTATATTCAGCCAGTTTTGAACTGTTTTAAAAGAGACTTGTAAATTCTCGGACAAATATTCTACCGAGAGATCCGAGGATATACCGTCTTTAAGCAACTCCACGAGAACCTGCATCGAAGAAATATCCTTTATACTTTCAATATCCCGTATATCTTCCTTTATTACTCTATCACTACGCTCATTATGCCACCTTCTAAGCCCGGAAGCATCTTCCTTCAGGTATATTTCAGGAAAACCTCCATATTTCATCAACCTGCTAAAAATCTTAGCCGTATTAATTAATTTTTGCGGTTTCGGATGGCTCCTAAGAGGCTCTCCGGAGTACCTTACAGTTTGAAGTTCAGCCATGCTAAAAGGGTGCATTCTATAATAATGATACCGGCCTAATAACGAATCACCGCCTTTTCTGTAAATATCAAGGCGGGAGCTTCCTGTGACGGCTATCTTTACTCTGTCTTTATTTTTATCGTACACGCCTTTTATGTAATTCTTCCAATTCTTATATTTATGGAGCTCGTCGTAAACGACATATTTGCTACCCGCCTCAATGTTTCCTGACAATATCAATTTTCTATCCCGTATATTGTCCCAGTTCAAATACTCGTATTCACCTTTAAATACTTTTTTACCTATTTCTCCGGCAAAAGTGGTTTTCCCCACCTGCCGGGGGCCGCCAATGAAAACCATCTTTTCTTTTACGTCTTTAGCTATTTGTTCAGTCAAGTATCTTTCAAAAGCAGGATGTCCGGACATATTCACCTCCTCTCCAAATATTACGCGTAAATATTGTAGCATCATCCATTATTTACGTCCATAGTATACCCTAAAGTTCAAGAGTTGTAAAGCCCAAAAAACCAAGAGAAAGTACTCGAGAAAACTCATAAAATTTCACCCCTTACATTAATTCTTCCGCCTAGGCGGATTTCGCAAAGGATTTACGGTTAGATATCTAACCTTTGCTCAACTTATCGATTGGCACTCTCTCTTGTGCCGCGCATCTGAGCCTCTAAGCATCCGTACTTCATCTCTTTCCGTTTTCTGTTCTTCCCAGCGCCCAGAACCCAGCGCCTAGCACCTGTCTTTTTCTATCTTTTCCAATCCGTCCTTCAATACCATTGTGGCTTTGCAGTCGTCTTCGTTGTATTCTAATATTCTTTTTAACACAGATTCGTCTTTTGTTTCAAGGTACTTGTTGAACCATTGGATGGATAGAGCTCCGGAGGGGGTTTCGTCACGCCATTTAAAACCAATGTATGTCGCTATCGCTTTTATGGAGTAGCTTCCGAGAGGCCAATCGGTGTTTTTGCAGACAAAACTGTATAGGTCAATAGCGTTTTTATTTGTGAAGAAAGACTCTACTTTTTCTGCTGATATCACGTCAGGATATTTCTTCTGCAATTTCTTATACATGGTTTTCTCATGCGCGGAATAATAGTAGACGGCAAAACCGTCTTTCGGGAGAGAGTCAATATACTTCCAGAAATTATTCCAGGCTTCTTTTTCTGCTTTATCCGACAGTTCCCTGGCGGTAAACTCAATAAACCTTTCTTTCCCTTTGTGTCTCTCGTATACGCCATGCAAGTAAACAAACCCCTGAGTAGGGTCATCTTCGATATCAAAAAACAGTTCATACTCCACTTTCGGAAATATAATTTTCTCATAAGCGACAGGTTTTTTAATCTGATATAATACTTTTGCCCGCTTTACTGATTTTTTCAGGCTGTCTTTACCTACTCTGAAGAGGAAATTCTTATCCCCGGCTTTCTTTCTCTCCTCTTTCTGCTTCATTATTTCTTCGACATCTATTTTCATAAAATTGTCGACATCAACTATAGAAACATCCTGATTCATCCTGTCACGGACGCTTCGGCCAAGATAAAAGATATTAGTCAGATCTTTTGTTTCCTCACACCATTTCTTGCATGAATACTGCCAGGGGCACAGCTTACAAACCCCGCCTAACGCAGGTTTATTCTGCTTCTTATTATTTACCAGAGCTTCGACTTCTCTTACAGTTTTATTGTAGATATCAAACCAATTTTCTTTACTCTTCACTCCGGTTAAAGCATTTAAGTCATATTCAACTTCAACGTTATCAATATCAATAACAGCGCCCTTTTTATGATACGCAAACCCAAGTTTGTTTAGCAGGTCATTATACAAGCAGAGCTGAAGCGCATAATGCTTTTTTGGTTTACCTTCCTCCCCTATTTCCTCATCCACACCTTCAAACCCCGCCCCGGACTTAATATCAACAGGAAGATAAGTATCATCCGGCAATTTTCTAAGCAAATCAGGAATCCCCATCAGATTCCCATGCTTCAAAACCCCCTGATATATCAAAGGCACCTTACTCTTCATCGCCTCAATTGTTTTTATAAATCTGCCATCAGCAGACCCGTCCTTCAAACTCAAATACTCCCCAAGCTTCGAAACAACATCCAACTCATGCGCCACCCCGCTCTCCCACAAAAGCTCCACAAACGGATTCGTCTCCTCAATTTTCTCTTCATTTGGTCCATAAACATCCCGCCAAACCTTATGCGGACATTTAATATAATCATAAAGCTTCGACGCTGTAATATAGTTCAACTTTTATCTCCGGGTACAAGTAGATGTTTGTGATTTTTTAACAATATTTGCAATTTAAAGGTGGCTATCTCTCGGTTCACTTCCAGAGTTTATCTATTTCCGCTTTATACAAACCGGCAGCGCCGATCCCAAGCCACAAATATTTATCATCAGCCGCAAGGGCACTAATAATATCTTTGCCGGGTAATTTATATTGCTTAATTTTCATATCCGAGGTGTTTACAATAACAAACCCGCCGCCTCTTGACCCAATAAAAGCTTTCTCTTTATTAAAAGCCCCACAGGAAGGCCAATAATAAATATCGTGATTATCATAAACAAGTGTGGATTTTTTTTCCGCACAAGAATAGAGATACGCGTTTCCTTTAAAATAGCCAAAAATCACCCATTGGTCATCAGGGACAACTATATTGAGAGAGCTCCGTTTTAATCTCTCAATCTCGCTTTTAAGATCTTCGGTCATGTAGTCCGGTTTTTCCAGAAACTCTCTATCAGAATCTACTCTTGAGGTACTTGTCACATTGCTATAGCATTTAACCAGATTGAGTTTCAGATCGTAGCAGTCAGCAAGATAACCGTTACCATTGGTAGTAAGCCAAATTTGATTATTTTTCTTGTCATATCTTATTTCCGTCACAGTGTCGACGCCATTCGTAACCAGTTTACCTATAACTTCTTGAGCCTTATTTTTGATAGTGTCGTAAATGTATACTTTAACAAGGTAGGAATCTTTGTTTTTTATAGTTGAAGCAATGTACAATTTGCCGTCAACAAGTTTTAAAGCCGTAATACAATTTTCATTAAATTCTGCAACCGGGAGCAGGGCTCTTTCCCACAAATCTGTTGTTCTCTGCGTTTGCTTTTGGGCCTCAGCATTGGTATTTTTCCCGCAAGAAGCAAAAGTGAAAGTTAGAAAAAGCGATAACAATATTTGTATCTTATTCATATTTCTTCCTTTGGCAGTCATTTTATTGAGGGAGCTGTCCCTCATTTTCAAGAAAAAACATAAACAAATCCTCGTTTCATTGTTTTAAAGGTGGCTATCCCTCGTTTTTGTATCTAAATAATTCATACAAGATGAATTTCCTCAAAACTTTTGCTTTTCTGGGTTCCATTTGCATCAATAAAAATAATCTCACAAGCAACAGAAAACACTTCCTTATCAATTCTTCTTAAAGGCTTTTTAATAGTAATTTTTATTTTCGGGTCTCCTATTTCTATCGGCGTGTCGGAATAAACATCTACCAAAATATTTACAAAATTCAAATATTTTTCTAAAACAAATATATCCTGAGAAAGATTGTTATTCTTAATAAATCTTTTTAAATCATCATGCAAATATCCAAATTTCAGGAATTTATCATTATTGTCTTCACCCACTAATTCTTCAAAGATTTCATTTACATTTTCCGCACGACTAATTCTACAGTGCAATGCCAGATTGCAATAGAAATTCAAATACTTATATTCCCCTTTTAAATTCATTAACTCTAAATATTTGCGAATCCTGGAAAGTATATAAACAACTTTACTTTCTTCTTGAATGTTTTCTTGAAGCGCTTTATTAAGTTTTTCTAATATTTCAACTTGCCCCATTTTCACGCTCCTAAATAGATTAATTATCCCGCAAATTCCAAAAATTCATCCCAACGGCGTTTTAGTTTATCGCGGTCGGGATTATCTGACTTTTTTGATGGTAAAATTAGTTTTCGTCCATTCATAGATTGAAGCCCGTAAGTTAGCATTGGTCCATCTTTTTCTTTCATGACTTTATCTGAAACTTTAATTTCATAATCAGGCGTTATTCCTATTATCTTTTTGTCATAGGAAACATGATGAATTTTACAAAGCGAAAGCCCATTCGGCACTTCAGGTTTTCCATCAGGATCACTATCAGCTATGATATGCGCCGCATCAAGAAGTTCAGGGTGTTTAAGTCCACAAAGAGTGCAAGTGTCATTATATGCCTTCAGCACCTGAAATCTAAAAGCCGGTTGATGAAGGCGAGTTTTAACAGTAGCATTAGCATACTCTCTGTCTATTACCTCGGACACCTCGAGAGTTTTAAATTGTTCATTTACATAAACCTGGGCAAGATCTGCCTCAATACAGAGTTCGTTTGGATTATCTCTTTTTATTATCATAGGCCAAAGTGCTTCGTATTTTCCAGGTACAACCGCTCTAAAATAAACAAGAGGAATTTTACTCTCAAATGCTTTTCTCAATCCAACATTAAATCTATTTCTAAAATCATCACCTTGATAACTATAACGCAACATATTATTTTCATATTTATCAGGGTACAATCCCTTTGTTGTAGTCGTAATCGAGATAGGAATATCAAACCCTTTAGGAAACCAAATTCCAGAAGCCCCAATAAGCGTAACAACCTTCCCCTCAAAAAAAAATTCCCTTTCCAGCTCCACACGAGTAAAAATGCCCCCATTCCTGGCAAAGCGTTCGCTAAGCCAGAGGAAAAGCGCTGCTCGTATTTGCGAGTCTAATGATTTATCCATAGTTTTTCAAGTTAAAATAGTATTCTTTTTGACTTGCCAACTCTAGTGCTATTACTTCATTAAATTCTGTATCGAAAATATAATTGTTTTCCTTAACAAAACTATTAAAGGCTTCTCTTTCATTAACACCTTTGGACGTTCCCAATACTTGTAAATTTTCTATATTCTCATTATTTGGTGTCTCTGTAAAACCTTCTTTCGTAAGAAAAATATAATATCTCATATATTATTTAAGACTATACCTCCCCCTTGAAATGAACTTCAAATAACCTCTGTCTCGCAATACCTGCAATTGCTGGCGAATCTTGTCTTTTATGTGTTTGTTCTCCGGATGTTTTTCCTTTAAAATACTCTCAAATTTATAAACTTTATCCAGTGTAAATTTGCCATCACCTATCCTTTCAATACATTTCATAACATCCAAAAGCCAACCTTTAGCACTTATTTCTTTTTCTTCTTTCAAAAAAAGAGTCTTCTTCCAATTCCTTATTACGTTTTCTTTTTTCTCAGCTATCTTATTTTTAATAAAATATATTTTTCCGGATTGAGGTATATCCTTCAACAAAATATTACATCCAACCCAACCTGAACGTCGAGCAGTTAAAGAGAGCGGTTTTCGTCTTTCAATTATATTCGGGACAAAATAGTATTTGGGTATAACAACAAGATTTGAAACTTCCAAATTAAGCAGATCGTAATCAAGAAGAAAGAAGTTTGGATTATTATTGCTTGTTAATCTTTCTAACATCGTCCTATATGCACCGTCAATAACTTTATCACCCATCAAGCCTTTCTTACTCTTTAATTCATAATCTTCTTTACAACTTTCACAATAGAAATCCGCAACCGGTTTACCATCTCTGTACTTTTTTATTTCCAAATTTCCACAGTTTGGACAAAATATAGAACGGCGAACCCAATCCTCAGTCAACACTCTTATCTTTTGGGAAGGACTAGAATAATTTTGGGCCAATATTCCATTGAATCTTAAATTCATTTTACCCATATTGCTTTTTAGCTTTGAACTGACCTGCTGCTTTTGCTAATCTTTTTAATACTATAAAGATATGATTTTTTGATCGCCCACACGAATAATGCTTTTTTTCTTCTTCCCATAAATACTCAACAACCATTTTGATATCGTTTTTCAATTTATTTGTCATGGTTTTCCCTCCTCTTTTTCACCCAAACAAGTTACTTTAGTATTTTACTACAAAACCACTTAAAAATATATGCTGTTGATTGTAAAATACCTTATATCTTTGAAAATCCAAAATCATTACCAATTGGTTTTAAGGAGTTACCGTCTGCCAAGGCAACACCTATGTCTAGATCATTGATGAAGTTGATATATTTGTCATCTTTGGGTATTTTGGACGGGATTAAAAGGTCGTACTTTTCTTTAAAGTTGTAGTTTTTGTCTGAGATGTATTTTGATATTTCAAAATATTCGTATTCAAGTAATTGGACAACACCTTTTCTTGCTTGAGGCCGGAAGTTGTTATTTTCGGTGCTTTTTACTTCAAAAAGGAAGGATTTTTCTTTATTATGAGCATAGAGGTCAACATTTCTGTTTGAAAGGGTCTCGTACCCTCTACTTTGAAATATACCGATTAACCGATTGATTATACTGCTGTGCGACTTCTCTGCCCTTGCCAACAATTCATTATCCCTGGTAAAATGGGATTCTCCGGCAACTGTTCTGGTACTTATATTATCAAATGGTAATAACGTTCCTTCATACCTTAATGCTTCAACAGCATTTGAGACTTTAGTAAGTTCTGTTCTTTTTGATTCAAAAACACTGCTTTCAGAATCTGCAGAATACAAATGCAGAGGTTTATTATCAAACAGTATTTGCTTTGCAACATCAGTTGAAACCTTAGAAAAACTACCCATTTGAGGGAATCCGGAAATGCTAGATATTGGAATAGCTTGTTTTAATAATTCAGAGATTAGTTTCTCAGTTTTAGATTTCTCGTCTACTTTAGAAGCATCCCAGCTGTCGAGCGAGGACAGCTCACTAAAGATATATATTTCAGAGAAAGGAATTAACAGAGGCCAATAATTTTTCTTGTCCAGATGCTCTCTCAACCAAAGAAAATCATTTTTAATAGAGAAGTTTGCCGCAACAATACCAAGGCCAAGAATCCCTGATTTAGCGTTTTTAAAAAGTGAGCTATTTGAACCGGTGCTGTGTATGAAAAATATATCACCGGGCTGAATTTCCTGCCATCTTTCTTTATATTTCTCTTCCAGACCCCATGTCATATATTTAATAGCCGTCAACCAGTGTTCAGGCGGTCCGGTAAATCTAAAGTACTTTTTTATGTTTATAAGTTCGCCGAAATCCATTTTTATTTCAGTTTATCATACTTCGTATACTTCCCTTTCGCCTTCTTTACCGGGTACTTCTTCTTATTTTTCGCAAGCTTTTTAATTAGAGCGGATTTTACGTCTATTCCCAGGTCATGGGACATTAGGAGAACCCAGTAGAGGACGTCGGCAAGCTCTTCGGATATTGCTTTTTTGTTCTTCTTTATATACCCCTCTACTTCATGTATCGTTTTCCACTGGAAGTGTTCCATAAGTTCCGAGGCTTCTAGCACCATGGAGAGGGCTACGTCTTTTGGGTTGTGGAATTGTTTCCAATCCCGCGCATCACGGAATGAAATGATATGTTTGGTTAAATGCTTAATGTCGGACATGATAACTCCTTGAAACAGTGACAAGCGACAAGCTAACAAGAGTACAAGACGACAAGAAAACAAGACTACTACTACTTACCGTCAGCAGCGAACATTTTCAAACCGTTACATTTTGTAACGGTTTCACCGGAACTATTTTATTGCTTTAATATTTTGCGCAAGCTTTTTGTAGTTTTCTTTGGTGATTACTTTTTTGCTGTTTTTTTGAAAGGGTATGTACAGTTTGTACCCACCCTTAATTCTACATGGTATTGGAACACTTTGTTTTTCTTACTGTCCCGCTCAGGTAACTTCAACCCGTGACAAATTGTCACGACTTCACTTTCTTTCATTTTACTACAAAAAACCGGCAAAATCCAAAGAAACTAAAGAAATTAAACTACTCTTAAACCTATCGATTTCGATAGGTTTAAAACCGGCAATCCTTTACGACTGAATTTTTCTTTACTTGAACTATTATGGAGTTCCTAACAGTTAATTACCGCGACACTAGCTTTAACAAAATTCTGCTTAATTTCAGACTTACTCCAATTTAGAAAGTTCTTTCGGGCTGTTTATTAAAATTTTCTTTTTTGTTTTAAGCGAATCAAACAGCGCCTGTTGTTTTTCATTCATACTATCGTGGTATTTCACTTCTATCAGCGTCTTATCCGCAGTAATAAAATCGAGCTCTGTTTTGTCTTTATAAATATACGAGGGATTCCTGTCTTTTATTTTAAGAAACACGTAGTTTTCAAACAAACTTCCTTTATCCCTGAAGCCCGTAAATAAAGTCCTTATGCCAAGATCTGCCGCATATATTTTCTTCGGAGAAAGAATAGTCTCGTTCGTCTTTCCGTATCTCGTAATTGCATGCACAAGATAGGTGGACGTGAACATATCAAAATACCTTCTCGCGCTATCAGCGGGAAGTTTCAGGATTTTAGCGATCTTATTAACGCTTAACTGCTTGCCACATCTTTCCATAAGGAGCAGAAAATAGTCTTTCAGCACCCCTGTATTCCTAACATTA
>Ga0156422_1037_pt1 | contig 12707 bp, 6 predicted proteins | sample RifOxyA2_FD_108065 | JGI IMG/M metagenome (GOLD analysis project Ga0156422, IMG submission 108065) | Candidatus Firestonebacteria bacterium RIFOXYA2_FULL_40_8
AACGAAGCCGGAGAGTATGTGAGCCAGGGAGTATACATTTACGCGATAAAAGCTCCGGATGGAAGTAAAAAGATTGGCAAAGTCGGAGTGATAAAGTGAGAAGTGCAAGTAGCCCCAAAAAACAGTATTTTAGACTATATGTAATATAGTAGTACTGAAAAATTCTACCGATAATCTGGTAGAATTTTAGTATATATCGGAGGAACGATGCGAGCTTGTTGCTGTAAAAGCAAGCAAAATAGGATAATAACAGGGGTGATATTTATAGTTCTGTTATCTAATATCGCATTAGCCGGTGTAGGTACGGAAAGCATGCAGTTTCTTAAGATAAAACCCTCCGCAAGGGGTGCTTCTCTTGGCGACGGTTTTGTTGCTGTTTCGGATGATGTTAACGCTGTTTTCTTTAATCCCGCAGGTCTTACCCAGATATCAGCACTTGAAATTTCTCTTATGCATATGGTCTATATGGCGGATACTTCCTATGAGTACGCATCCCTGGCAATGCCCATAGGAGATAATTTAAGGTTTGGCGCCTATATCATCTATCTTAATTATGGAAGTATATCAAAAACATCAGAGGATAATACAGGTATGTATCAGAGTTCTACAGAAAGTTTTTCGCCTAATGACCTGGCAGTTGCTTTGTCCGGAGCAATAAGACTTGGAAGTAACATTTCACTTGGAGTGAATTTAAAATACGCCTCTGAAAGTATCGACACGCTTAGCCTAACAGGAATAATGGCGGACGCCGGTATACTGGCAGATTTAGACGGAATAAAAGTTGGTTCATCTGTCTACAATATCGGGGTGGGAAACATCAGCAATTCTCCTATGGGAATTAGACTGGGCATCTCGTCTAAAATTATGCTTATGGCTGAAAATGATCTTACGGTTGCGCTTGGTTCAAATTACGTTCCTGCAAGTTCAAAAATGTCAGGAAGTATAGGTGTTGAGTGGGGTTATGAGGAATTTTTGTTCTTAAGGAGCAGTTATTCTCTTATGTCAGACTCAGATTCCGTAAATATTGGTGGCGGGTTAAAACAGGATTTTGGAGGAATGACAGGAGAAATAGCATATAATTTTAGTATGCTGGGAGACCTTGGAAGCGCGCATAGGATATCAATAGGCATAAAACTTGGAGAAGGACCCGGGAATTATAAAGGTAGTAAATTAAAAAAGAGCAGCGGGAGTAAAACTGCTCCAAAGAAAAACTATAGCACTCCGGCACGAAAATACAATACAAGATAAATAAATTGTAGAAGGTTGGATGTTTAGATGATTGGAGGTTTTGTTGGAATTATTTATGAAAAACGATGAAGTAAACATAATAAAAAAGCTGCTACAAATTATTAGCTCAACTGTATTTGTGCTATTTTGTGCGGGTAGTGTTTATGGTCAAGCTATCAAAAATCCTTACTGGCCGGCTGATCCCCCGAGTTGGAAAGTTTGGAACACTAATCCGACTACGGTGACTGATGCTCAGTTGATAGCGCCGGGACAAGTGGGACAGATGGCTCCTACTGCTGTGACTAATCGCCTGTTTCCTGACGATATAGTTACGCCGGGTAAATACATGGAGTTTAGGACCACAGACTGGGCTGGACGTATATATGCCGGTTTCTGGGATGATGTATATTTTAGTGTTGATACAAATGGCTGTTGTCCTAATACACCTCACAGTTGGATAGCCGTAGGATATACAGGGGATGCCTTGAATACTAAATGGTTTAACAGTAGTAGTATAAATAGTAGCTGGCTGAATGGATATGGGTATGTCTACAGTGTCAATTCAGATGTAATCGACAAGTTCGCAATCAATTTTACCAGCCAGTCTACTACTGGTATGGGCTCACCAATAGCAAATAGTACCTCGACGAGCGGTTCTTACAGCCCTTTAGTTATTGAAAGAGACTGGTATTTTAAGAATTGCCTCAGAGCAGGCCCTGCTACAACAGTATCCTTTACTGAAGACAATAGTGTACAGATGACCGATACATATCAGGCTCTTATGCCTTGTTATTATAACTCCGTAGGACAGTCAAACTCGGAAATATACGCACTCTTGAAAATGATGATAGTCGGCGGGTTTCTTCCAAAAGATTTGAAACCGGAACTCAAGCGCCAAGGGATATATATTGCAACTTTACTTTATATATGGAAGGCCAGCCTCCCCTATGAGGTGCCTTACGATAATGAACTTAAGCACCGTGTTGCTTATGTGTCAAATGGAGAGTCTCTTAATAGTATTGCTAACAGGCCGTTCCACCTTTACAAAGATACAATTCATATGGCAAATATGATAGCCATGGCAAAGACAATGACTGTTGCACCGCCGATAGCTATTTTAAAGAATATATCGGTTATAAGCGGCACAACTTCGTATACACATAAAACTACGGCACTTATTCAACAGGCGGCCGGTCAGCAAGTCCAGCTTCGTGTTTCAACTGCAGACTGCTATGATATTGCGGACAGACCGCTAACTATGCGATGGAAAGTTCTTTACGGTAATCAAAGCACAACTATAGTTGATGAAGGCGGCGGTACTTATCTTATAACGGTGCCGAATGACGCAAACCTGCCTAAGGGACGCACAACTATCATGCTGATTGCGAACAACGGAGTCTATGACAGTAATCCGGCGTGTATAAATATTTACCGAGCAAACGGCACGACTAACAAAAGGCCGACTTTCACGGGAGCAGAGGATAGTGTTATTTTTCCGGGAGACACGGTGACGTTCAATCTTGCCGGCACTGACCCTGACCTAACAGGCTATGCGGTGAAATTTTACAAGAAAACATATGATGTAGGCACTATCACTGGGAACACATATACCTGGGTGAGTACGACCGGTACGACCGTAGGAGCATACCCGGTTTCAATACTTGTTTCCGACTGTACTACCGGTACAAATAGTAAAGATGTTACTATTACTGTTAGTAATACAATTGCCAGGATAACACCTGATACAACAATTGGCGCGGCACCGCTTACGGTAAATTTTTCTTCGGCAGGTTCTGCTGATTTGGCAAGTAATCCGCTTACATACCTTTGGGATTTTGGTGATGGATCTACGTCCACAGCTCCTAATCCGTCGCATATATTTGTTAATCCGAGTTTGTACCGTCCGAAGCTTACAGTAACAGGTCCTCTTGGAAGTCATTCTTCGAATATTACAATAGAGGCAACAAAGGATGCGTGGAGCCTTGACATAGACAACGGCTGGAGTACAAGCGGGCTTGACTCGTCTGTTTTGACAAATATAAATCCGGCAAATGGTAGTACAACAGTTTTAAGTAATGTTTTAAAACTCACTATTACTACGGCTCCTTATGGAATACAGAGTGTAAAAACATACAGCCCTCCATTTTATATGGAGGTTGATTTCGCTCCCTATTGGGGTGGGAACCAGGATGGTTTTAGAATATTAGGAAATCAGCTGGGCTGGACTTATACGACGGGCTCTGTTCCCTTTTCTTATGTGAGTCTTAACACGACAGGTACGACAGTGAATATTGGGCAATGTCAAAGTAATGAGAGGGTTACCGCCAGGTTTTACGTCGTTGACGATCCTAATAATGCCGGTAGAGTACGATATACCGGATATTTTAACGCTGCTCTTGGAAGTTACTTTTTCAGTGTTGATAACCAGACCTTTATTCCTGCTCCTATACAGGTCATAAAAAATGGTTATACCGAAGATATCTGGTCTCTGAAGGTCTGGGCTCCAAGTTCTACTCCGGCGCCTTCCTTAAGCGGTATTAATCCTTCAAGCGTGGTTTATAATAATGCATGCACGTTGACAATTACCGGTACTGGCTTTTTTGGCGGCACCCCCTCCAGCAATGTTTCTGCGGTCAAACTTTATACAACTCCGGTTACTAATATCGCAAGTTACAGTGTGTCTTCGGATACTTCTATTGAAGGCGTCGTAATACCGTCAGGGATAAATGCGGGTACTTACCAGCTTAAAGTAACCACAAGCGCGGGAGAGAGTACCTCTGCTGTCTTCTTTACCATTACTCCACCTGTGCCTGTAGTTTCGATACTGACTCCTGACAATGGATTTAAGCATCTGGTTAATACCATCTCGGTGACCGGAAACGGATATTTTGGCGGGAGCTCATCATCAAATGTTACGTTAATGCAATTGACAGGACCTGCCACAGTGACAATTAGCAATTATACCGTTATAAATAACACCTTAATTCAGAATGTGATAATACCGGTCCTTGCAACCGCCGGTTCCTATGATGTCAGAGTAACAACCGGAGGAGGCATCAGTGCCACTACCTCCGTTAAATGGGCCGCTCTTGCCGACACTACTGCTCCTACCGTTGTTTCAGCGGTAGCGGATACAGGTACCACCATGATCACTTTCAGTGAAGATATGAATCCGGCTGATGCCGTTGTTAAGGCAAACTTTTCCATTGCTTCGCCTTCAGGCAGTGCAGCAATAAATCTGGCCTCGGCTGCTTTATCGTATTTAGACAAAGTTACGACGATAAGCGGACTGGCTCTTACCGGTACATTTTCAGTGACAGTAACGAATGCCAGAGATCTGGCAGGTAATGCCGTAGGCGCTCCAAATACGATCTCCGGTACGGTTTCCGTAGTAGATATTTCACCGCCTGTCAGCTGTTCGGTGAGCATTAATACCGGAGCGACCTACGCAACTTCTACAAATGTAACGCTTACATTAAATGCCTCCGATCCGGGCGGAGTTACAAATATGGCTTTTTCCAATAACGGAAGTACCTGGATCACCAGTGCTTATTCAACTTCTGCTGTCTGGACTCTTACGGGAGGGGATGGAACCAAAACAGTATCGGCAAAATTCAAGGATGCCGCTAATAACTGGTCAACAGCTGTCACAGACACAATAATACTTGACCAAACTGCCCCGGGAACGCTGTCTATGGTTATAAACAGCGGAGCAGCTATCACTAGAACGACAATAGTTACGCTTACGTATTCTGCTGCAGACACAAACGGTGTCACGCAAATCAGGTATTCAAGCAACGGGTCTACCTGGCTTACAACCGCCTATACGGGAACAACCGTGGCAACTCTAAGCGGAGACGGGATCAAAACTGTTTCTGCTTATTTTAAAGATGCTGCCGGTAACTGGTCAGGGATGGCTGCGGATACTATTAATTTATGCTCGGTTATCGGTTTAAGAGTCACCGGTCAACCTTGTGTTCTTGCAGGTTCGGCAATAACTATTGTAATTTCGGCTATGTTGCCGGGTGAGATCGTGGCGCCTCAATATAACAGTACTGTTTCGTTCAGTTTTACAGATACGGGAGCGACGCCAATCAGTAATTATTTGTTTACCGGAACTGCAACAGCGACAATAACCAATGTGGTGTTTGCAACTTTGGGAACACAGAAGGTAATGGTTACTGATAACGATATCTCCGGGATCATCGGCGAGCTTTCGGTTGAAGTCGTTGCAGGGAAGCATATAAGTGCGGCTCTAGGTGGAGTTATAATAAATGCTGACGGGACTAAAATAGAAATACCGGCAGGTGCTCTTTCTTCGGATATGGACGTTGCAGTTATAGTGACACCCCAGCTGCTTTCTATTCCTGCTTCGTATAAATATAAAGACACACCAAGACAAATTAGCAGGGATTTTGGCGAGTTGGATATGAGTCTTCCCGCATGGAGTCTTAAAGATATTGTGTTTTTAAAACCTGTAAAGATAACAATACCGTATGAAAAGACGGATGTCGGGAGCATGTCAGAAGACGGTCTTAAAATATTCTATTACGATAAAACAACTTCAAATTTCTCAATAGTCCCGGGGGTTCAAGTAGTTGTAAAAGCAACATTAACCGCAAAAGGGACGGTATCTGCCTATGTTGAGCACTTTAGTACTTACCGCGTGATTGGAAATTTTGTGGGAGCAAATCTTGATAGTCTAAAAGCGTACCCAAATCCATATAACAGGGATACTGCTTTCACAGGAAAGTTCAAGATAACCGAAATACCGGTAGACTGTGACTTGATTATATATAACATAGCAGGTGAGAAAATAAAGACACTAAATGAATCTAAAATGCCGCTTTTCCCTAATATGGGCTGGATAGAATGGGATGGAACAAATGAAGCGGGAGAAGCCGTTTCTCCGGGCGTCTATGTTTATATAGTGAAAGCTCCGGGCGGTGCAAAAAAAATAGGTAAGATTGGGTTAATAAAATGAGTGCAAGGTATCATTTTGGACAAAGGAAAAGTCTGGCATGAAAATATAGGATTTGAAAGAAGTGAAGATGGCGCTAAAAGCATGGCTCAAGGCAGATAGGGACACTTTCGATGAATACTTAATATTAATTTGCATTTGATTTTGATAAACAGGGAATTATATATGGTGTGATATAAAATAAACATGATTTGTCGTTCACATTGTACGCCTACTCCGATTATCACGGGGAGTAGTTAAAAGTACGACTTACTGTTTATGGTGAAACATCAACATCAACCGGTTTTTCCGGTGGTATGGATATTTATTCGTACTAAAAAGTTTCGCAGCTAAGACGACTAGTATTCTGAGATAAGAAAGCACAGTACTTAAGATAATGTGGAGGTGCAAGTATGGAAAAGAAAAGTCTAAACCCTAAGAGTAACGATCCGCTTGAAGTTGCGGAGTATTATCGAAGTCTTGGAATGAATATAGGCGAAGGGACTGTAATTTACAATAACGTATTATTCGGTTTTGGGGCGGACGGTCCGGATCCGGTTAAGATCGGAAAGAATTGTTGTCTTACCGGATGCAGCATATTGGGTCATGATGCTTCGACAAACAAATTTCTGGGAATAAAACCTTCAATCCGCAAACCGGTTGTTATTGAGGATAATTGCTTTATTGGATTGCAAGCGATTATCCTTATGGGAGTGACAGTAGGGGCAAATTCAATAGTAGGAGCGGGTGCCGTAGTAACGAAGGATGTTCCTCCGGGAAGCGTTGTGGGCGGTAATCCCGCAAAAGTAATTTGTACGACTAAAAAGCTCGTAGAAAACCGCAGAAAACTTGCGATTGAGCATCCTGAGTACTTCCGCGAACTCCCGAAAGTTTAACGGAATACAGCCGGTGTTATGGAGAGTTGATGAAAAGTAAGATGTTTTTGATAGTTGTAATTCTTGGAATAAATAATACTTTGTTTGCGGCAATTGAGAATCTGGACGAAGTAATTGCAAGAAAAGCAAGATACTCAACAAACACCTGGCCTGCAAATAAACTTGAAGATGCGAACAATAACTATATATGGCAGCCTGAGTCTCTTTGCTATACTGATGTGACAACAGGCCATGAAGTATGGGTATTGGTTCATGCTCCTGATATTGAGCAGGTGTTTTCGAGAGAACATGGTTCGAATGTGTGGTCTTTTGACGGTTCAAGAGTTGGTTTCTTTAATAATTCAGAGAGTAACGGCCGTCCTACCTCAAAACCGTCTCCGGGAAGCAATTACAATTGGAGATGGGTTGTGAATACGGATGGAACAGGATTAAAATTGTGCGAAGGTTATGGGAGATCCGGAATACCATTTGAAGGGTTTAGTTGGGCGCATACAGAAAATGCGTATTATGCTTTTGGCTCCGGTTCGGCCGAAGCGTCAGATTCGGCAAATTATAAACTATTTAAAAATGTTGTCGGCAGTAATAATATAATTACAGGTTCCCTTGTTCTTGATACGTCTTCCGTTAATACATATAAGAAAGATATGGTGAAAGACGGCATTAGTACGGATGATTCACACGCTGTATTCAGAGACTTTACTGAACGCTCGCTTTCAACTCCAAATCCTATAAATTGTGCGGCAACGTATTTTGCAGCGTTAAAACCGGCTCCTGCTTTAAATTCCTGGTGGGGAAATGCAAGGCATATTGGTCCGTCAACAGGCGGATGGTCCGATCCTTATGGTGATCATTTGTCATCTTATGAGAATCGTTTTCATGATGTATGGAGTCCGGGGCCTGCCGGTTCCTGGATAATGGGGCAATATTCAGGAGGCGGCCTGTTTAATATCTTTAAAAGTAACGGCAGCGCCGGTGACGGCGGTCCTTTATGGCAGGATTGGAACGGTAGTTCTTTTGGTGCCAATGAAATAGCCGTAATATCCTGTGATGGCACACCTGCTAATCCATACGGTACTACATATTTCGGTCATCCGGTTTGGGATAGATGGGGAAAATATGCTCTTATAGGAACATATACTGACTCGCCTGCGCCCGGCACGAGAATATATAATTATTCTAATCATTCATTAGAATCTAATTATCCTCTGAATAATAATGTGTATGACGGGCAGCATCACTCATGGACAGGGTGGACTGACTATGTAATCGGTGTTCATCCGACATCATATATCATTTACTCTAACAAATGGAACGGTAATTATTCGAGTGCTTTTCAAGTGGTTAATACCCATTTGACATATGTCGGCAATTATAACGCGTATCCGAGGCCTTCTCAATCTCCAGATGGAACAAAAGTTGCTTTTGCTGCTTCTTTTTTAAATAATACTTCGGATGGGTATCCCTCTATTCTTTATGCTGTTGTTTATTATCCTGCTCCGCCTGTTAATATTAATGCTGCTAAAAATGGAAGTAATGTTAGATTGTCATGGACAAGACCTTCGTATACAACAAGAGGCTGGCCAAATGAAGGTTCTGATCCGGCGCCAAAGTCAAGGGAAATTAAAGGTTATCATATTTGGGTTAGTGATAATGGGGAAACAGGATGGACAGAAGCTTTTGCTGATATCGTATTAACTGAATATTGTGATTTATCACAAATAAACAGTACCGTAAAATATTATGCTGTGACGTCTGAAGAGCACGGAGGCTTAGAGAGCCGGAAGTTGTCCGCGGTTCTGCAGGTAACATTAGATGGAAGCGGTAATGTGACGGTTTCTCAATACGCGTCTGAGGGTAAAACAGGATTCTGGACAACATTGCCTCCATCGCCGGGTTCTTCAGGCAGTATTAACTTTACTTATTTAGATTGGCTGGCGGATAAGTCAAAACCTGCTTATTATGGAGTTACATCTGTTGACAGGCAAGGAAATGAGTCGGCATCTGCTAGTGTCACTCCTTTAGGATCTGCCAATGGAAACATTTTAGAGTGGATAAAACCGGATGATTCTAAGATTCGCTATTTTAATATTTATTATTCCGGTAATGGAGCTCCGCCTGCGGATCAAAAGTATAGAATTGCATCTATTTCTGTTGGTACAAAAAGCGGGGGTATTACTTTTGGTAATTACAACCAGTTGGATCTTTTAAAAAGAGTAGTTGCTTATCCGAATCCTTATAATCCGAAAACGGCTAAAAATAGTACTTTAAAATTTGCGAATTTATTGGGTATGTCCTTGAAAATGTCCGTATATAATACTGAGGGAAAACTTATTAAAGAAGTATCAGATACGAATATTTCATGGGATGGTAAAAACCAGGAAGGCGAATTAGTTGGTAGAGGGATTTATTATGTGGTAATTAGCAACTCAAGTGGAGACAGCGTAATCCGCAAAGTTGCTCTTGTTAAATAAATATGATAATCATGCCTATCAGCATATCCTCATATGTTCTGTAAAATACAGTAGAAATATAGTGAGTAACTTAATAAAAGGAAAAGACTTGACAAAATGCATAAAGCGAGGTACAATACTAGAGCAGTACTAGGACAATACTAGATAATAGGAGGTGCGATGCTTTCGCAAGTTGATAAAAAGAGCAATATCCCGCTATACATACAATTAGCTGAAAGTATTAAAAAAGAAGTGAAAGATGGAGAGTTGGGTCCTAACTACCGGTTGCCCTTTATGGAAGATATATGTAAAGAATTAACCGTAAGTATGACTACAGTCAGAAAAGCCATGGATATTCTCCAGGAAGACGGGATTGTTTATAAAATTAAAGGAACAGGAACATTTATTAAAGGAAGTATTGAGGCGATAAAAAAGGAGAATATAAGCCTTAAAGATATTTGTTTTTTAAGCAGAAATGCTATAGATCTTGAAAGCGACAGTTTCTATTCTGAAATATATAAAGGTATCTTTAAGGTAGCAAGAGAAAATAATATTAATGTGATTATATCAACCTGTAATCCGAATAAACTGCCGGATATTAAAAACATCGGCGGAGTATTTGCGTTGGAGATAGATGATGAAAGGTATCTTAACTCTATAGCAGAAAGCGGGATACCTGTTGTTGTCGGTGATTACATCTTAAGCTTGTCAAATTGCGATTATGTGACTTATGATATCTATAAAGGCGCAAGAATGCTTATTAAAACCTTGATTGATAAGGGTCACAGAGAAATTGTCTATTTAGGCGGTATGATAAGGACTCCCTATGGTAGGAGTATAGCTGAAAATGGGAATGGTATTAGATTGAACACTATTAATGAAGTGATAGAAAGATCTGAGACAAAAATAAATTTAACTGTATATTCAACAACTATAGGTATTCACGCATCATATGATTTAACCAAAGAAATACTTAAGCAGGAACATCTGCCGACTGCCATATTCGCGTTTGATGACGCAGTGGCGGAGGGTGTCATTTCCTGTCTGCAGGACAATAAAATTAAAGTTCCTGAAGACATAAGTGTTGTGGGTATGGGCGGATATAAAAACAGGAGAATCAATAAAAAGATCACCAGCTTTTCTTATGAGAATAAAAAGATGGGAGAGATTACAGCAGAAAGGTTAATACAAAGGATGTTGGGAGATGTGAATGCCGGATTTACTATGCTGATAGACGGCAAGTTTATTCCCGGAGAAACGGTTGCGTCTGCGAAGGATATGAAATGATAAAGTTAACCCTTTTGACATTTGGAGCGGAAAGCTATATGAGTATTCGATTTTCCGCTCCAATAAAATTTGCGAGAATAAAGGAGATGTTGTTTATGCCGGAGAGAAATGTTCTCAATAGTGTTTTGGTTTTCTTTTGCATTCTGTTGTCCGGATATCTGTACGCCGGCAATTATTTTGTGGCAACCACGGGCAGTAATACTACAGGCAGCGGATCAGAAGGAAGTCCATGGGCAACTATAGGCTATGCGGCAAGCGTAGTTCCTGACAACGGAAGTACGATAATTGTTAAGGATGGTGTATATGCCGGCACAAATTCCATTTCCAGACAGTTTGCGAATCTTCTGACAATAAAAGCGGAAAACTATTATAAAGCAAGGTTAACAACTGTTGTTGGAGCAAGCGTCTGTGCTGTTAATATTTCCGGAAAAAACATATTATTTAAGGATTTTGAGATATACAATCAGGGAAGCGGTACGGATGAATATTTAATCCATATTTCAACGGATCCGTGCTGTAATATAATCCTTAGAAATAATATTTTTCATGATAATTTCTATCAGGATATGATGAAGATAAACGCAGGCGCTCATAATATTACTATAGAAGGAAATGTATTCTATAACTTAGATCCGACGGCTGAATGGAACTTTATGGATGTGAATACTGTATTTGATGTTGTAATTCAGGATAATATATATTTTAATGAACTGGGGACTGCAACCTCAAACGGCTGGGTTTTGATTAAAAACTCGGATAATTTGAGGATGATTACCAAAAATAATACGATACAGCGGAATGTATTTTTGAACTGGCAGGGAAAACCGGATGCTGCTTTTGTGCAGATAGGCGAATCGGGCAAACCTTTTTATGAGGCAGAAGATACGATGATCCAAAATAATCTTTTTATCGGGAATTCAACAATGCCTGTTATGTGTGCACTTGGAGTTAAGGGGTGTAAAGGTGTAACCTTTCGGGCGAATACGATTACCGGAAATATGCCTACAGGCGGCTGGAGCTATGCGACCAGGATTAATAGAGAAGGGGCAAATCTGGTAAATACGGATATTTATTTTTATAACAATATATGGAGCGATAATACCGGAACCATGACTGATTTTGCCGATGGAACGTCCGTAGATTCAACAAATGTTATATATAAAAGAAATCTATATTGGAACGGCGGTAATTCGATTCCGGGAGACGGTGAAGCGCATTTTGACGGCACTTCAAGCGATACCGGAGCACTGGTGGCTAACCCCGGCCTGAATGTAAATCAATCGAGTGTTGTATTGCCGAAATGGTCTCCAAGCAGCGGTAAATTTCCATCTGGAAATTTTACGATAAGGCAGGAGTTTGAAAGACTTGTAAATGCGTATGGTGCGATAACCGGAGGAAGTCCAGCTTTTAATACCGCCGAGAATATAAATATGCCGGTAGAAGATATTCTAGGAAATACAAGGGAAACCCAAAAGGATATCGGATGTTTTGAATATGGAACAGGATCAATAGTTCTTCCTCCGACTCCCGCGGGAAGCAACCCTTTGGCAAACGCAAAGCCCTTTCCAAATCCGTTTAATCCGGGAAGATCAAGAGACGGCAGTTTGAAATTTGCGTACTTACCCAGTAACGGGCCGTTTAAATTACAGGTTTTTACCTCTGAAGGCGCAAAGATAAATGAAGTAACATCAAGTTTGTCCGAAAACCTGACATGGAATGCAAAAGACATGGATTATAACGCGGTAGCAAGAGGCAGCTATTTATGTGTTATTACAGATGAAAGCGGCAATAAAAAGTCGTTATGGGTAATGTTGTTAAAGTAGAAAGATATGAACAATGTTGCAGTTTTGAAAATCTAACAATACAGGAGGTGCGGGAATTCAATAG
>Ga0156422_1124_pt2 | contig 12632 bp, 8 predicted proteins | sample RifOxyA2_FD_108065 | JGI IMG/M metagenome (GOLD analysis project Ga0156422, IMG submission 108065) | Candidatus Firestonebacteria bacterium RIFOXYA2_FULL_40_8
TGATGTATATGTCCAGAAAGTAAGCAGCAGTGGAGTAGTGCAGTGGACAGAAGATGGTATCGCAATTTGTACTGCAGTAGAGTCTCAATTATATCCGGAGATAATAAGTGATAGTTCCGGCGGTGCAATAATTACCTGGCAAGATTTTAGATTTTTGAGTAATAATAAAGTGTATGCGCAGAGAATTAACAGCAGTGGTATATTAGAATGGGCAATAGACGGTGTGCCGATCTGCACTTCTACAGGATCCCAGTCGTCTCCCACGATAACGGGAGATGGTTTAGACGGAGCTATAATTACTTGGTATGATAATAGAGGAAGCAGTGACAATATTTATGCACAGAAAATTAATAAAAATGGGGCTTCACAATGGGCTGCGACCGGTGTTGCGGTCTGCACTGCTTCAAATAATCAGATTATTCCTGAGTTGATAAGTGATAACGCAGGTGGCGCAATAATTATTTGGCGGGATTATAGAAATGGCAGCAATTATGATTTGTATTCCAGGAAGATCAGTAATAGCGGAGTGGCTTTATGGACACTAAACGGCACTTCAATTTGTACCTCGTCGGGAAATCAGTTATATTCGAAAATAACAGGAGATGGTTCTGGTGGGGCGATAATTACTTGGCAAGATAACAGGAACGGAAATGAAGATATATTTATACAAAAAATAAATAATAATCCTGTAATCAGCGGTATAAATCCTAATACGGGGAATAATTCCGGGCCTGTAAATATTACAAATCTGGCAGGAAGTGATTTCAATGCCTTTGAAACTGTTAGACTAACGAAAACGGGTTATTCTGATATAACTGCAACAAATACAACTATTGTTTCTGAAAATAAGATCGTTTGTGTTTTTGATATATCAGATAAATATTTTGGTACTTGGAATGTCGTGGTAGATGATCCTTATGAGCAATATACATATTTATCAAATGGATTTACGATTAATGATGTTTCTGCGCCGTCTGATTCCTTTCAGGTAAAGGATGGGATTACAACAGATATTCAATCGGTATGTTCGTTGACGCAATTGTCGGCAAATTGGGATAGCTCTTCTGATCTACAGAGCGGGATAGCAAAATACTGGTATTCCATAGGAACAATGGCAGGTGCAACAGGTACTTCAGGAGGATGGATAGATAACGGGGTGTCAACTAGTGTAACAAAAGCAAGTTTAACTTTAGTAGAAGGACAAATATATTATTTTAATGTAAAAGCGGAAAATGGAGCTGGGCTTCAGAGTGGTGTTGTATCATCGAACGGGCAGACTGTAGATACAACAATACCAACAGGAAATCCGCTAACTCCTTCTGATAGTGGAGTGAATAGTGCAAGTACAACTATTACTTTTACCTGGGCAGTAGGGACATCTGAGGATTTGCAGAGTGGCATTTCAGGATATTATTTACAGGTTGGAACTACGGCAGGCGGCAGTGATAAATTTGACGGGGAAGTGGGGAGTGTTTTAAGTTATAGCGTGTCTGATTGTACTAGGGGTTCAACATATTATGCAAAAGTCAAAGCAAAAAGCGGGTCAGGACTTTATAGTGCGTATTCCGGAAATAGCGATGGAATAAAAATATTGTGTTTACCCTCCCTCGATTGGGTTGGAAGTTCAAATTTTGCTGCAGCAGGTTTTTATCCTAAAAGTGGAGCGATAACTACAGATTTTCAATTTAAAGTGAAATATACAAGTTTGGATAGTATTTCCCCGAATACAAATTATCCAAAATTGCACGTAAAAAAAGCCGGTGCTGAAATAAACGGAAGTCCTTTTGCAATGAGTATTGAAAGCGGCGCTGCTTTAACAGGCGCGGTATATACATATACAACAAAGCTTAATGCTGGAACAGGTTATACCTATTGTTTTGAGGCGCAGGATTGTTTTACACTGACTGCTCTTGGGGCTCCGACAGCAGAACTAAAAGGGCCGGATGTTATTGCGGAATCAACTATAAAAGTGACCAATAATCTTTTTAATCCTACAAAATCAGGACAGATTAATATCCTGTATAGTCTTCCCGCGGAGGCAACTGTAAAAATAACCGTGCATAAATTCAGCGGAGAGTTAGTAAGGACTATTTTAAATGCAAACAAATCTGCCGGTTCGTATTCTGATACCGGCTGGGATGGAAAAGACGATCAAGGACAGATAGTTTCCAGCGGGGTTTATATAGTATATATTGATGCAGGAAATTTTAAAGATAAGAAAAAAGTGATAATAGCAAAATGAAAAAGACACTATGTCTAATTTTAATGATGGTTCCTTTTTTACTAATTAAGACGTCCTTTGCTGATATAAACGGTGCTTCTTTCCTCTCGGAAGATATAGGGGCAAAATCTTTCGGGATGGGCTCTGCTTCCACCGCAATAGCTGATGGTCCGTGTGGTTTGGTTGTGAACCCTGCGGGAATAAGTTGTTTCATCTCTCCGGAAATCTCCGCGAATTATAAAAAAAATATTATGGATGGTTTTAATAGTTCAATATTTTGCGTTTTGCCGATAATGGGCGCCGGAGTATTGGGGACAGGGGTTGCTTTGTATGATCAAGGAAGCATAGAGATAAATTATTTGGATGGGACCAGTGAAACCATTAAAGCCATGCAAAACTGGGTGTTTAACCTTGGGTATGGCGTAAACATTGTAAATGAATTATCCGTCGGGGTTAACCTCAAAGCTATTTCGAGCACACTGGCGAACATATATAGCGCAACTGCATTTGCTTCAGATTTTGGCGTATTATATCGAACATGGGGTTCATCGTTATCTTTGGGCGTATCCTTACAAAATATAGGGACAAAGCTGACATACATAAGTGATGGAGATCCGCTCCCTCTTACACTAAGGGCAGGAATAGGATATAAATTCAGAGAAACTGACATTGATTCCTGGTTGATATCCGGAGATATTATCAGGTGTGGTAGATATAGAGCCAATATTGGATTAGAATGTGTTTTATTTAAGATTTTATCAATTAGGGCGGGTTATAAGTTTAGATATGATCCGGATTCGTTGACCTTAGGCCTGGGATTTAATGTATCTCAGATAAAAGTAGATTATGCGTATTCTGTTTTAGGCGGTTTAGATAATATACATATGTTCTCTATCTCCTATGCCTTTGATACAGTTAAACAACCCGAAAAAAATACGAAATAAAAGAGAATATTAAATAAGATAGCATGGGTAAATTTGAAAGAATGAGGATGATTTAGGACAGGGCAATAACTAAGCTCTAAACAAAATACATCCAGAAAACATCTAGAAAACATCCAGGAAAATTCGGAGAAAATACTTGGTGCAATTCGAAGGGTTCAAGGTGTTGCACTTCCTTGTTGAACTTGGGAGGGTGAAATGAAGAAATATTTGCGAAAAATAAGTTTTAAATCTCTATATATTGCATTATTCATGATAATTATTTCTATTTCCGTATTTGCAGAAGAAACTATTGTAAAAGACGGCAGAGTGTTCACTGAAGAGAATAAAATGACGATTCCTTTAAAAAGTGTCAGGACTAATAAAAATGGGAAGTCTGTTATAGCAGAATATTCGGGGATTTTGTCGGCGAGAGAAGGAAATTGGAGGTATTTTGACAGCGTAAATCTTAAATATATAAATGAAAGCAAAGAAAGCGTTACTTGTGAATATGAAGTTTCTGACGGTGTGAGGTCTCAAAAAAAATTAGTTACTTTTGATCCCGGAGAGCATATATTAAGTTTGGAAATTCCCGGTTTAAAAAGCACAGAGAATAGATTGTTAAGCCTAGATAGTATAGAAAATTTTGGATTTAGGAATGCTGATAATAAGAAAAATATCGTGTTAAAAGTTTTGGAGTGTTATTTGGAAAGAAAACCAAATTCCAGCATTAAGCCGCGGTTGGTATCAGATGGTTTTATCTCATTCGATTTAATAAGCAGAAGAAGAGAATTGAAGGGGCAAGCACCAACTATGTCGGAGGCTTCCGGTTTATTGATTGGAAAAGAAAGCAATTGGAAGGCTTTTGACTTTATGAGGGTTAAATATCATAATGCCGGAAAAGAAAAGCTTATTTGCCGGTTTTTTATTTGTGATGATTTAGGGCATGGCAATACCAATGAATTGTTCAATAAGTATGTTGAGTTTCAACCAGGAGAGAATATAATTGATATTGATGTTCAGGGCTTGGCAAGTAGAACAGGAAGGCCGCTTAATTTGGAAAATATTAGAAGTTTTTCTTTTGGCAGTTCGAACAATAAAGATAATATTGACCTTAAAATACAGGAGTGCTATTTAGAGAAAAAACAAAAGTTTGAAATTAATCCCCGTTTAATATCTAACATGTTAGTATTATTGTTTTTTAAAACAAATAAATTTACCGTAGTAGATAGAATCAATATGGATGAGATATTGAAAGAACAAAAATTTCAATTATCCGGATGTACTAAAACAGATTGCGCCGTAGAAGTAGGTAAAATATTGAATGTCAAATATATGGTTATGGGAAGTATTAAGAAATTTGAAAAAAAGTATACGGTTAATATCAGGGTTGTGGATATCGAAAGCTCGGAAATCATACTTGCCGATATGGATAAATGCAATAGCGAATCTGAAATAGTGGCTACGTTGAAAACAGTTGTAGAAAACATATCTATAAATAAAGTGTTTAGCGAGAATATGAAACAGAATACAATAGCGATACTAGACCTTGAAACAAAAAAGGAATAAAAATGCTTAAAAAAATAATATATGCTGTAGTGTTGACGTTGGGTGTTTCAGTTGCTGTATTTGCGGATGATATTGACATCGAAGATAAAAAACTGGATTTAAAAATGTATTTTAACTATCAGACATATAAAGAAGTGGATTTGGAAAAAATGTTTAACAATGGGAAACATAATGATTACTATGATGTTTCAATGTTTACAGATAAAACCGGTGCGAATAATAAATTTTTTGTGAAAATTAATTTAAAAAGCTTGAAAGGTGATGAGCTGGAGGGTAAGTCGGGATTCCCCGGTATAACATATTTATCAGGCACGGAGGTTTATTGGAAAGATTTTGATAATTTAAGTTTTAAGTATGATAATACCGGTAAAGAACCACTGGAATGCGAGGTATTGATAGCAGATAATACCTCGTATGTGAAATGGAGTAAAGATAACTTTGTTAAAAGATCTATTACTTTTAGCCCCGGAGAAAACATATCAAGTATTGATATAAATGATCTGCAATGTCCCAATAAGAGATTCTTAGATTCAAAAAGCATATTGGGTTTTACCTTCTTTGCCCGTAAAAGACCCGATATAGCTTTGATTATTAAAGAGTGTTTTTTAGAGAAAATTAAAAAAACAAAGACAAAGAAAGATGGAAATATTGATGATTCGGAGTCGATTACGGACACTTTAATTACGTTGTTTTTTAAAACAAACAAATTTACGGTTTTAGAGAGAACAAAGGTTGATGCCGTATTGAAAGAGCAGAAATTTCAATTAACCGGATGTACAAATACTGAATGTGCCGTAGAAATAGGTAAAATATTGAACATGAAATACATGGCTACCGGAAGTGTTATGAAAATGGCAAACGAATACGCGGTTAATATTAAAATTATTAATATAGAAAGTTCCGAAGTTGTAATTGCCGATATAGAAAAATACAAAGCCAAAGCAGAATTAATGGACATTCTTAAAAAGGTTGTAACAAATATATCAAAAAAGAAGGTGTTCAGCGAGGACTCGAAACAGAACACTATTGGCATACTTGAAATGGAGACTAAAAAGTAATAACGAATTTGAATTTTAAAGCCAAAACGAGAAGTTTTTCGTCTGGGAGAAGAACTGAAATATGACAAGAAGAAGTAGAGATTATGTTGGGAAAAATTAAAAAAGCTGTAGCGAGGGTGAAATGAAAAATCTGATATTGGTCGGTTTTTTGATGGTACTTGGGATAGCCGGGTGTTCTAAGAAAGCAGAGGTTACGTATACCCCTCCTGAAGTTGCTGTAAAGAAAAACATGGATGAAGATCAAATACTGAAAGGAAAGAAATACGGTAATGTCACGCCGATAAAAAAAGAGTTGGAAGGCGAAATTCTGAAACAGCTTGATAACGGAGCGCTTATTGTTGAAACAAATGTTTTAACTCAAGCTTCAAAACCCAGGGCACTTGTTGCCTGGATGATTGATCCGGAAAGAGATTCGATTATTAGCGAAGAAGCTTATACTTGTCCGGATTATTCTAGAGGAAGCCATTATCGGGGACCGTTAAGGATTTCCTTGTTAGACCTTGAAGCATTAAAGATAATAAATACGTTAGTGGTGATAAGCGGATGGAATAAAGACCGTTTTGATTTACCTTACAGAATTAGAGGCTATTACTGGGAAAGATATCACAATCCCGAGTTATTAACAGGTGATGAAAAAGGGAAAAAACCTTATGTAGACGGAGAATGGGATGAACCACCGCTAATGTGGCTGAAGGATTATAACGGTGACGGAAAACTTCTCGAATTTGGCTTGTTTGATCAAATAGCCTGTATGGGAATCTATACTTGCTGTATTGGATATTCGGAAAATAATGATAAAGTTATTTTTTATAAAGTTGATGATAAGATCTGGGTGGATTACTTGTTTAGAGAAGTGCAAAAGAGACCAGGTACCTGGGAATTTGAAGTTGATTATCGAGGTAGAGGGGGAAGTTTAGTAAAAACGAAGGTGAATTATAATAAAGATAAAGAATGCTTTGAAACAGTGAAATAGCAGAGGCAAAATGAGAAAAATATTGTTTGCGTTTGTAATGATTCATGTAATATTCGGGAGCGGGATGGGGGAGGAAAAGAAAAGTGTGGAAGCCCCGCGGAACGGGGTATTTAAAAAATATTGGGCTAACGGGAATGTTATGCTGGAAGCGGATTATAAAGATGACAGGCCTTATAGTTACTTGAAAGAATATGATGATGACGGCACGCCGATGATGATAGATACATATGAAGCGGGGGTTAAGGTAAGTAAAAAGAAATATTATAAGAACGGAAATCTCCGGACTGAAGTGTATTTCAAGGATTATAAACGGAACGGACTGGCAAAGTTTTACTATGAGAACGGGAAGACAAGGATTGAGGCCAATTATAAAGATGACAAAAAGGACGGGCTGGAAAAGAAATATTATGCGGACGGGACAATATTAGCTATTGCGACATATAAAGACGGCGTCAAGCTGGAGGGCAAGAAATATGACAAAACAGGCAAAGAGATTCCTGAGACCCCCGATCGCTGCGGTGTTGAGGACTGCACCTGCGAGCTGGAGTGAGGAGATTTTATATGAGGTATTTAATACTGCTATCATGTGTTTTCTTGATTTGTTTAAACGGATATTATTTTGCGGACCCGACAGCCGGGGAAGCGAGAGAAAATACAAAGATTGTGAACAGCTGGATAAAGGAAAATCAGAAGCTTACGGAATTTACAAAAAGATACAAAGAATTGGGAGATAAGATAAATACTTTTAATATTAACCGGATAAGCACTTTGGATGTTAATCCCTCTGCGCTAAAAAATTGCAAAGAGTTACAAAATATATTAATATCCGGCAAAACAGAGATTCAATCTATAGATATTGACGGAAATGTTCTCTTGGCTATTAAAAAGAAAGGTGATTATGAGCCGTATAATTTGTTTTTGGCAAGCATTACCGGTTACAAAAAAGCCATTAATGAAGCTGTCTACGGTTTTTCAATTTATAATATTGGTAAAGATACCCCGTTGTTCCTCGATTTAACAGGCTGCGGTGGCAGTGGTTTTGCCGTAGACCTTTATACTTTAGAGAACGGTGCTCTTAAAAACGTATTGGGAATCGGAGGTTGGCAGCCGACCGAGCAGTATGTTGATATAGACAATGATGGGGTCAGTGAGATTGTTAACTCCCATAGGGTCAGCAATGTTGACCTCATCGAGGAAAAACTGACGAATTTTAATCCTCCGCTAATAATAACGCAGAATGATTTCTATAAGTTTCAAACCGGCAAATTTGAAAATGTCGGAATAACTTACACTTCCAATGTGTCCGATGAAGAAAAAAGGATACCAGAGGGTACGTATGAGAAAGCAGAAGAAAAAGGTATTACTGTTGAAAAAAAATATTATTCCAATGGAGTTCTTAAAGAAATACGTAGGATGAAAAAATATCCCGATGTGAATTATCTCGTGAAAGAAGGATTGCAGGAAACGTTCTATTCTTCAGGTAAGCCAAAAACTGAGAAGGGATTTAAAAAAAATTTACCTGATGGTGAGTGGGCCGAGTTTTATGAGAATGGAAACCTGATTTATAAAAAAGAATATGATAATGGCAAAAACAAAGGTGTTTGGAAATTCTATAAAGAAAACGGGACACTGACAGCCGAAGAGAATTACGGAGACCCTGAAAAGAAAGTAATAAAAACCAAATACTACGATAACGGCAAAATAAAATACATGTCCATATGTACACCTGATTCAGACACTTGGAAAATAACAGATTTTGAAACAGGCGACAAAGTAAAGAAAAACACGATTATAGAAGCCGGAAAGATTAAATAATATTGCACTGGCCGCTGTACTCTAAATGGAGTACAATCGTACTCAATTTGGAGTACGGTACCTGCTAGAAAATAAAAAGCATTATAAAACCATGCATATATGATGATAATAAAACGTCTTGACTTTACTCAGTATATTGAGTAAAATTACTCAGTGTATTGAGTTAAATATGGAGGGTGCGGCAAGATGTATAAAAGAGCGGTAATTAAAGAGATAATCAAAAGGGTTAATGAAAAGAGGCATTTCATTCAGGTTCTATCGGGACCGAGGCAGACGGGGAAGACTACGCTTGCAAAACAAATTTCGGAAAGCATCGGGTTTTCTTCTATTTATATTACGGCTGATGCACAGGGTGTAAGCGACAACTCCTGGCTTATACAGCAGTGGGAAATAGTCAGAGCCAATCTGAATTCAAAAGAAAAAAAGGTTCTTCTGATAATTGATGAAATACAAAAGATCGAGAATTGGTCAGAAACAGTTAAGAAAATGTGGGATGAGGATACGGTGAAGAGCCGGGATATCCGGGTTATGCTTCTTGGCTCGTCAAGATTGCTTTTGCATAAGGGGCTTACTGAAAGTCTTGCCGGTAGATTTGAAACAATTCCTGTCTTCCACTGGTCCTATGGCGAGATGAAAGAAGCTTTTGGCTTTGGGCTCAGTGAATATATATTTTTCGGCGGATATCCGGGCGGTGCGGATTTAATAAAGGATGAAGAACGCTGGTCCCACTATGTCCGTGAGTCACTGATTGAGACAACTGTAGCAAAAGATATTCTGATGCTTGAGCGGGTGAATAAACCGGCGCTTTTAAAAAGATTATTTGAGCTTGGATGTTTGTATTCCGGGCAGGCTCTTTCTTATCAGAAAATGCTGGGACAGCTTCAGGATGCGGGAAATACCACAACACTCGCTCACTACCTTGATCTTCTTGAATCTGCAGGACTGCTTATGGGTGTTCAGAAATATGCCGGCGAGAAAGTCAGGCAAAGAGGCTCTACGCCAAAACTTCAAGCCTTGAATACGGGGCTTATAGGCGCAATGCAAAAAAAATCATTTAAAGAAGTAATACAGGACTCTGAACTTTGGGGACATTTTGTAGAATCAAGTGTCGGCGCTTCTCTTTCTAATGGGATAAAAGGAAAAAACATTGAACTGTTTTACTGGGCAAGCTCTCACGTCGAAGTGGATTTTGTACTGGCGGGAAAAAGTAAAATCGTTGCCATAGAAGTTAAGAGCGGGAGAAAGCGAACTGCACTTCCCGGCCTTGAGCAGTTTAATAAAGCCTTTAAACCGTCAAAACTTCTGGTTGTGGGTACGGGCGGAATAACCATCGAGCAATTTCTTATGACCCCTCCGGAAAAATGGCTGAAATAATTACACGTTTTTTCGACTGCCTAATCAGTGGAATCCCGTAGCTTTGCAATCAGTGGAATCGAACCCGAAATCTCACTAAAGCTTAATATTATACAAGTCGATAATTGTATTCTTTATACCTCGGATTTCGGGTTTTTAAGGAAAACTTGTCCGTTCAGGGTTTTTATGGTATAATTTGGATAGTTGAGGTAAGAAAATAAGGAGAATTAACAGATGAGTAATATATCTACATACGTTGTGGGGAATTTCTTTGATAAGATTACGGCGCCTAAGAATATTAAAACGGGGCTTATAACTGCGCTTACGGTGCTGGTGATATCGCAGATACTTATATTTTATGTGTTTGTGGCGGCGCGGGTTAACCCGATTGATTCTTATATAGATGCATTTAAGGCGATATTTAACTGTCCGGATTGCGGGATTATTGCGCTCTGGGAGATGTTAATTACGGCTATAGGGTTGACGCTTCTTCATTTTAAAGTTATTGTTTTTATTCTCAGTTTCCTGGTTCTTGCCGGGGGAATATTTGTGATAAGACTAATTCCTGATGAATGGTATGAAATAGGCGACCTTGTAGCTATAATTCTAATGATTGCCTCGCCCGTGGTGATTATCGGCCTTGCGCTGTTTGAGATACTGCCGTATTTGATTGGAAGCTACTCTTAAAAGCCAGTCTATAAGGTCCGTAAAGTCTATAAAGTCCATAAGGTTTTATATTAATGTGGTATCTATATATAAAAATCCTAGATTGCAATCAAAGCTTTTCCATATGTTCTAATTAATATGGCGGGGCGCATTTTCCGCCTTCATTAAATTGTCAATCGTCAATCGTAAATTGTAAATTATTTTGGCTGCAGTTTTACTTTTTCAACTGTGATATCACTGACAGCGCGAAGGCATTGCTTGGGTCTAAGCTCAGTATTTTGTTGCAGAACTTCAGGGCTTCTTCTTTTTTACCGGTGCTGTAGTTGACTTTTACCAGATTGACATAACCTTCTATGAAAGTCGGACTTACTTCCACTGCTTTTAAAAACATCTTTTCGCCCTGCTCGAGGTTTTTCAGCTGCAGGTACGCCACGCCCATATTGTTGTATGCTTTCTCGCCTGCGGGATTTATTTTCAAAGCTTCCTGATAACATTTAATTGCTTCGTCAAATCTGCCGGTGTTTATATAAAGATTTCCGAAACCCATGTAAAGATCAAAGGAAGGTCCGAATGAAAGTCCTTTTTTAAAAGCGGCTTCGGCTTCCGGCGTTTTTCCAAGTTTGAGATACGCCATGCCGAGTCCGTTGTAATTGACCATTTTTTCGTTTACTACACTTATCTTTAAATAAGTATTGACCGCGTCCGCGTAATTTCCTGCGTTAAAAGAAGCGCCGGCAAAGTTATTCTGATATTGTAGTTCGTTCTTATCCAGAGTAGCTGCTTTCTGGTAAGCTAAAAGCGCAGACTTAAGATCACCGACACGTTCCAGCACCACGGCGTAATTATTCCACGCCTCGGGGGATTCCGGATTTATCTCTACCGATTTCTTTGCTTTCTCAAAAGCGTTGGCAGTGTTTCCGCTCTCCTGGCTCGAGACCCCCAGCATATTTTGTATCTGCTCGTCATCAGCTCCGTATTTATTTGCCTCAGTATAATGCTCTTCGGCTTCCTTTTTCTTGCCGTGTGTTTTAAGATATTCTCCGTAGAAGTAATGATACTGCGCTATTATTCCGTTAACCATCGTATCTTTGTAAATTCCTGCGTCAGACATTCCGCGAAACACCAGTGAGCTGTAATCAAATTCGTTCAATTTTTCCGTTTTTTTCATCACTTTAAAAAGAAGCCCCGCCGGAAGCGCTTTATAATCCTTACTTAATACAGTGTAAATATCCCGGTGTAAATTACTGCCCAAAACGAAGTAAACGGGCTTTCCGGAAGCAAGCAATAATCCTTTTATATATTCTCGCCGTACTAAATAATCTGTCGCCGGTATTTTTTTCAGATCCTGATTATTATCCCTGAAGATCAATCCGAAGTCATCGTAAATCTTGTAATCCGGAAGCTTTTTCTCGACCATCGTAAGATATGCGGTTGCAAAAGCGGTATTATCCCCGGCAACCAGAAGAGCTCCTTGTTTTTCCGTTGATCTAAGGAGGTTTATGCCATAGTCATACGCAAAGAAGTTCTTACTTCTGTCCGAGTAAAAATAATTGAAAGAGAGGCAAAACACCGAAAGGCCCGCAAGAGCGATAAGCAAGGAAGTGTTCCATATCCGGGGGAGTTTGACGTAAATCTCGTTTGTACCAAAAACCGCAAAAACAATAAGGACCATGTAGGCGGGCAGGAAGAACACTTCGACCATATATAAGTTGATGGCATTCAGGGTGAAGTTGGTCATTAATGTCAGACCGAAAGTTAAAAATAAAAATATCAACAGGAAAGTAAAAAAGTAGGTTTTTTTTCTTTTGTAAAAATAAAACATTCCGGGGATTGCAAGGAGGCAGGGGACGAGGGTGAACTGCAGAAAGATATTTTTAAATAACCAGGCGGACTGCCCGAAAAAAATATCCCGGGAACGGATTTTTTCGCTCACCGTGCCGTACTGGCCCCTAAAAATGTGGTGGAACAGATTTGAAAGAGTTGACGGATCTCCCCAGTTCATGAGCGGGTCCGCGTTTGCGCGGATAAAAAGATAAAGATAAATGACGGCGGCGGTC
>Ga0156422_1038_pt1 | contig 12555 bp, 11 predicted proteins | sample RifOxyA2_FD_108065 | JGI IMG/M metagenome (GOLD analysis project Ga0156422, IMG submission 108065) | Candidatus Firestonebacteria bacterium RIFOXYA2_FULL_40_8
ATCTATAAACGCAAAACCTCTATGGGAAAGCGCCGCAACCATTATTTTTTTGAGATGTACAGGGTCTCCGGCAAAAGCTCTGGCAACAAAAGTACAATTTAAAGCAATCGCCATTGCAATGGGGTGTTCCGGTTCGTTAAAACTTCCAAACGGGGTCGTCCCGCTCTTCATACCGGGATCGGTCGTTGGAGAGGCCTGCCCTTTGGTAAGGGCATAAATTTGATTGTCATGTACAAAATATGTAATATCGGCGTTACGCCTTATTGCGTGGACAAAATGATTCCCGCCTTCCGCGTAAGCATCCCCGTCCCCGCCGTGAACTATCACTTTCATCTTATGGTTGACCGCTTTAATCCCGAAAGCCGCAGGCAAAGCCCTTCCGTGTAAACCATTGAAAAGATTACACTTCAAGTAATGCGGAAGTTTTGCCGCCTGACCGATACCTGAGACCAGTATAACCTGCCAGGGTTCAAGACCCTTCTCAACAAGCGCTTCCTTCAAAGAGTTAAGAATAGCATAATTCCCGCACCCCGGACACCAGGCAACAGGATCTGAACTATTGAAATCTTCTTTTGTGACCATGATACTCCTCGAAAGAAAGTACTAATGACTATTGACTAGTGACGTATTTTGTTCAAGTATTCAAGATCAAAACAAGCTATGCTTATTTATTGAAGCGGCATAAAAACCGCCGCGTTATTTATTTAAATTAATAAAAATATCACAATGACGGTTTCTTGTCATCGCACATTAAATAGTCATTAGTCACTAGTACTTAGTCATTGCTTTAAAGATTCTTGATGATGTATTCTGCCGTTATCGGTCTTCCGTCATACCTTAGAATTCTTTCTTCTATCTTCACACCCGTATGGGCGGCAAATATACTTGCGAACTGCGCAGTAGCATTTCCTTCTACGGCAACTATCTTTTTTATGTGATTCAAATCGCACGGCAGTTTTAACCCGGGTAAAGGCCATATCTCCGAGAAGTGCAGCATTGCCGCAGGCACGCCTTTTTGATTCATATAATCCACGGTTTCTTTGATAGCACCGTATGTAGATCCCCAACCGACCAGGAGGAGCGAAGGGGCATTATTGCCGACATATATGGGCTGTTGCATTTCAGCCGCAATCTCTTCAAGCTTGTTAAGCCTCTTTTCCACCATTTTATTTCTCAGTCCGTCATTTTCACTGATATGGCCTTCTTCCGTATGCTCATCAGAGTCCTCACAGATTATTTGATCGGGACAACCGGGAACCAAACGGGGCGAAATTCCAGACTCATTTATCTTATATCTTTTATAAGTGTACGGATCTTCAAGGCATTTAAAATTTAAATTCCCGCGGTTAACCGGTTCTATCGACATATCTGCCGCATTGATCGTATAACTCGAATCATTAAAACATTGGTCAGTAAGGACTATTACCGGGAGCTGATACTCTTCGGCAAGATTAAAAGCCCTGCTCATCACATAAAAACTTTCCGTTGCTGTGCGCGGAGCAAGTATTATTCTGGCAAACTCGCCATGACCGGAATACAGGGCAAATTTAAGATCTGCCTGCTCGGTTCTGGTGGGAAAACCCGTGGCCGGTCCGGGGCGCTGAGTAAGGATTACGACAATAGGAGCTTCGACCATGCCTGCAAGTGAAATCCCTTCGCTCATAAGGGCAAAACCACCGCCGCTCGTAGCTGTCAATGCTCTGACCCCGCCGTAAGCCGCTCCGATTATCATATTAATGGCAGCTATCTCATCTTCCGCCTGCTCAAAGACAATTTTATACTCATTTGCTTTTGCTGCAATATATTCCATTACCGCAGTTGAAGGCGACATGGGATAACCGGCATAGAATTTCACACCAGAGGCAATTGCCGCAATCGCAAGAGACTCAGCCCCTGTCATAAAAAGCCTTTTTCTGGAAGCAAGCGGCGCTTTTAATTCAAAAGACATAGCGCCGGAATTAGCCGCTACAAAATCATACCCCGCTTTTACTGCATTAATATTATTTACAACTACTTCTTCGCCTTTTGCGGAAAAATATTCACGGATCACCTCGTTACAAGTTGTCACATCCCATTTTAAAAGCGCAAGGACAGCTCCGGTTGCAACGGAATTGCTTGTTATTTTATCTTTTCCGGCTTCAAGAGCCAAGCGTTCAAGCGGTACCGGGAAGAAGCCTGATTCTATTTCTTCAAATTTTATTTTTTCCCCATCGTAAACGACGACACCGCCTTCTTTAAGCTTTTTTAAGTTAGAAATAACGGCATCACGGTCCAACGCAACAAGAATGTCAAAAGCATATGAGACCGAATTGATAGTTGAGTTCTTTGTCCTTACTATAGAAGTATTCGAACCTCCGCGGATACGGGACATAAAATCATGATAAATATAAACAAAGAACCCCTGCCGGGTAAAAGTTTTCCCCAGCGTAAAAGAGATAGACTGCATACCCTGTCCGGCCGCCCCGGCTATGGCGATTTCAACGTCGTTTGTCATATAACCCCTTAAATTGTTACACGTTCCCCTCCTACGCCTAAGGCTTCGGAGGACAAGCACGTTACTCACGTTGCTCACGTAAGTGCAAGTATGAGGTACGAAGTACAAAGTACGAAGTTTCACATTAACGAGTTATTAAATTTATTAGGAACTCCTTATAATAAAACTTTGTACTTCGTAGTTTGTACTTCTTACTTTTTTCTGACGTAAACTTTATGCACATCGCCTTCGGTATTGCTTCCTAAAAATTCATTCCCGGTTGTTTTTGCCCACGCAGGCATGTCCTTTAAAATACCGATATCATCAGCAGTTATCTCAAGCACTTCCCCGCTGTTCATAGTCTTTATTAACTGTGCCGTTTTCATAATGGGTACGGGACAGTATAGTCCCAGGCAATCCAGATCCTTGTCTGCTTTAATGTTATCCATAAAACTCCTGAAAATCGAATTACTAATGACTACTGACTAATGACAATTTTATGAAAGCGGCAAAAAGATGCCGCTGTTATTTTAATTATTGCTCAAATACATATTGGCGAAGGCTTTTATTCGCCTTCCGTAAATAGTCATTAGTCACTAGTCCTTAGTCATTCTTTTTTAAATGAATAAGTTAACGTTAGCCCCTTTCGCTTCCGCCAGATACGTCGCTGCTCCTGCCATCTCATCAACTTCGTCTATCAGGTCCGTTCTATCCACGCCCATAACTCCACAGGAGGTGGTGCAGGCGATGTATTTTACTTTCATCTCTCTTGCTGATGCCATCATATCAGGTAAAGAGGCCATCTTCTTTTGTTTCATTAGCATCTTCATCATCTCAGGACCGGCGCCGGCAAAGTTAAACTTTGTAAGAGGCAATTTTTCTTTAGTTCCTTTGTTCAAAAACCAGAACATCTTTTGCAAAAAGTTTTTCTTTCCCGTAGATATCCCGCCTTTTTTTAATACATTAAGGCCCCAAAAAGTAAAGAATATGGTTACTTCAAACCCCATCGCAGCCGCGGTAGTTGCCAAGGTAAAGCAAGCCAGGGCCTTGTCCATCTCGCCCGAGAACAAGATTAAAGTCATTTTGTCTGCCATTGTGCCTCCCGTAAAAACAATTAAGTGCAAGTACGAGGTACGAAGTACAAAGTACGAAGTTTTATCTCGTATTGTCAACATTCGTTGACAAGTATATATCTTTCATATCGAGAAAAGCTTTGCTTACATTAATGTGCTATTTAATCTATAAACACTCCCTAACATAAAACTTTATACTTCGTACCTTGTACTTTGTACTTTAACCGCTCCTTAGGATTTTTTGTAGAGCGGTGACATTTCCCGCAACTTCTTCACTATCTTGGTAAATTCTTCTGCGGCGAACTCTACTTCGGTTTTGGTAATATCTTTATTCAGGGAAAAGAGCATGGAGCCGTGGCACACTTCCTGGGGTACGCCGATGGAAAGTAAAACGTGCGACGCTTTAAGTGCTTTCGAAGTACAGGCCGAACCTGAAGAGGCGGCAATTCCGACGTCGTCAAGCCACATAAGCATGGACTCGCCTTCTATGAACTCAACGGACACATTGACATTTCCCGGCAGGCGTTTTTTTGCATCCCCGTTCAACCTCACCTGCGTTATATTTTTTAAAATAAGTTGTATCATAAGATCCCGTAAGGGTTCCATTTTTTTATTACGTTCAATCATCTCAGATTTTGCAAACTCAGCAGCTTTTCCCATGCCGACTATTGCAGGAACGTTCTCAAGTCCGGCTCTTCTTCCGCCTTCCTGAATACCGCCGTCAATAAGAGGATTTATACGGACACCGTTCCTTATATATAGAGCGGCCGCGCCTTTAGGACCATAGAAAGAACTCGAAGCCAGAGAAAGAAGATCAATTCCCAGTGCTTCCACATCCACGGGTATCACTCCGACAGCAGCAACAGCATCGGTATGAAGATAAACCGGCTGCAGTTTCCGCAAAACTCTGTCTGCATTAATCTTCTTTATAACCGCTGCAGCTTCAGCAATCGGCTGGATCGTTCCTATTTCGTGATTGGCAAGCATGATAGAAACAAGCACCGTTTCATCTTTGATTAAATTTTTGAGCTCATCAGTTTTTACTATTCCATCAGTCCCTACTTTTAGCTGGCTGGAAGTAAAACCCAATTTCTCCATCGACTTTACAGCCTGCAAAACGGAAAAATGTTCAATTTCCGAGACAATTATATGTTTTCCTCTGGCTTGATTTGCAAAGCAAACACCTTTGATAGCCATATTATTTGATTCAGAACCGTTTGATGTAAAGAAAACATTCTCCGGTTTAGCATTTAAAAGTAAACCAACCTGTTCCCGGGCTTTTTCCATGCCTTCTCTCGGCGCCAAACCGTAGGAATGAATAGTCGCAGGATTCCCGTACTCTTCCACAAAATAAGGCGTCATAACTTCAAAAACACGCGGATCAAGAGGCGTGCAGGCAGCGTTGTCTAAGTAAACTTTTTTCATAAAAACCCCCATTGAAATACAAACTCGAAGCTCAAAATCCGAAATTCGAAACAAAACAGATAAACATCAAATTCTAAACAAAAAGCAAGAGAACATTAGACTTTTTTACTTTGTTTCTTTTCCCTTTTCGGGTTTGTTTCGAATTTCGAGTTTAGAATTTCGAATTTCTGTCCGCTTTTTAATTTCTCATTAGAAATTTAAAAGCGGACAGCGTGGCTTTCGCTCCGTCCCCGGCTGCAATTATTATCTGTTTTTCCGGAACATCCGTTACATCTCCCGAGGCAAAGACACCCGGAACATTTGTTTCACAGGAGTTGTTCACTATTATTTCCTGTAATTCATTTTTTTCTAGAATATTTGCAAATTCGGAGTTAGGTATGAGTCCTATCTCAACGAAAATACCCTGGACCGGGATCTCCTTACTTGCGCCGTCCTCATTTATCACAATGCCGGAGACAACACTTTCCCCGGATATTTTTTCAACTTTTGCGCCGTTGATGATGCTGACATTGGCGGTTTTTATTAATTTGTCCCGCATTATTTTGTCACCGCCGAGAGCCGGCGTGTTGTTTATTATATAAATTTTCCGGGCGATTTTAGTAAGCTGAAGAGCCGCATCCAGAGCCGAGTTACCGCCGCCGATCACGGCCACATCTTTTCCTGCAAAAAGCGGCCCGTCGCAGGTGGCGCAATAGGCAACCCCTCGGTTTTTCCCCTCTTTTTCTCCAGGCACGTTAAGCTCCAAACTTCTTTTTCCGGAAGCAATTATCAGGGCCTTTGAACGGTACTCGTCTTTTTCCGTCTTTACTGTTATGATATTTGACTGCTTGGATATATCAACAACTTTTTCACTTTCTTTTATTGGGAATTTATACTTCCGGAGGTGTTCTTCAAATTTGAGAGTAAGATCAGAACCTGTCACAAACTGGTAGCCGGTGTAGTTCTCAATATCACCGCTCCATGCCGCCTGTCCGCCTATATCTCCGGCCAGCAGGAGAAAATCAATTTTTTTTCTTGCCGCATAGACGGAAGCTGTAACGCCCGCAGGACCTCCGCCTATAATTATTAGCTCATACACACCGTCAGTGTTCATACCAAACCTCGATAAAACCCCGGAAAACCAATCTTCGATCCATTACCTGATCACTTCTTTTATTCTTTTTCCTTTCCCAGAGTCTAGCGCCCAGGACCCAGAACCTTTTTTTTACATCTATTATGCCTAAGCCTCTTTTTCAAGAGGCTTAATATGAATTATCCTATTTCTTTTTGCCTTTCTTCGCTTTCTTCTTTGCTACCTTTTTCGCTTTTTTCTTTGCCACAGTTGTATCCTCCTTTGGCAAAGCCCATTACAATTAGGAAGGCCAGCCATTAATATAAGTTTATGGTATCGGGTCGCGAGTGGCGGGTTTCAGGTTTTTCTTTTTCCCGTTACTCGCAACTCGTAACCCGTTACCTTTTTATTTTACTTCCTCAAACATATCTTTTGTTACCCCGCACTGGGGACAAACCCAAGCAGAAGGGATCTGTTCAAACGAAGTTCCCGGAGCAATCTTTCCGTCAGGATCCCCGATTGCCGGATCATAGATATACCCGCACACAGTACAACGATATTTTTTCATAAAAAGTTCTCCTAAACAGTTTTTATCTTCTTTCCGAATTCAACGCCATATTCAAATAACTTTTTCATCTCATCTTTATCGGGCACGAACTGGCATTGAATTAGAGGAGCAGCAATCTCAACACCCATCTCCGTCAATTTTCCTTCAATACTCTTCGCCGCACCGCCGCCCCATCCGTACGAACCGAAAGCCGCGCCGATTCTTCCTTTTGGTTTCATATCTTTAAGGAAAGCCATAAAGCCTGCGATGCTAGGCAGCATGTCGTTACCATGAGTGGATGATCCAATAAGGAATCCTTTGGCATCGAGCATTTCTTTAACAACATCAGTTTTATCTGCAGTAGACACATCAGATATTACGACCTTAACCCCTGTTGAAGTAATTCCATCGCCTATGGTCTTGGCCATTATTTCAGTTGATTTCCACATGGTTTCGTAGGCAATAACTACTTTTGAGGTAGTTTCATTTTTCGCCCATTTAATGTAGGCGTTGATAATCTTCATCGGGTCTTTCCGCCAAATTATCCCGTGACTAGGGGCGATCATATTGATTTTTATCCCCATTTTTACCACTTCTTCAATCTTCCTTGATACTAAAGGGCTAAACGGCAGAAGAATATTTGCGTAGTAAGCGGCGGCCTCATCCATAAGCTCACACTGATCAATCTCATCATCAAACCTTTTTGAAGTGCTTATATGCTGCCCAAACGCATCGTTGGGCAGCAGAAGTTCCAGCTCCGGAATATATGTGAACATGCTGTCCGGCCAATGGAGCATCGGAGCTTCTACAAAAGCAAGGGTGTTTTTTCCGAGAGAGATCTTGTCCCCGGTTTTTACTGTTTGCCACTCCCAATTGCAGTAATAATTCCTATTCATCCCCAATTTACATTTTTCTGTGCCGATCACTTTGGCTTTGGGGCAGTACTTCATAATTTCGGGTACGGAACCTGAATGATCCCTTTCTACGTGGTTAACCACCATATAATCAATTTTTTCCAGAGGAACAACTTCTCTGATATTTGCGATTAATTCTTCCGAGAATGGAGTGTAAACAGAATCTATGAGGGCAATTTTTTCATCAACGACAAGGTAGGAGTTGTAAGTAGTGCCTCTTTTGGTAGTGTAGGTGTGACCGTGAAAACTTTTGGAGTTCCAATCTACTGAGCCGACCCAGTAAACCCCTTCTTTAATTTTTACCGCAGACAAAGAGCACCTCCCGTACTAATCTTATATATAGTTTACATCAAGAATCATTAAATTACAATACATATTAGCATTTTTTTTGAATTATTTTCTATGATTTCCGTCAACTTAGATTTTTATTTTCTACATGATATCTGTCATATTTATTTTTTTCAAAACATATTAAAATAATCCTAGAAAAGATTTTAATTTCACAAAAGGGGGAAATAAATATGGGCGGATGTTCATGTTGCGGCGGAAGCGGAGCGAGTTGCACCACGTATAAATGCGCGACCTGTGGAAAGACCAGCACCAAGCCGGGAAATTGCTGCGGTAAGCCGATGGCAAAGAAGTAACCCCGTACCACTCGTTAAGACTCGGGTGCAGGGTTCGAAAAGAAATATTATTTAGAATTAAAAAGGACAGATATTAATAGCATCTGTCCTTTTTGTTTTCACTTAGCCGTGCTGTTCTTATTCCTCGTATGTCCCCGACCACTCCCATCCTTCACCTGTTGGAGTTTGTCTTATATCAAAATATCGAGCACTCCAATTGATATTATTATTAATCCCTTGCCAACCGATAGTTTTCAAATACCCGTCAACTTCTCCAATAACCTTGATATCTTTATCTCCTTCCGCCTCATAATTCATTTGACCCCACCCGCTTACCTCTGAAGCATATTTTCCTCTTGCCATTATTGGACTTTGTAGTTTTCCCAAAGATTTAAAGTCTTTTTTATTCAACAATACCTTTATTCTTTCAATGAGATCTTTTCGCTCTTTAAATACCCATTTTTTATCACCTTTTATCCAGGCAATATAGCAATCCGCCTCTTCAATAGGATCAAAAGAACAAATAATTGGAATTCCCCTCTCGCTGCTAACTAATCTAAACATCTTCAATGCCTTATCAATATTTTTTTGCTTTAGTTCATTTTTTCCGGAAAAAACTATATCCGTTAAAACGCCACCGATATCCTCGGAAATCGCATTTTTGGTATCTGCATCCATGTCTTTGTCATTTTTTATTTTCCTTTTCAAATCATATAAGAATTCAAAGTCTTTAAAAACCACCCCGCGAGAATACGTCTCCATAATAGTTGCACCAACCAATAGTTTTGTCTTTGAATCAAAATAGCATCTCAGTCCATTTGTGCCATAATAAATTACATGTTTTTTTAAATATACATCATCAAACTCCTTAATATTTGTAAAATTTTCTTTCATTGATCTGCAAATACTAGTCACTTGCTCAATGTTCATCCCAATTCTTATTTTGTATTGCCCAAGTGTACTATAATCCTCTTTATTAGAGCCCATCTCTGAAGATTGCAAAACCACAGGTACATGTTCCGTGTTTATGTTTTCTTTTTTCCCGCAAGACATATTAAAAAATACCAATATACCCACTAGTAGGGACAGAACTATGCTTTTCATTCTCATTTCACCCTCATTGTGTAGTTGCCCGATTTCATCGAGCGCCCAATGAATTGGGCAACTACGAATAAAGACACTGGATTCCGGGTCTAAGCCCGGAATGACAAAAAGAAACTCACTTACCTTAAAAACCTTACAAACTTTACAAACCTTATCTCGCTATGTCAACAAATGTTGACATCTACACATACTTCCTATCGAGAAAAGCTTTGCTTATAAACTTTATAAACTTACAAAAGAAACTTGCGTTTCTTTTGTACCGAATTACTCTCTATTTCTTTCGCCACTTCGGGTTTTAAACCGGGCTTCTTCAGCTTGTAATACATGTAGTTTTTGTAGCTTTCCACGCCGGGTTGGTTAAAGGCGTTGATATTTAGAAGTTCACCCTCATAGGCGGTGGCCATTTCGAAGAAGAATAAAAGTTCTCCCCAGCTGAAAGCGTTTATCTCCGGCATAGTAATTGTGCAGTTGGGACGGTTTTCTCTGGTTAAAGCCCACTCCGTACCTTCCTGCGCAACCGACAGGAGTACACTGTATTTTTTACCGGCAAGGAAATCTTTTGTATCCGGAACCTTTACATCATTCTTAAATTTATTTATTTTTATAAATGTAAGAACCTTATTATTTTCGCCTTCAATATTATTTTGCTGGATAGAGTGAAGATCGTTGGTACCTCTGGCGGCGACAGGAGTACGTCCCGTGTTCAGGATATTTTCCCCGTTAACCCATTTCTCCACTCCACTCTCAAAAATTACTTTCCTTTCGAACTTTTTACCGGTACTTTCAGCCAGAAGCTGAATATACCAATCCGCAGTGGATTTCAGCTGTTCGGAAAAGGGCATCAATACGGCAATATCCATTCCTTTTTCTTTATATAGTATAGTATGGAGCAGTGCGTACATGAAAGCAGGATTTCTTTTAATATCTGCTTTCATACAACGTTTCGCCATAGCGCCGGCACCCGATAAAACATCTTTAATTTTTATACCAATAATAGCAAGGTGAAGTAATCCCATATTGAACTCAGAAAACCTCCCGCCAACGCCTTCAAGTAGAGGAAGACTCCTAAAAGAAAGCCCGTCCTTCCCGTTTGCTTCATTTACTTTCTTCCTGAGTGTTCCGGACTTCGGGTCTGTAATCGCAAAAACCTGCCTGCCGTAATTTTTCCCCGCACCTTTCTTTAACCAGTTAAGTGTAATTTCAAACGCCGCTTTCGTCTCCGAAGTTTCCCCTGATTTTGATATACAAACAACAAAGGTCTTTTTAGGGTTAAGATTAGAAAGAAGTACCGAAAGAGTTTCCGGGTCCAGATTATTCCCTTCAAAATAAACTCTGGGCCTTTTCTTCCTGGCGCCGGCAAAATCATTATGGTAAGGTGACAAAAGCGCGTCCTGCGCCGCTTTTAATCCGAGAAAAGAACCGCCAATCCCGAGAAAGAGAACATTTTCATATTTTTTCGCAATATCTGCGCCAAATTTCTGTATTTCGCTTATTAACTTCGCATCCTGCCTTGGCAGGTTAAACCATTCAAGAGAAAGCCGGATTCTTGCTTCTTTATCCGCAAAAAGCTTTGAAAGATGATCAAAAGCTCCTTGAGCGTCTTTCGAGTAATCTTTTAGCTCTCTTTCCGTAACTCCGTGGTTCTTCCCCACATTAAAATCAAACAGCCCGTTGAAATCAAATTTTAGTGACATAAGCCCCCTTTAAAATAAAATTACAAATTACGAATGACAATATAAGGGAGGATATAACTCATCATATTGTAATTCGTCCTTTGTACTTGTTGTTGACTGCAGTATACCTTAATTATTTTACCATATTATTTAGTGTTATTCTACTTTATGTGACTAGGGTCATATATAAATTTTGACAATAGGGTATTATAATGTTATATTGTTAAAGATTGAGCTGAAGGAGTTAAATATAAATGTCAACTTTCATAGAGACGGACGATATTAAATACGAAGGAGATATAAAGAAGAGTACAGGGTTGTTAGTTGTACTTTTCAAGTCGGAATGGTGCGCTTCCTGTAAAAGGCTCTGGCCCATCGCGGAGAAAGTATCAGAAGATTATAAAGATAAAGCAACGTTTGTCTGGACTGATGCCGCTAAAAACCTGAAAGTTGCTACGGAGTTAGGAGTTCTTGCAATTCCCACTCTTATTATTTTAAAGGGAGGAATCGAAAAAGCCAGAAATATCGGCTACATGCCGGAAAACGATTTAAAAGCTTTTATCGATAAAAACACATGACAGAAATAATAAATCAACTTGCAGGGAATTTAAAAATTGCGTTACAGAATGACGCTTTTCTGGCCTATGGATTAATATTTCTAGCCGGTATTTTAACCAGTTTTGAGCCTTGCATCTACACCATGCTTCCCGTGACAGTCACTTTCATCTCTAAATATTCGGGAGGTTCAAAGTTTAAGGGTTTTATACTCTCCGTAATATATGTGATGGGTATTGCCATAACTTATACTGTCTTAGGTATAGTTGTTGCTCTAACAGCAGGTTCGGTCTTCGGTCAATTTCAAACAAGCTTGTGGCCAAATTTACTTATGGGACTCGTCTGCATCGGTCTCGCCTTGTCCATGTTTGACGTCTACGAGATCAGAATGCCGCAGTTCATAACCAACCTGGCAGGAAAAAAAGTAGGCTCGGGGTTTTTCTCCATATTTTTTCTGGGTTTAATCTCGGGTCTTGTTGTAGGACCTTGCGCAGGCGCAGTACTTCTTGTTGCGCTTACTTATGTCGCCAGGAGTCATAACGTTTTCTTTGGAGGTACTCTTCTTTTTACTTTTTCCATGGGCATGGGAGTACTACTGCTTATCGTCGGTACTTTCTCGGGACTCTTAATGTCTATACCTAAAGCCGGAGAATGGATGCTGAAGATCAGGAAATTCATGGGCGTAGCAATGATAATTATCGGCTTGTATTTTCTGTATCAAGCCTATCAAGCCCTGTAAGGAAGCAAAGAAAGTAAGTGAAGCAGGGACAGCAAGTACAGAAAGAACAAAAGAAAAAGCAGGATCAGTTCTATAAAATAATACTACATTAAATTGTCAATCGTAAATCGTCAATTGTAAATTAATTCAACGGAGGTTTTCAAATGAAAAAGATATTTTTGGTAGTGCTTGCATTCTCGGTACTCTCGCTTGGTATGGGTAAAAAGCCCGCGGCAGACACAACGGCTCCGGCAACAGCGGCAAAGCCTGTGCAGACCGAACAAACCGGGACGGTTCAAACTGCTCCGGATTTCACGCTTAAGGACTTAAACGGGAAAGATGTTACGCTCACGGAATATAGAGACAAGAAAACAGTTTTGCTTGTTTTCTGGGCCACCT
>Ga0156422_1097_pt4 | contig 12366 bp, 8 predicted proteins | sample RifOxyA2_FD_108065 | JGI IMG/M metagenome (GOLD analysis project Ga0156422, IMG submission 108065) | Candidatus Firestonebacteria bacterium RIFOXYA2_FULL_40_8
ATTAATATCCATGCCGGGGGAAAAAGATCTTATTACAGGCGAAGCGGAAAGAGTGGGCATTAAGACACAGGGCGCTTCTTTCATTACACATATCGTTTTGGGTGTAAAAAGGATAATAAATATAGATATGCCGGATCACAGCACCGCTTTTAAAAGTATTATGAAAGTAATTACCGAAGATGGTGTAATGAATAATGAGCTTAAGATAACGGCATTCGCGCACCGGTTCGTTCACCCCGGGAATCTTTACGCCAAGACAGCAAGGGTGGAAGAGCATGATCTAAAAAAACTTAAAACCACGTTTGACCTTGCGCCGATACATAACCCGGTTTCCCATTCGTTTATGGAAATGTGCCGGGATTTTTCACGGGAGATACCGCAATACGCTGTTTTTGACACTGCGTTCCACTCTCAAATCCCCCCGGAAAATTATACGTATGCTCTTCCTGCAAAACTTGCAAAGGAATACGGTATAAGGCGGGTCGGATTTCACGGTATCTCGCATAAATTTGTCACCACCGAAGCTGCGTGGTTCTTAAAAAGGGATTTTGATCTCCAAAAGATCATAAGCTGTCATCTCGGTACCGGAGGAGCAAGTATCTGCGCGGTAAAAGACGGACATTCTATACACAATACTATGGGTTTGACACCGCTTGAAGGGCTTATTATGAATACAAGAAGCGGAGATATTGACACCGGTGTCTTATTCAGGTTAATAGCAAACGAAGAGCTCACCGTTAAGCAGGCGGATGAAATGTTGAATAAAAAAAGCGGGGTACTCGGTATTTTTGGTACTTCGTCGGACTTGCGCGACGCAGTGAAGATCATGAGGAAAGACAAAAATGCTGCCTTTGCTTTTAATATGTTCATAAGAAGGGTCAAGAAATATATCGGCTATTACTCTCTTTTGCTGAAAAAACCGGATATTCTGATATTTACGGATTCTCTCGGTGTATCGGTTCCTCTTATACGGGAGAAGGTCTGTGAAGCTATGGAAGTTTTCGGAATAAAACTTGATAAGAAAAAGAATAACGGATATGAATCGGGGATAAAGGACATTTCTTCGGAAAAATCGACAGCCAGGATACTGGTAGTACCGACCAATGAAGAAATAATGATCGCCAGGGAAGCCTATGGAGCGCACAAATGAAAGTAGTAGGAGAGATAGGAGCAAATAATATAAAGGTCACGGTTTTCGGGAGAACAAGAGGTATAGAAGAGTTTACGTTACTTCTTGGCAATGAAGAAGTTTTGTCCAAGGAAAAAAGCTTCTTTGAGGTTTTAGCCGTGAAAGGGCTCGAGACGGCTGTTATTTCCGCTATTTCTTTAATTCTTCCTTTTGGTCCTGAAAAAGCAAAAAATCCGGAGCTTATGAAAGAAAAAATAATAGGAGAATTGGAGGAACTGTCGGATGTGTATCCTTCATATATCCCTTTTGCAGTAAAGTTTTTGAAAAAGCTGTTAAAGGAAAATAAAAAAATCCCGGTTTCCTTGTATTTTGACACTTCTTTTTTTCAGAAACTTCCTCCTGAAGAATTATACTATGCCCTGCCAAAGAGCAGCTCAAAAAAGAGTAAACTGAAAAAACTCGGTTATCACGGGATCTATCACAGCTATGCCGCGGAACAATCCGGGAGAAATAAAAAAGTAATTTCTGTTGTTCTGGACAAGAAAACAACTGTTTGCGGTATTGAGAATAATCTGCCGGTTACCGTAAGTTTAGGCAGCACCCCTCTTGAAGGCATAATGTCGTTAACGTCGTGCGGGGATCTTGACCCGGGTGCGGTATTTTATATAATGAAAAAAACAGGTTATTCTATATATAAAATGGATGAGTTGCTGAAAAAAGAGAGCGGTTTTTTCGGTGTTACTGATTATCGCGTACAGGTAAAAGACCTTGCTGAAATGTACGGAAACGATGAAAAGGTTAAGCTGGCTTTTGATATATATCGTAATCAGATACTCAAGTATCTTGGAGGATCTCTGGCTGTCCTGTCAGGAGTGGATACGATAGTTTTTTCCGGAGTTGAAGTAAATTCTCTGGAAGGGATGGTTTATGAACTGTTAAAACAAATAAATTTCCTCGGTATTCATTTAAAAGAATCCCCCTGGGAGAAAGATAAAGCGTTTTCTGAGATAAGCCTGCCGGATTCAAAGGTAAAAGTTTTTATTAATCATAAAAAAACAACAGAAATTGTTAACGAGAAAATGAAAGCTAAGTAGAATAGACGCCGCGCGGAAAATGACGCGGAAGCTTACTTAAGCCGGTATTTTTGAAGTATTAAATTATCCCTCACTTACTCCTGCCTGAAATACGCAATATTACCTTTCGGATTAATAAATATTCGGTAGAAAAAGGTCAACTAAAAGAGTAGCCGGGTAATTATCTTTAAATATTTGATGTGGTAACATACATATTAAATACGAGGACTAAAAAATGAATGATATTCAAGGTTTGACAAATTCAGCCAATAAAGCCTTATCGCTGATAGTCGGATGTAACAAAATATTGATCCGCTCTACAGATGAACTAAGCTTAATTCGGGATATTTGCCATACACTTGTTATGATTGGAGAGTATGATCTGACCTGGGTCGGTTATGTTGAGCATGATGATAAAAAGACCATAACCCCTGTCGCGCATGCCGGAAACAATAATGATTACCTTGTCAAACAGAATCTCACCTGGTCGGATACCGGTGAGAATGGAAGTTGTCCGGCTAATATATCTATCAGGACCGGAAAGTCTGTGTCCTCGAAAGAACTTCTATTGGATCCTGATGCTGATTCCCGGAGGCTTTTTGCAAGCAATTGCGGATGCGGGTATGTTTCTTTACTGTCTGTCCCCTTGATTACAAACGGAAATATTATAGGAACATTGAACATTCATTCTGCAAAACCTATTATATTTAATCAGGAAGAGAAGGATCTTCTGGCGGGTCTGGCAGATGACCTGGCTTACGGCATTATGTCGATCCGTAACCTTGCGGAACAAAAAAAATCGGAAAGTTTGCACAGGAAAGAAAAAGAGAATGCGAATATGTACCTTGATATCGCAAGAGTTGTGATAATGTCCCTGGATATCAATCAGGTTGTCACGCTTATCAATAAAGAAGGATGCTCGGTCCTGGAGTTTGAAGAAAAAGATATTATAGGAAAAAAATGGTTTGATAATTTTGTGCCAAAAAAGATCAAGAACGATTCAAAGATAGGATTTGCAATGTTAATGAAGGGCGAACTTGAACCGGAAGAATATTTTGAAAGTTCAGTTCTAACCAAAAGCGGTATTGAAAAGATCATCGGCTGGTATAATAGAGTGCTTAAAAATAAAGAAGGCAGTATAACAGGCTTGCTTTGCTCGGGCACGGATATTACCGAGCAAATAAAAATGAAGCAAGCTCTGGCGGAATATAATGCCCGTCTTGAAGATCTGGTAAAAGAAAGGACGGAAAAATTAAATAAAACAAACGACCAGCTCGTTTTGCTGTTTGAAGAGGCAAAACAGGCTTCCATAGTAAAGTCGGAATTCATTGCAAATATGAACCATGAATTAAAAACGCCTTTGAACTCTATTACAGGCTTTGCGCAAATTCTTAATAAGGATGATGATAATCTTTTGAACGAAAGATATAAAGGCTATATTAAGTATATCCTTTCGGGAAGCGGATACTTACTGGATTTGATCAAAGATATTCTTGACATATCGAAAATTGAAGCCAACATTATGGAGTTGAAACCGGTAAAGGTGGATGTCCGGGAGATAATTAATAATGCTAGGATGTCGTTTGATGAGAAGGCAGTATCTTCGTCAATAAAATTCGAAATGAATATTTCTCCGGAAATCCCACGTGAGATAATTGCAGACGAACTAAGAATAAAACAGGTGCTGTTTAATCTGCTTTCTAATGCATTTAAGTATACGCCCGGAGGCGGCAAAGTTGTTATTAAAGCCGGATTATCCTTGGGGAGAGAAATTGAAATATCGGTAATTGACAACGGCATAGGCGTGAAAAAAGAAGATCAAGATAAATTATTCCGTCCTTTTTCCCGTATAGAAACTTCAATACAGGGTACAGGATTGGGTTTGTCATTATCGAAAAAAATAGTGAATTTGTGGAAGGGTAGAATCGGCATGATATCACCGCCTGGATCCGGAGAAAACGGAAGCAAATTCTATTTTACGATACCCATTTAAAACAGCAAAAACGAATAAAAGTGATATTAAAATGGATAAAAAACCGCAAAAAAATAAAATATTGGTTGTTGATGATGAGGTTCAAAACAGGATACTGCTTAGAGTTTTCTGCGAAAGTCTGGGGTATGAGATTATTGAAGCAGTCAACGGCAGGGAAGGCGTAGAAAGCGCGCATGAGTATGTGCAGGATATCGATATCATACTTATGGATGTAATGATGCCGGTTATGAATGGTTTTGAAGCAACCGAGATACTTAAAAATGATAAACACACCGGACATATACCTGTGATTATATTAACTGCTTTAACTTCAAGAGCCGATATGCTCACAGGGATTGCAAAGGGAGCCGATGACTTTTTAAATAAACCGCTGGATTTACAGGAGTTTACTCTTAGAGTTACAAATCATGTTAAAATAAAACAATACCATGATTTTCTTAATGACCATAACCGGCTGCTTGAAGAAGAGGTTGAAAGCAAGACTAAGAAGCTAAGAGCATTATTAACACGTCTGGATGAATCATTAAATGAAGTAAAAGAAAGTCAGATAGAAACTATTCGGAAATTATCTGCTGCCGCTGAATTCAGGGATGAAGATACGGGTTCTCATATCCACAGGGTATGTCTATATTCCAGTTTGATTGCCAGAGAAGTATATCGGGACAGTCGATTTACGGATATAGTTTATCATGCTTCAGCGATGCATGATGTCGGAAAAATCGGTATACCCGATAAAATTTTACTTAAACCGGACCGGTTTACGGAAGAGGAATATAATGTAATTAAAAACCACACGGTGTTTGGCAGTAAAATATTGATTAACTCCAAAGCGGAACTGCTGATAATTGGATCAAAGATAGCATTAACTCATCATGAAAGGTGGGATGGCGGCGGTTATCCTTCAGGATTAAAAGGAGAGGAAATACCGGTTTACGGGCGAATAGTAAATATTGCGGATCAGTATGACGCTTTGCGCAGTAAAAGACCGTACAAAACGGTTATGGCTCATGATAATACAGTTGAAATAATTACTAAGGGTGATGGTCGTACCATGCCTGAACATTTTGATCCTTTAATACTTGAAGTATTTAAAGTAAACAATAAAAAATTTGAAGAAATTTCAGAAATTTATAAATAGACGGTGAGTGAGTAATATGCGGAATAATAATACATTTGGACAGGCCTTAAATATCGGTTTTGTGGAAAAAATCCCCATGAGACTGGTAAAATATTTTTCCAGTAAATCTATTTATTTTGTAATTTGCTTTAGTTTCGTTTCTCTCTTGATAGTCAGTATGTTGGATTATGTAACAGGTTATGAGACTACTTTAATCTTATTCTACCTGGTTCCTGTTATTTCTGCTTCTTTACTTCTAAATAAAAATTGGGCGATAGCATTTTCAATTTTAGGGACACTTCTGGTTGTAATCGTAGAACTGCTTTCCCAAAACATATATTCAAGCGTGTTTATTGCATTCTGGAACGGCTTGGCGGTTTTTGGTGTTTTTCTAACCGTAAGCGGAATCCTGATAGTTTTAAGAAACTCCCTGCTGAAAGAGCAGAAATTAGCAAGATTAGATATGGTCACAGGGATTTCAAACAGCAGGCATTTTTATGAGCTTGCCAGTATCGAGATGTCCCGGGCCAGGCGCTATAAAAGAGCGTTTACGGTTGTTTATGTGGATGTTGATAATTTTAAAAAAGTTAATGATGACATGGGGCATGATAAAGGAGATGATCTTTTGCGTCTTATTGCGGCTACTATTAAAAAAAATATCCGTGTAAATGATATCGTCTCGAGAGTCGGCGGGGATGAGTTCATACTTCTTTTTCCTGAAACGGATAAAGGTAAAGCAAAAAGTACTATTGAAACTGTTTTTAAAAAATTAAAAATCGTAATGTTTAATAAAAAATGGAAAGTAACTTTTAGCGCCGGAGTGATAACCTGCCTTACCGCGCATTGTGACATCCAAAAAATAATAAAAGCTGCGGATGCCCAGATGTATTATGCTAAAAAGCATGGTAAAAATAAGATAAAATACTGTGTATTGTAAGTAAAATGTGATTTCCGTAAGGTGGAATGAAGTCAAAATAATGAAGAACTCTCATTATGAGGTGCTGAAGTATGGCTGAGAAAATAAAGGAGAACTTGTGGTAAGGATAAAGAAAAAGATTAAAATCTGTAAAAAGAAATCAAAAGCAAAAATAAACCGCAGAGAGAAGGGTTATTGCCTGTGTTTGCTGTTTTTATATGCTTTGCAGCATCGACTTTAAAATAATAACCGGTCGGTGGAGTACGGACAAATAACATTGTCATGTTGAGCCGTCTTTTTTCTGGCGAAACATCTCTGTTTTTCAGGTGATTTATTAAGGCAGCGATCCTTCGTCAAAAAACCGACTCAGGATGACAAAATTCCGTATTTCACTGACCCGTTACTTAAAATAATATTTCAAGTTGGAAATAAGTCAATAAAAAGTGTAATATAGTCAGGCGGGAAAATATATCAAAAAGGTATAATACTGACTATGAAAAATATAAGGCCAAAGAAGGTTTCAAATACAATACTTCTGGTAGATGACGATAATATTTTAAGAAGCGAGTTTATTGACTGTTTTGAAGAATATAATATTATTGAGGCTGTAAACGGCGAATCAGCTCTTTCAATCCTGAAAAAACCCAATCAAATAGATCTTGTAATACTTGATGTGAGAATGCCGGGCAGAAGCGGACTGGAAATATTAAAATGCATAAGGGAGATGGATAAAGACGTAAAAATAATTATTTTTACGGGGTATGGTTCAAAAGATACAGTACTGTCTGCATTCCGGGATAAAGCTGATGATTTTATTGAAAAACCGCTGGATGTTGACTCGACCAGGGAAGTTATTGAAAAAGTATTAAGTACAAAAAAGGGTTTACCTGAAAGCGACGGTATGGATTTGAAAGACAAAATGGAAAAGGTAAAGGTGTTTATTGAACGTAATTATTTAAAGAAAGTCACGCTTAAAGACGCTTCAAATGTTGTAGGGCTCAGTCCTAAATATTTAAGCAGAATGTTCCGTGAAAAAATAAATATGGGTTTTAATGATTATAAATTAAGGCTGAAGATTAATAAGTCTAAGGAGTTCCTGAAAAAGACCGGTTATAATGTTGATCAAATAGCTTATAAGCTCGGTTATGAAAATTCAGAGTCGTTTATAAGACAATTTAAGAAAATAACCGGTTTTACCCCCACGGAGTACCGGAAAAGAGTCAAAAAATGAAATGGGATAAAAACTATTATAAAGTAATATTCTGGATTGCTGCTTCTTTGGCGGTTCTTGCCGGTTTGTTTATACTCAAAAACAACAATTATCTGCTGTTTCATTCAACCATTGAAATATTCACAGTTATTGTTTCCTTTTCTATTTTTATTATCGTATGGAACTCTCGTAAATATTTTGATTGCGATTATTTTCTCTTTCTTGGTATCGGTTATTTTTTTACGACTATAATAGATATTTTGCATGCTTTATCATATAAAGGCATGGGTATCTTTCTTGGATTCGAAACAAACCCTGCGACACAATTTTGGATCTCTGCCAGATATTATCAGAGTATTATTTTCCTTGTTGCTGCATTTATAATAGGAAAAAGAATTAAAATAAATTATGTTTTATCCGGATTTGTTGGTTCAACAATAATATTGATTTTAAGTATCTTATATTGGAAGAATTTTCCGGTTTGCTACATAGAAGGGGTCGGGCTAACTGATTTTAAAGTGGTCAGTGAATATATCATTTCTATTATATTTTTATTATCGGTTTACATTCTGTATAAACGAAGGGAGCACTTTAGCCGGACGGTTTTCGGCTTATTGAGCGGAGCAACAATAATAACCGTATTATCTGAAATATCGTTTACACTTTATTCGGATCCATACGGCTACTATAATCTTGCCGGACATTATTTAAAATTAGTCGCTTTTTATCTGATTTATAAAGCAGTATTAGAAACAGGTTTAAAAAAACCGTTGGAGCTTTTATTCAGGGGACTAAAACAGAGCGAAGAAAAATATCGCGGGATGGTGCAGGATCAGACAGAATTGATCTGCAGCTGGATGGCAGGCGGTGCCATAATATTTGTAAATGAAGCTTTTTGCCGTTATTTCGGTAAAAAATGCGAAGATTTAATCGGAAGCGGCTTTTTACCTTTGATTTATAATGAAAATAGAAAAACAATTCAAGAATATCTGGGTAAGTTAAACAGAAATAATCCGGTTGAAAGTCATGAACAAAGAATTGTATTTCCTGACGGTGAGATAAAATGGCAAAAATGGACGGACCGGGCTATATTCGACGATAAAGGAAATATAATAGAAGTACAGTCTGTGGGTAATGATATCACAGAACAAAAACGGGTTGAAGAACTGTTGAAAAAAAATGAAGAACTGTTTAGATTAGTGTTAAATAACTCCCCGATTTCCGTATCAATTCAGGATAAACAGCTGCGTTATACATGGCAGTATAATTACAAATCGGGATATGCGGTAAAAGACATTATTGGTAAAACCGACAGGGACCTGATTCCTATCGGGAATACTGAAAAAACGACATATATTAAAAATACGGTACTGAAGACCGGAAGAGGAACACGGGAAGTGTTTGAAGTATTAGCTCCGTCCGGGAAACAATATTTCGACACAATCATTGAACCTTTAAAAGATGATAATAATTTAACAATAGGAGTGACAACTGTTGCGATAGATATTACGGAGAACAGAAAAATAGAGTCTGAAATGGAAAGATTGGCAACATTTCCGACGCTAAACCCTAATCCTGTTGTCGAGGTTGATTTTGGCGGTAAAGTTACATATATGAATCCAAGTGCAAAAAAAATATTCCCGGGAGGGAAAATATTAATAAAGAAAGATGGATTCTTGCAGGACTGGGATGATGTAGTTGAAAATTTAGAAAAAAAAGGTAAAAATAATTACGGCAGAGAAGTAATGGTTGGAAATAGCTGGTATTTTCAGACAATACAATATCTGCCTGTTACTAACAGTATACGTATTTATGCTATGGATATTTCGGTTAGAAAAAAATACGAGGAATTGTTAGAAGTTGCCTACAGAGGGATGGAACAAAAAGTTGCTGAACGTACGGTTGAACTGGAAAAAACGAATAAGACCTTAAATGATGAGATATCCGAAAGAAAGAACAAGGAAAAACAGATTCTTTATCGAAATATACTGCAGGGGTCAATAATAAAGCTTGCCTCCAGAAAAGAGTTTTTGAAGAAAGTAATAGATGTAGTTTTGGAAATAGGCGGCTGTAAATGCGCGGGAATAAGGATACTCGATGAAAAAGGGAATATTCCATATGCCGTGAATAAAGGGTATAGTGAGAAATTTTGGGAATCCGAAAATAAACTTTCTGTTAATACGGAACAATGTGTCTGTATACGGGTAATTACCGGGAAAGTTATCGCCTCGGATAAAAAAGCAATGTCAAAGCACGGGTCTTTTTACTGCAATAATAACTTTGATTTTGTTAAAGAATTAAATGAGAATGAGAAGAAGAATTTTAGAAGTGTCTGTGTGAAATCAGGATATGCCTCTGTCGCGGTGATTCCGATAAAAGATGACGATAAAATAATCGGTGCGTTACATATTGCCGATGAAAATGAGAATAAATTCCCGCTGGGCGTTATTGAGTCAATAGAATCTTTAGGCTCGGTTATAACAGGCGGTATCAAAAAATATGAATTACTTGACAAAATAAAAGATGCGTCCTTGTATTCCCGCACGCTTATTGAAACAAGCCTGGATCCACTGGTGACCATAGACAGGGAAGGTAAGATCATGGACGTAAGTAAGGCAACAGAACTTGTAACCGGAGTTTCGAGGGAAAAGCTTGTCGGAACAAAATTCCCGGATTATTTTACTGTACCGGATAAAGCAAAAGAAGGTTATGACCTGGTATTTACGGAAGGATTTGTTAAGGATTATCCCCTTACGATAAAACATATCTCGGGGAGGCTGACGGATGTACTTTATAATGCTGCAGTTTACAGAAATGAGGCAGGTGAAATAGCCGGAGTATTTGCCGCTGCCCGTGATATTACTGAATACAAAAAAATGGAAAAGAAATTAGCAGCTACTCAGCAGGAATTGAACGATTCAAAGAGGCTTTCAGATATAGGTACCTTGGCGGCAACGGTGGCACACGAACTCCGAAATCCTCTGGCAGCTATCAGGATAGCGATCTATAACGTTAAACGGAAAGCAAATAACCGGGACTTAGACAGGCATGTAGAAAATATTGAGAAAAAGATAGAGGAAAGTAATCACATAATAAACAACCTTTTATTTTACTCCAGAATAAAGCTGCCCCAGCTGGAAGAAATAAAAGTGGTCAATGTTCTGGACGAATGTATTGAAATGGCAAAAAAACGGTTCTATAAAAAAAAGGTAAAATTGTTGTTGAATAATAAAGGGATAAAGCGCCTTCAAATTTACGCGGATACTTATCAGATGAACGAGCTTTTTAGTAATATTTTGAATAATGCCTTCGATGCCCTGCCGGATAAAAATGGTGAAATAACGGTTGAATCCAAAATAGCTGATAATAGATTTGTCAAAATCAGCATTAAAGATAATGGAAACGGTATCGAGAAAGAAAATCTTGAAAAGATATTTGATCCGTTTTTTACGACCAAAGCAAGAGGCACAGGGCTCGGACTCAGTGTATGTAATCAAATAACATATCTGCACGGAGGAAAAATAGAAGTTAAAAGTGAAGTTAAAAAAGGAACAACATTAAATATAATTCTACCGATAGAAAGGATTAAAAGTTGAAAAAAACAATTCTCATAGTAGACGATGATGTGGAATTAAATCAGGAAATAGCGGAAATACTGAAAGATGAAGGATATGATGTTACCCCGGCATATGACGGTATCGAAGGGTTGAAGTTGATCAATGAAAATATATATGATATTATTTTGCTTGATTTTAAAATGCCCGGAAGTATGGATGGAATAGGTGTAATAAAAACAATTAAAGAAAAAAAAGTTAAATCAGCGGTGTTTTTAATAAGCGGAAAACCTCATATAGAGAAGTTATTAGAAGCTGAGAATCTGGAATCGAGTGTTGTTAAAGTGTTTTGCAAACCTTTTAATGCTGAAGAACTTCTAAAAGAGATAAAAAAAGTCAAATAAATATAATCCGCGATATAACTCATTTCTCTCAGGTGGAAAAAAGTCAATAGAAAACAGAATCAGCCAATTTGCTCATTAAAAAAACAGTTTTATAATGTATGAAAGAATAACTTATATAGTATTTAAACAAGGAGCGAAAAATGGATAAACAAAAGAGCTTGAGAGCTTGTGAGATGTTCAGAACACTTGATAATTTTGAGATTGGGAAAATAAGCAGCGAAGCTGTTGAGAGAGGATTCGTAAAGGGAAATGTCATTTTTACTGAAGGAGAAAAGGGAGACTATGTTTATATAGTTACAGAAGGCTTGGTGAAAACATCTAAATACAGCTTGAACGGAAAAGAGGGTATATTGGATATATTCATTAAAGGGGATTTGCTTGAACCTACCTATGTGTTTTGCGGGGATTCTTATCCGTATTCCGCGACAGCGTTAAGTAAAGTGAAAGTATTGCTTGTTAGGAAAGAAAAAATTGTAACATTAATGGAAAAATATCCGGGTGTCGCGTTGCAGATCATGCAAAATGTATCAAAAAGGCTGTTGTCCGCGTATTGCAAACTTCAGGAAAAAAACACTGAAAAAGTGGAGCAAAGGATCGCAAAGATCCTTCTGGTACTATTCAAAAAAGTCGGCAATGAACTTAGTATTACCAGGGAAGAAATTGCAAATATGGTTGGTACTACTTTTGAAACCGTGATAAGGTTTACGAGCAGTATTAAGAAGGAAAAGATACTTGAAACCGGAAAAAGAAAGATAAAGATAATTAATGAGCAAAAACTGAGGTTAATTGCGGAAGGCTTCCGTAAGTCCTCCTTCAGTCCTCAACTTAATGACTCGCGGGAGAAAAAGTTATTAGCATGCAATGCTTAATAGTGAAAGGAAATATCAATGAAAAAAGTGCTGATTATTGATGACGACAAGGAATTTCTGGAAGAACTGGGAGTAATGCTCGGCTTGGGAGGGTATGAAAC
>Ga0156422_1031_pt4 | contig 12326 bp, 12 predicted proteins | sample RifOxyA2_FD_108065 | JGI IMG/M metagenome (GOLD analysis project Ga0156422, IMG submission 108065) | Candidatus Firestonebacteria bacterium RIFOXYA2_FULL_40_8
AAAAACGCCAGCTCGCGAAGACGGCTGGATAAAACATCATAGGAATAAACTTTGGTTTCAAATATTTTATCGTCCGCCATGAAAGTTATTTTGGTCCCGCGTTTTCCGGTCTTGCCTGCTTTCGCGGCATCCTTTACCGGCTTACCGCGTTTGTACTCCTGTCTCCAAACTTCCCCGTCCCTGTAAACTTCCACTTCCAGCCATTCCGATAACGCGTTTACAACTGAAACACCGACCCCGTGAAGTCCGCCGGAAACTTTATATGAATCCTTATCAAACTTTCCACCCGCGTGAAGCACGGTCATAACGACTTCAAGCGCACTTTTTTTCTTTTCTTTATGCATTTCGACAGGAATACCGCGCCCATCGTCAATAACGGTAACGGAGTTGTCTTTGTGAATGGTAACCGAGATGTTCTTGCAATGCCCCGCGAGCGCTTCGTCTATCGAGTTATCAACAACTTCATACACCAGATGGTGCAGTCCGTCAACGCTGGTACCCCCGATATACATGGCGGGACGTCTTCTAACCGCCTCAAGTCCTTCCAATATTGTTATGTTATCGGCCCCATAATCCCCCGAGCCCGCGGCCTTTGCCGCCTTCGCAGGTTTCACCGGTTTCTCTTTTTTCGCTTTCTTAGCCACTTATGATTCCTCCTGATTATTATGATATTATCAGTTAATTTGCAAGTTTTTGCCTCTTAAAAACACGTATTATTATACCATAAAGGGAGGTATTTTGTCACTTCTATATCATAGGAACGTGCTGGGAAATGAAAGAGAAAGACGGGGTTTTGAGGATAAAAGTAAATTTAACTTCAATTTATAATTTCCGGCTTTCCTCCCTGGGCGAGTTTCACAACTTTCTGATGTATAATAACTTTTCCGCTCCTAATTAATTCTTTTATCCCCGCTATAAAGCATTGCTTTATCTTTCTTTGCTCTTTTAATCATATCCGGAGTGAACCCGCTTTTTGAAAATAGGCAATAAGATTCTGTTCGTTTTCCTTTATTCCACTCCACATATTCGGCTTTTTTTCTTAAATCTTCATAAATATCCGTCCCCACCGCTTTATTACTCCATTTAACTTCTCCAAACAGTATTTTCTTTCCTTTTTCATTAAACGCAACTATATCAATTTCTCCTAAAATTTTTTCCCACCATCTCCCGATCTTATCTATTTCAAATATTTCTTCTTCATTTTCTTTGAGTATTTGAATGCAAATATCTTCATAATTATGGGAAATCAAATGGACAAAATCATTTTTCACCCTGCCCATTACATAGGTTTTATTACCTTCTTCTAAATGGCTCTTGCCGGGAAGTACATACCTAAACCAAAACTTAAAAAACTGGTCCTGAAGCTTGTATATTCCTTTCCTGGATTTTAAAGGTATTTTCTCCGTAACCGGTATTTCTTTTTCCACAAGCCTTAAATCCTCAAGGATAAACAGATACTTGTGCAAAACGCTCTTTTCCAAACCCGTTTCATTCTGTATTTCGCTCAGTTTTGACTTACCCAATGAAATTGCTTTTAGTATGGCAAAGTAATTTCTGGGCTCTCTCAATTCTTCTTTCATAACAAAGTCTATCTCACTGTAAAGAAAAGCATCCGTTTCAAGGATGTTGTCTTTAATATTATCTTCAATACTCTTTTTTGCGTCCATTCGTTTTATATAACTCGGATTTCCGCCTGTTATGGAATACATCTCTACACAGTATTCAAACTTGTTCTCGGGGAAGAACTTTCTGAAGGAGATAAAATTAAACGGTTTAAGATATATTTGAGCGGTCCTCCTTCCAAATAGAGGAGACTTTTCAGATAAGACTTTTTCCTCCATCATTGCAATACTTGAACCGCAAAGAATAAGCATAACCGGAGTATCTTTCAGATATTCATCCCATCCTGCCTGTAATATTGAAGCAATGGACTTGTTTGTTTCTGCAAGATATGGAAATTCATCTATCGCCAAAACAAATTTCTCTTTTATGTTTTTCTTTAAATATCGGAATAATTGCTGCCAACTCTCGAAACCATTTAAGGTAAGCAGCTCATCTTTGAAGTATTCCCCGCAAAGCTGCCCCAGCATTTTAAGATTATCGTGTTCATTAAGTTTTTGAGCAAGAAAATAAATATGCGGTTTTTCTTTCGCAAAATGCTTTATCAATTCTGTCTTCCCCACCCTTCTTTTACCGTAAATAACTATAAATTGCGAATCCCCTGACTTATAATACTTGTCCAATGCCGCCTGCTCTTTTTCTCTGTTGATGAATTTCATCTTTGGCCTCCCTTGCGCATACTACTCGTAAGTAGACTACTCTATAGTAGACTGTTTGTCAAGAAAATAATATACTGACGGGCACAAGGGAATATATTCTTGTCAAGATGCCTTGAATAGGAACATGCTGGGAAATGAAAGGAATCCGACAATATCTATCTATTTATCCTGCTCCGGAATATCCTTTAGCAATTTTTCAACCCATTCGCGCTGATACTTATCGCCACTTTTTTTAATATCGGTAATCTCTGATTTAAAGCATTTATAAAACATGGGAACAACTGATACTTGCTTTTCAAACTTCTCAGGTAATTGCGAAGATACAATATTATATACATACTTTTGTTCAGAAGCATTCCATTTAAATATATTTTGCTTGGTTGTCTTGAGTATTTGAATATTATACGGTCGATCTTTATACATAGAATCGGTAACGCCAGCGATCGAAGATATGCTTATATTATAGCCAACCTTAATTTCTTCGTCAGAAAAAGAAATATTTCCAGAATATTCGTGAGAAAGGTAAGTTGGACCACATTCATCATAAGTAACAAAATCAAGCACCTTTCGCGCTTTGCTATTTTTGTATTGATAAAATGTTATAACGCTTGTTTGCGTACCTGTCCCACCCCAATTACCGGTAGTCGAGAATATCGGAATATTGGTTTTAGTCGGCCAATACGAAAATTCTGATTTTTTGTATTTTCCATAACTTTCCACGCAATCCTGTAGTATATATTTTGTATCTTTTCTTTCAAAAATTACGAATACCTTTTCCCATTGCATCGGAGTTGACGACATTTCAAAAACAAGAAGATTCTTATCTTCAGAATAATGGGTTTTGCAACAATCTCGATAATACCAGCTTTTCTCTTCGCCACTTGAGAATACAGTTGTTTCTATTTCCGGTTTTTTTACCCCCAATTTATCCATAAGTACGGATAACCTAAGCAAACTTTTATCCGCAAAAAATGAATCAACGTCATCAAAACTCACCGCTTCCGCCGCATTAGAAGAAGTAATGAACAAAACTATCAAAAACAATAATGAAAATGACCTTTTCATATTAAGCCACCTGCGTCCGCTTTTTTGTGCGGGCAAAAATTTCTATATCGTGTTTCATTTTTTGGCTGAGAGGGACGTCTTTCAGTTTTACGGTGTAGCCGATAAAGAGGAGTACCTTTTCCAGAGTGGCGATATTGCTGAATTCGCCGCTTTCTATCTTGGAAATGTATTGCTGCGTCACTCCTGCTTTTTTAGCCAAAGCACTCTGGTTCAACTTGTTTTTTATCCGGTATTCCACAATACGTTTAACAATCTCGAACTTCTGCTCTTCAAGCTGGTGCAGTTCCTTGAAATAGGGATCTTTTAACTTCTCTTTTAATACCTTAGAAATAAGGATGTGATTTACCAAGGCAGTTTCCTTCCGCATTTGTTAACAGGTGTACCTAGCCCTTTAATTATAGATTCTCTCATCTTGGGAATAGAAAGTATCTGTAAAGATTCCTTTGTGCCGGAGCGGTTTAGTAATTTGCAATTATTATGTTTTGGTTTTCTCTTAATTATTGTGGTCATTTATTTCACCTCTGTACATATAATCCTATATTGCATATGGACTTGTCAATACAGACTGCGTTTTATTCCCATTTTCTTTTACTCGGATTCCAGGTTTTATTCATTTTAATCTTCTTTGTTATAGATATGACAACCAGTTTAAGAAACGCAGTAATGTTTTTCATTGTTTTTTCAAAATTTTGATCGGCATTGGTAAGTTTAGATTTTCGCAGAAACGCCAGCCACTGTATCTGTTTGTCGGCATCGTTGCGAAATTCTTCCTTAAAGACAAAGGGTTCTTCCGGTAAAACGGTTTGTCTTTTTGTAAAAGTGGCTTCTATTGCTTCTTTTAGAATATCTCCTTCAAATATATTTCCTGAAGAAATGCTGTAAATATCGTAAAAATCTTTCATCCTGCTGTTTAGCATTGATAGTTTTATCATGGCTTCAAACTTTTCCGCTATAACACTTTCTATTGAATAAGCGGTTAATTTCGGACTTTTTCCTTCCAGCAATACCGGAAATTCTATTTGAACGGCTTTTGGAAACACCACATCCGAAAAACCTATATCTATCTGCAGTTTTTTCCTTGCTTGCGCCAGTACAGCGTCTATTTTGATCCGTATTCCTACATAATCCGCATCTTCATCAATAGGTTCGGCAGCAACCGAAGAAGAAATGAATTGAACGCCGTCATTACATTTTATTTCGGAAATATCTCTGAATATCTTTTCAATTTCGGGCATTTCATTTTTTACCTGTCTTGCAAGCAGATCTATATCCCGGGTAGGACGGGTCTTTTGTAGTTTCAGACACATCAAATAAAGTCCGCCTTTTAGCAGGAATTGTTTTTGATAATTTGAATTGGCCAAGCGCCAGAGCAGTCTTTCCTGAAAATATCTCAACAGGAGAAGATTAAAATCAATGTTCTCTTTTTTTGCTATGTTTAATAACTTTGCTCTTATGGAAGCTGATATATCTTTAATTTCTTTTTTCATTATCACCCCGCTATACCATCATTGTAAGCCATGTTTTCATCAGAGGCTTAATACGGCCTATTTCGGCATACTCCATTAGTTTTTCAAGTTTTCTATCTTTTCTTCTTAGATATTCAGTAAGCCCCTCTTTGGCTGTGTCAATACCAAGTTTGTTTCTATATCGGACACAATCACATATTGTTTTTTCCCGGTTGTAAATATGGAATCTATTTCCATTGTCATCTATTTCTTCTATCCCTGCTTCATATTGCTTTTTAGAAAAATGGTACACTTTTACCGGCGGATACTCTATTTTTGGTGTCCAGGTATTTCTTTGAAGAGCAATTGAAACTACAGGCGGAATAAAAGTAGTAAGTTCATAATATGAGAGTGCCGAGAGAAGGCAGATAACCCCGCCCGGAACAGCGCGGGAAACATCTATAAAGTCATCATTAGAGACAACGGAATAACCGGAAAGCTTATAAAGTCCGCTCTTTATTTTTGATATCATGCCGTCTTCCCTGACCGCCTGAATATCACGGGCATGAATACCGTATGCAAGAATATCTTTTGTTTTCGCATAACCGGCATTTTCTTTAAACAGTTTTTCTATGTTTTCGTATTTTTTTCTCACATATATCCTCATGGTCTAATTACTATACATATTATATCATTTGTATATGTTATTTACCATAAGTATTATGTAGAACAGGCGGCCAGATAATCGATGCATTTACCCTGCTTTTATCAGGGTTTTAATTATTACCGTTATATTGCCGATAAGTATTTTCCTTTAAATTACGCTTTTGTCAACAGGCAAAACCGGATTCCTGCCTGCGCGGGAATGACAAAGTGCGGGTTTTAGAAAGGGTTTTCTTCTATTTGAAAAATACCGCGGGTGAATTATACGGTCAAAATGCGAAACAGGGTAAATAGGGGCAAAAACTTATTTTACTTATCGTTCTTTTTTTCAGGCGGTTTATTATTTTGTATTGAGTTTGTTTTGTTTTCAGGTTTAGCTGTTTTAACTGAATTAAGATTTATATCTTTATCAATACTTGGAACAAGGGCTTTTATGAAAGCATTTCCCAGGACGCCCCATATAGTATCAAATGTACTTGTCTTCGGATTTATAAAACTACCTTCTATTCGAATTTTGGTCGCCAACTGGTTTTCTTTTTGATTTTTAAAAATAACACCGGCCGCCCCTACAAGAGCTTCCCAAATTTTATTAAATATATTATCTTTTTTATCCTCAGGGCCAACGACATCCAGATCTGTAATTATCGGCTTTACATAACCAGCAAATTTACCGCTTTTCGCAGCCATTTCCGTGTATAAACTAAAATTCCCTTTGTTTACATCAAAACCCCCGTAAGCTTTTAAAAAATCATTGAACAAAACCAGGTTAGCATTTTTTATTTCGGCATTCAGGTCAAATGTCGGATCATCAGCTAAAGCATTTATTTTCATAGTAAAGTTCAGATTTCCCCCATAAACTGATGCCTGTGCGTTAACAGTAGAGGGAAGTTCGACCTTCTTATTTACAATGTTTGTAAGATTGATGGCGAGAATATGTGTTTTCTTTAATGATATATCAACTTTTGGCTTAGAGGTGTTGTCTTTATAATATATGGCGCCGTCTTTGACTTCAAAACTATTTATTTTTAAGGGCATAAAGTGTTTCAATAGTTTCCGAAAATCATCCCCGTCCTTTCCTACATCGTCTAATTCAACTTTGTCTTTTGTAAAAATCAATTCGGGAGAATCAAAAACCAGCTCGCCGGCAATAGACCCGTGAAAAAGCGCCCCCCATTCAATCGACAGATCAATATCCCGCGCTTTAAAGAATTCTGTTTGTTTCTTTGAAATCAAATCAAATTTATTTATATAAATATTGTCAAGGATATAAGCGCCTCTGTAAACAGACAATTCAATATCTTTAATATGCCCGTAATATCCGTCCATTTCAGCCAGCGTTTTATTTGCATAATACAATACAACATAAGGTAAAATAAGCCGGATACCGGTTAAAAGAACAACAGTAATGATAAGTATTTTATATTTTATTTTCATTTTCATTAAATTCTTCCATTTTCGAGTAAGAATTATTGCTGCCGTTATTCTTTCATCCAATCTTCTTGTTTCGTGCTCAAATCTTTTCTTTTTTATATAGTAAACATACTATGTACATATCCTCCTGACTATAATTACTTTGATCCGCTTAGCATACCGGACAGTCCTGTAACGCCTAAAATGACCCCGCCAATCAGCAGCCAAACGGTCTTTTCCGTAGGCGAACCCGTAAAGAATCTCGAAACTTCGGAACCGAATGATTCTGAACCAGCGACCCCCCAGATGATTAACACAATCCCGGCGGACAATAACACAACTGAGACACCTCTATTCATATTAAATCCTCCTATAATTCAGTTTTACTTATTTTACATAAAATATATTTGCTAATTAATATGAAGATACTGTATTAAGCCGACTTTTTTCCTTTTAAATACGGATTTAGCGTAGAAAAAGCTGTTTTTGACTAGGCAACCCCGACGGCTTCTTTGATATTTCCTTTTCTTTTTCTGAGAACTATTTTCCAGAGCTCTACAACCCAGAGGGGGAAGGAGGAAATTGCGATGACAAGAAGCCAGTCGAAAAGGCCCAGGGGGACGGTTTTAAAAATCTTTTGCAAGGAGGGGACGTAAACGACGATCATCATCATGAAGAAGGAGATAAGCGCGGCGAGGAGTAGTTTTTTATTTGTAAAGATTCCGAGCTTAAACAAGGACTCGGTCAGGCTTCTGCAGTTGAAGGAGTGGAATAACTGCGAAACGGCAAGCACGATAAACGCGGCGGTCCTCGCGCGGCCCATACTTTCTTTCTCAACGTACAAAACAAATACGAAGGCAAGCAAGCTGCAAAAGGCAATAAAGGCGCCCTGGACTAAAATATAAATAGCGCGATCTTTTGTTATAACTTTTTCATTAGGATCTCGCGGAGGCCTTTTCATTATATCCGGGGCAACAGGGTCAACACCGAGAGCAAGCGCGGAAAGACCGTCCGTCACAAGATTGACCCAGAGAATATGTATAGGAAGAAGCGGTGCCGCAAAGCCGATCAAAGAAGCGGTGAACATGAGAAGTATCTCGCCGGCGTTGCACGAAAGAAGATAATGAATGAACTTTTGGATGTTATCATATATTCCCCTGCCTTCGGAAACTGCGGCAACTATCGACGCAAAGTTATCATCGGTAACGACCATATCCGAAACTTCTTTTGTCACATCCGTTCCGGTAATGCCCATGGCAACGCCGATATCCGCTTCTTTTAAAGCCGGAGCGTCATTCACCCCGTCCCCGGTCATGGCGACAACTTCTTTATTCTTCCGCCACGCCCGCACGACTCTTAATTTATGTTCAGGCGAAACCCGGGCATAGACAGAAATACTTTTTACTTTATTATTAAGTTCTTCGTCATTTATTTTATCCAGCTCTTCCCCGCTTAACGCAAGAGAGCCATCCGTGAAAATCCCGAGCATCCGTGCGATTGCAACCGCCGTGTTTTTATGATCCCCGGTTATCATCACCGTTTTTATTCCGGCGAACCCGCACTCCTCTATCGCTTTTTTTGCTTCTTCTCGCGGCGGATCCATCATCGCAAAGAGTCCAGCAAAAGTAAGTTCTTTTTCAATATTTTGAACATTAAACTCTTTTAAATTATTATCCAGTCTTCTGTAAGCCACGGCAAGAACACGCATTGCCCCGTCCGCAAGTTCGCCGTTGTTCTTTTCTATATATGCCCTGTCCTGATCCGTCAGTCTTCGTTTAGCTCCCTTTTCTTCCACATCGGTACAATCACGAAGGAGTATATCAGGAGCGCCTTTAACAAAAGCAATCAGTTCGCCGCCATGCCTTCTCACAATAGTCATCTTCTTACGGTCGGAGTCAAAAGGAATTTCATCCACAAAAACATATTCCTTTTCCAGATTTTCTTTTGTCATCCCTGCTTTACCGGCAGCAGTAAGTAGAGCTCCTTCCGTCGGATCACCCGTAATTTTGTAATTCCCCGCCTCGTTAACAAGCTGCGAGCCGTTACATAAAACTCCGCATCGTAATATATTTAGAAGTTCGATATGCTCGTCCGGTTTTATCTGCTGTTTACCGAGTGAGAATTCTCCGGTAGGAGCATAACCGACGCCTGCCACGTCAAAAGTATTCCACCCCGTAAATATTTTTTGCACGGTCATTTCATTTTTTGTAAGTGTACCTGTTTTATCCGAGCATATAACTGTCGTGCAGCCCAGGGTTTCAACAGACGGCAGTTTACGGATAAGCGCATGCCGTTTGACCAGACGGCGGACACCTAAAGCAAGCGCGATAGTTACTACCGCGGAAAGCCCTTCAGGAATAGCAGCAACCGCGAGACTTACGGATGTTAAAAACACCTCCACCATCTTCCCGCCCCTAAGCCAACCCAGGAGAAATACCGTTCCTACCATAACAAAACATACACCCACAATCCATTTTCCAAACTCATCTAATTTCTTCTGTAAAGGAGTCGGCTCATGAATTATCTCCTCTACCATCCCCGCTATTTTTCCCAGTTCCGTCTTCATTCCGGCAGCAACTATCAATACTTTTGCTTTTCCGGCGGAAACGGAAGTTCCCATATAGACCATATTCGCGCGGTCCGCAAGCGGGAGGGATTCTTCTTCCAGGGCTTTCGTTGTCTTTGTAACAGGGGCTGCTTCTCCCGTAAGACTTGCTTCCAATACTCCGAAATTCGCGCTGAGCCAGAGGAGACGGCCGTCAGCGGGAATACTGTCTCCGGCTTCAACCTCTATTACATCTCCGGGGACTAAATTTGAGGAAGGGGTAATTATAAGTTTTCCTTCGCGTATAACTTTTGAGGAGGGATTTGATAATTTTTTTAACGCGGCCAGGGATTTTTCTGCGCGGTACTCCTGAATAAAACCAAGAAGCGCGTTTAATATAACTATCGCGATAATGGCAAAAGCATCTACCCATTCCTGTAAGAATCCGGAGATAAGCGCGGCGCCGATCAAGATCCAGACAAGAATATTATTAAACTGCCCGAGGAGCACCGTCAAAGGATTGATTCCTTTTTTCCCCGTCAGTTCATTCTTTCCGTACTTTTCCAGACGCTTTTCTGCTTCTGAAAGGGTGAGCCCTTTTTGAAGATCACTTTCCAGAACTTTTAGCGCCTCAATATCTGTTATATTGTAGAAATTTTCAGTCATCTGCCCTTTGCCCCCGGAATTATTATATCATAAACAGAGTACCGCTATCTGCGGGGAGACGAGAATGAGTTGTTTTTTTGCAGGGCATACCGGAGTTCATTAAGCACGGACTTCATAGATACATAGACGGGAATGCATATCAGCATTCCTATTATACCCATGAAGTAGCCGCCTAAGTAGATGCACATGATCACTGTTACCGGATGTATTTTTACGGATTTCCCGATAACCAGAGGGCTTATCAGCACTTCATCAATGATCTGAACGAGAGTAAGCACAGAGATAACCTTTATGGCGCAAATAATATACGGCTGAGGGGAAAAGACAGAAACTATAAGTCCGACGGTTATAGCCGAGATGGGGCCGAGCAGAGGAACGAGATTGGTTATGCCCGCAACGGCACCGAGAAGGTAAGCGTATTCGAAGCCGACAAGAAGCAGTCCTCCTGTTGCAATTATTCCCACGCTCATAGCGACAAGCAATTGGCCCCTTATGTACCTTCCGACCTGGAAATTTACTGCAGTCGAAACTTTTTTCACCAGCACACTGTACTGCGCGGGAACGAGACCCTCTAGTGCTGCCAGAAATTTATTCCAATCTTTTAAAAGAAAGAAAGAAACAAACACTATGACAATAACACTCGTAATACCGCCAAGCAGCCCTCCAAACCAGTTCACGAGAGTGGAAAAAGTACTTATAAGGTACTCCCCTGTCACTTCGGTTATCCCCGTAAGCTTGGGAATGATCTTTTTCTGCAGGACGGTTTTATCGGTTGAAGGGAACAATCTGGTCACGTTGTTTATACTGTCGTTTACTTTTTCCGTTATTATGGGCAGCTTTTTCTCGATTGCCTTGACCTCATCGCCGATAGCGCCTATAAAAACATTGACAAAAAAGACAGCCAGCACCGCGAATAATACGAACATGGTAATCGTAACAAAAAGCCGGTTAAATTTTTTCCGTTCAAAGTAATTAACAACCGGGCTCATTATGTAAGCAAGTAAAAACGCAAGAATGAACGGGGAAAATAACTCTTTGAATATTATAACGAGCAAAAGAATTGCTCCTAAAACAGCATAAGCAACCAGCATTTTCCTGGCGTTGCTTTTACCCTTTTGTCCTTTTAAATACATCTTTAACATGTATCAGTATAAATATATTTCCGTGTCTAAAATACGGACAACGTCATCCTTTCATTGACTTTTTTCCCGAAATGGAAAACAGGATACTTGAGAATTTTGCACTGCTTTCAGCAGGGTTTATTTTGTTTTAGCGGCTTTTTCCGCTATTATTTTCTAAACAACAGCTGGTTGTATTTTCTTACTGTGACATTTAGTCCTTGTCCGGCGTCGGTTTCATAACCCGTGACATAGACGTTCCCGTTATTATCCACGGCTATACCTTTTCCAAGAGCGTGCGGGCCGAATGTTTTTACCCAGACCTCTATTTCAAAGCTGTCATATTTCTTAAGCAGGATATTACTTGTTCCGGCCAAGCCTTCGCTTCCCGTGATATAGGCGTTACCGGAAGAATCTACGGCTATTCCAGTTGCGACACCGTTTACGCCGTTTGCTTTGGTCCAAATATCGGTTCCATAACTGTCGTATTTTTTCGTCCAGATATTTCCGATATCCCAACCCGGCTTGGCTAAACCTTCAAAACCCGTGACGTAGACATTCCCTCTGGCATCCAGCGCTATTCCGTTTCCGACATCATCGCCGTTACTTTTTCCGTTATACGTTTTGGTCCAGAGCTCGGTTCCATAGCTGTCGTACTTCCTCGTCCAGACATTCCACCCCTGTCCGGCCGCAGCTTCCCGTCCCGTCACATATACATTCCCCTTGCTGTCCGTTACTATTGCGTTTCCGGTATCAAAAGCATTCACTGCTCCGTTATAGGTTTTGGTCCAGACCTCGGTACCGTTAACATCATACTTTCTGGTCCAGATATTTTCATATTCCCCGGCTATCGTTTCATATCCCGTGACGTAGACGTTCCCCGAGTTATCCACCGCAACCGCATTTCCCGCATCATCACCGTTCGCAATTCCGTTATACGTCTTTGTCCAGACCTCATTTCCGTTACTGTCATATTTTCTGATCCAAACATTGGTTCCCTGCCCGTTTACGGTTTCAAACCCCGTCACATAAACGTTCCCGCTGTTGTCCACCGTTATTCCGTTTCCCTTATCATCTTTATTGGCGTTACCGTTATAGCTCCGAACCCAGACATCCATACCGTTACTGTCATACT
>Ga0156422_1041_pt1 | contig 12261 bp, 13 predicted proteins | sample RifOxyA2_FD_108065 | JGI IMG/M metagenome (GOLD analysis project Ga0156422, IMG submission 108065) | Candidatus Firestonebacteria bacterium RIFOXYA2_FULL_40_8
AAAATGGTACCATATGCGCTGCTACAAAACGGGCACTAGAAACCCTATTTCAAGGAGCAAAAAAGCAGTCCAACATGCGCTGCTATTTATCATCTAAGCACTAAACAATTACTAATAACTAAACTTTAAAATCTTAAACAAAATCCTTGTACTTATATTAAATATATTCCTTTTTAGTTATTAGTGCTTTATTCTTAGTCATTATTCTTCATAGTGCTTAGTGCTTTGATCTTAGTAATTATTATTTACATCATTCCAAATATCATTCCGGCAACTGCGGACAAAACTACAATAAGTCCGATAAAAGTTAGTCCTTTTTTAACGCCAATCATTTTAATTATTACTATCATACTGGGTAAACTTAAAGCCGGACCGGCAAGAAGAAGCGTAAGAGCCGGTCCTTTCCCCATTCCTGAGCCCATTAAACCCTGAAGTATAGGAACCTCGGTCAGAGTCGCAAAATACATTAAAGCACCGGCAACAGACGCGAACAGGTTGGCACCTATGCCGTTACCACCTAGAGTTTTTGCTATCCAGGCAGACGGTATCAGCCCTTCATGTCCGGGACGACCGAGCAAGAATCCTGCAACAAGAACTCCGACCAGGAGTAAAGGTAAAATTTGTTTTGTAAAATCCCAGGTGGAAGAGACCCAGGTTTTAAGTTCATCTTTCTCGAACCAGTTTACAAGCATAATACCGAGAGAAGTAAGCAAAGTAACTGTTATCACCCATTTGTATTTAAAAAGAAGGCCCCAGAAACCCATAAAATAACTGATTTCCAGATCACCCGATAAAAGTTTTTGAAGCGTAAGATCAGGAGGACAGCATCCCGGACCCGCTTTACTCCAGTTTGCAAAGATAAGAATTAAGACCAGAACCCCGAAAAAGATAGAGGTCTGTAAAAGATTTCTTCTTTCCTTCGTCTCCGCATTTGCCGCAAACATTTCCGCATTTTTTGCCTGCCTTGCATTCTCCTCTTTTAAGAAGAAGAAATGCATAAGAAGACCTATTATTATAGAAAGCCCAACCGCGCCGATAGCCCTTGCCGCGCCAATTTCAATCCCGAGAACTCTTGCGCTTAAGATGATAGCAAGTACATTAATTGCAGGACCGGAATACAAGAATGTCGCCGCAGGTCCTAGTCCCGCCCCATTGGTATAAATCCCCGCAAAAAGAGGAAGCACCGTGCAGGAACAAACCGCAAGAATAGCACCTGAAACCGAAGCCACGCCGTAAGCCGTCACTTTTTTCGCTCCGGCTCCGAGATATTTAACCACCGCTTCTTGTCTTACAAAGTTAGTTATCGCTCCGGCAATGAAAAACGCCGGTACCAGACAGAGCAAAACATGCTGTCTGGCATATTCCTGAGCCATCATAAAAGCTTCCAGAAAAGCACCTGAAAGCCGAAGGCTTTCAAAGGGAATGAAGTAAAAGCCGAGGAAGACGAGTAGGATGACGGTGAATTTAAGTGTTTCTTTCATTACACTACTCCTTCCTGAAATATTTCGTCTATAAAGTCCATAAGGTCGAAAGTCTGTAAGGTCTTACATTAATGTGTTATTATCTTTTGCAAAGCATCCAACCCTCTAACCATCCAAACATCCGTTCTTTAAGAACGCAACTATCTTCTGCTTAATATGGTACACCGCCTCATGAAACGCGTCATGCTTCTCTTTTTGAGTTCCCTTGATCGCAGGGTCTTTTATACTCCAATGGATACTTTTGTACTTCCCCGGAAAAACAGGACAGGATTCCTTTGCATTATCACAAAGCGTTACAACATAATCAAACTGCTTGTCCTTGAATTCACCGACTGACTTGGAGTATTGTTTTGATATATCAATACTTTCTTCTTCTGCCATATGTTTAATCGCAAAAAAGTTCACTCCGGTAGGAGTAGTCCCTGCGCTGAATACTTCATATTCCGCTCCGCCAAGACTTCTTAGGAATCCTTCTGCTATCTGACTCCTGGCCGAATTACCGGTACAGAGAAAAAGTACTTTCTTTTTTATAATGCCTTCCTCTTCCATCTGGCTCCTCACTTTTGCCTTTTTTGTTTTCATTTTGGGGCTTATCTTCTTTTTCGAATTTCGAATTTAAAGCTTCGAATTTGTTTTTAGAAAATACCTTTTCTGAAACCAATACGCAACATTAACCAGCCCTATCATCACCGGTACTTCCACCAGTGGTCCTATAACAGCAGTGAACGCAACAGCTGAGTTAATACCAAAGACCGCGACAGCTACGGCAATTGCCAGTTCGAAATTATTACTTGCAGCGGTGAAGGCAATCGTAGTGGTTTTTGAGTAGTCAGCGCCGATCTTTTTTCCCATCCAAAAGCTCACAAGGAACATTACAACGAAATATATCAAAAGCGGTACCGCAATCCTTAAAACATCCATAGGGATAGTTACAATTAGTTTGCCTTTTAGCGAGAACATCACAATAATAGTAAAAAGGAGAGCAATTAACGTCACCGGGCTTATCTTAGGGATGAACTTTGTTTCATACCATTCTTTTCCTTTTAATTTTAGCATGGAAAACCTTGTAATTACTCCGGCAAGAAACGGAATACCAAGATATATGAAGACACTCTTTGCTATCTGTCCTATCGTTATCTCTACCGCGCTTCCTTTAAAGCCGAAAACAGGAGGCAGTATAGTAATAAAAAACCAGGCATAAACACTGAAGAAAAGAACCTGAAAAACGGAATTGAAAGCGACAAGACCTGCCGCATACTCGCTGTCCCCTTTTGCCAGTTCATTCCAGACGATAACCATGGCAATACATCTTGCCAGTCCTATTAAAATAAGTCCCGACATATATTCGGGATAGCCCGCAAGGAAAGTTATCGCCAGGAAAAACATAAAAACCGGACCAATCACCCAGTTTTGCACCAGTGAAAGTCCGAGAATTTTCCAGTTTTTAAACACATCTCCCATCTCTTCATATTTGACTTTTGCCAGAGGCGGGTACATCATAAGAATAAGTCCGATCGCTATCGGCATATTAGTTGTTCCTGAGTTAAAAGAGTTAATAAACGTCTCGACACCGGGGAAAAAATACCCGGCAAAGACCCCGACTGTCATAGCCAGGAATATCCAAAGAGTCAGGTACCGGTCAAGAAATTCGAGTTTTCTTGAAACACTTTCCATTCTATTTCCTCCGATTTCTTATTTCTTTATTTATCGCTTTATTTTCTTTAAATTGTTCAGCTATTACATTTTCGCAGCAAGAAAGGAAATTACAGACACATCCCGTCTTTAAACTATAATAAACAAACAACCCTTTCTTTCTTGCCGACAAAATACCCGCCTTTGTAAGTATCCCCAGATGTTTTGAAACCCCTGTTCTTTCGCCCCCTGCCACCGGAACAATCTTGCAAACACACTGCTCCCCGCCCGCAAGAAATTCCACTATCTTAATACGTACAGGATGCGCTAGCGCCTTTAAAATCTCCGCCTGCAACTGATATTTTCTTTCCTGATTTCGCATCCTTCCCCCGCTAAACTATGTGCCATTTCTTTCACATAGTAACATATGGACTTAACCATTGTCAAGTCCTGATAACACAGATAGGGCCAACTTCCCCTTTGGGTTTCCTAGTGATTTACAAAGAATTCAAAAAAAGTGTGACAGTCACACGGTGACTGTCACAAAGGGACAGTCGACCTTAACTTTTGTCAAGGCTTTCCGTCAATAAATTATGTCGAACCCTTCGAAGAGATGACACAGATAGAACCAACTATTGCGGGTTTTCTAGTGATTTAAATTGAAAAAGAGAAGAATTCGCTATCTGCGCATCCGAGCATCTAAGCATCCGCGCCTCCGTCATTAATCTTTATACTGGCGGCCTACGAACTTTTCTACGGCGCGGATCCAGGCGTCTTTTTCTGAACCCCAGGGTTCTTTGGAGTAGCGGTAGTCGTTTTTTCTGATTATTGAGATCAATTCGTCATTGAGTTTACCGTAAAAACTTAAGTGTATTTCTACTAATTGCTTCAAAAGTTCTTTATCCTTACATTTGGTAAGGATCTTTCTGAGATGCGGAACACAAACACCCGTAGATCCTTGATATTTCTCCAGCAACTCAGGATATACGGCGTACATAACAAAAGCATCAGTGTATCTCTCGTTAGATTCATCAAAGGCTTCACAGGCAGGACAATCACCTTCTTTATTAAAGAAGCTGCTTTTCACTGCACCTGTTTTTTTCAACTCAGTCAACAGATCATCCATGAGGACATTATAGGTGATAGCCGTTGCCAGGCTGTCGCCGTGCTTTATCAGACTGAACCCGTGTCTTTCGCAGAAACCTTTTGATTTGTTCAGTTTTTTCGTTATATTATTATTCAGCACAAACTCCATAAGGAAAGATTTAAAGAAAGCGTTAACGGAACGGTCAACAAGAGAGCAGATAGGACAGCCCTTGCCTTTAAAGGAATCAATGATGTCATAATAAGTTGTATGTTTTTCAGGAAGCATAATGTTCCTCCAAAATTAAATTATCTTCGTATCCTACACATTACATAAAGTCCCAACAAACATGCGCCGACTATAGAATATCCGATTAATGGTGAAAGGGAAGCAACCAGAAAACCCGTTCCGGCAAGCATACCTATACCTGCAACAGAACCCCAGAACATATTGTCCAGATGCCCTGCCGCGATGTCCATACTTCGCATTCTTAATTCCATCTTTTTTAATATAAGGTCTACCATATCGCCAATTCTGTTTTTTGCTTCCATCCCTTCAATATGATTTTTCAGAAGTGTTTTATAAGCCGAATCTATCATTATGAACTTTTCATGCGCCGCCATCTTTTCGTCACCGTCTTCATAAAGGTCCGGATGATATTTTTTACAGAGATTGCGGTAAACAGTATGTATCTGGTCCATAGTCATACCGGAGTTAACACCCAGTTCTTTATAACAAGCTTCAAGATCCATCTTGCAATTCCTCTAAGAGTTTTTATGTCTGTACTTCAGAACTCTAACTTTTTCGCTCGTAATTAAGCCCTCTATGACCGCTTTTTCAAGAAAGGGCATCAGCTTGTTCAGGTTTTCTTCCGAATCAACCAGTTCTATTACAACCGGAAGATCCTCAGAAAGACGAAGCAGCTTTGCGGAATGCACACGGCTATCAGCACCAAAACCCATGATTCCCCTTGTTACCGTTGCTCCTGCCAGGTTAAGTTCTCTTGCTTTAAGTACTATATATTCGTAAAGAGCCTTTCCTTCATATTTATCAGATTCTCCGATAAATATCCTAAGCAGCATCCCTTCTTCCGGTAATTTCATTTTACCCTCCAACTTCTACAATGATAAATGTCGCTTAAATGAAGAATGTGAATCGTATCACCCATTCATTAATTCAATTATTTTTTTTGTTGTATTTGTATTCCTTACGGTCATTTCTTTGTATTCAGGACGTGCCGACAGTCTTAACATATTCGATCTGATTATTTTATCCAGTTTCGCCGACCAAAACAAAACACCTTTACAATAAGAAGTCTGCTCTATGTCTTTTTTTATCTCCAATTGTTTCAATATATTTTTCGAATCAATCTTCTTGCTTAAAAAAATAATATTATGTTTCCATTCGGGCTCTCTAAATATCCCGGGGAAATTAAGGATCGTATCTTTCATTTCTTTTTTTGACCTTACTAATACTTTTGCTTTATATTTAAATGCCTTTGATAACGCTTTTTCTATCGTCTCTTCAATCCTTATTGTATCCTTCAGTTCAGACTTAAATATAACATTGCCGCTTTGGATATATGTCTTTACCGACTGAAAACCCATTTTTTCAAATTCAAGACGCAATGATTCCATTTTAATAATGTTCTTTCCACCTACATTTATTCCTCTTATGAAAGCTATATAGGTATTACAAGCTCCAGATCTCATTTGCCCTCTCTCTCTCTCTCGACAACAACAAGCCGACCAATTCCTACAACAATCTCTTATTCTAATCTATCTATTACTTACCTTGTAAGATTTGTCAGGACTCTTGCTGCAAAATACCCGCCAAAAGCAAGACCAATTCCTGAGATGTTAGTAATAAGAATATAAATAACGGCCGTTTTAACTTCACCGTCACGCAAAAGATTTAAATTTTCCAGACTAAATGACGAAAAAGTCGTAAATCCTCCTAGAATACCGACAAAAAGAAACACTCGAAGCATCGGAGAAAATTCAAACCGTTCAAACATCCCCCACAAAATACCGATAACCAGAGAACCAAATAGATTTACAATTAATGTACTTGTCGGAAAGATACCATTGGAAAGCTTAAAATCCAACCCGGAAACCGCATACCGAAGCACACTTCCGATAGCACCTCCGAGAGCAACGTACAAGTAACGCAGCATAAAAACTCCTTCTTGTAAAAATATTACGCTAACTCAGACATAACCGCATGTCCATAAAAGTCTGTAAAAGTCCATAAAGGTCTATAACGTCTTATCTCGCAATGTCAACCATTGTTGACATCTATATATCTTTCCTTGCGAGAAAAGCTTTGCTTACATTAATGTGGCATTTAATTTAATAAAAACTCCAAAATTTAAAACTTCGTACTTTGTACCTCGTACTTCGTACTTGCACTTCTAGCCTTTATACACCACAAGCCCTTTCGCTCTCAACCTTTCCGCGGCTTTTTCCCAGTCACGGGTGGTTGGCGGGTTGAGTTTCGGCAACGGATACTTCTTTTTCATTTCTTTCCATTTGTGAACACCAAGACGGTGATAAGGGATCAGCTCTATTTCAGGAAGTTTTGCCAGACTTAACGCATACTCCGAGAGTTTATCCATTTCTAATTTTAAATCGTTAATACCGGGAAGGAGAACTCTCCGTATCACAAGTTTTGGAGTTCCTCTTTTAACCCAACCAGAAGCAGCTTCCCTGCCGAAGTTAAGAACCGTTTCAAGATCTCCGCCGGTAAGCTCTTTATGCAGTTTTAACGTACTTGCTTTTACGTCCAGAAGCACCGTATCCGTCTCGGCAAGAAGTTTTTTAATGAACTTTGGTTTGCAGGTGCCGTTTGTATCGAGAGCAGTAGTAAGTTTCATACCATGAGCCATTTTAAACAACTCAATAACAAAATCCGACTGAAGAGAAGGTTCCCCGCCTGAGACAGTTATTCCCCCGCCGTCTTTTTGCAGATACGGAAGCAGACGGAGCAGTCGGTCATAAATAGCATGAAGCGTAATTTTTTCAGAACCTTTAGAAGACCACGTATCCCTGTTTTGACAAAATTTGCATTTAAAATTGCACCCTGACAGGAAGAAGACACAGCGAAGCCCCGGCCCATCGCGGGTACCCAGGGTTTCGATAGAGTGGATCTGTGCGCTCTTTTTCATGTAAATTCAGCTCTCCAGATTAGAATCGTTACACGTTCCCCTCCTCCGCCTCTAGGGCTTCGGAGGACAAGCACGTTGCTCACGTTACTAACGTTCTACACTAAGGTGTTATTATTATATTGGCAGAGCTTTTTCTGCCTACCATAAATTGTCAATTGTCAATTGTCAATCGTCATTTGTCAATAGTTCTTATAGCGCTTCATGGAACGTGCGTTTGATTATCTCTTCCTGGTGGTCGCGGGAGAGCTTGGTGAAATGCACCGCATAGCCGGACACCCTGATGGTAAGCTGTGGATATTTTTCCGGATGCACCATGGCATCTTTAAGAAGCACTTTATCCAGGACATTAACATTTATGTGATGGCCGCCTCTTGTAAAGTAGCCGTCCAGTATTTTTATCAGGTTAGCTTTCTGGGTTTCTTTATCAACTCCAAGTGCCGACGGAACTATCGAAAAAGTATTCGAGATTCCGTCCTGCGCCGCATAATACGGGAGTTTGGAAACGGAATCGAGCGATGCCAAAACACCGTTCTTCTCCCTGCCAAACATCGGATTTGCTCCGGGGGCAAACGGTTCACCTGCTTTTCTGCCGTCCGGTGTAGCTCCGGTTACCTTTCCATAAAGCACATTACTTGTGATTGTAAGAATGGAAAGCGTCGGGTTAGCCCTTCTGTATATCGGAGTCTTTCTTAGTTCGGTAATGAAACTAATTACCAGATCTCTGGCTCTGTTATCCGCTCTTTCGTCATCATTTCCAAAGCATGGAAAATCACCTTTAATTTCAAAATCCTTTGTGATGCCATTTTTATCCCTGATAGGTTTTACCTTGGCATATCTGATAGCGCAGAGCGAATCAACTACGACAGAAAAACCTGCAATACCGAAAGCCATTAGCCGGTCAAGATTAGTATCAAGTAACGCCATCTGTGCCGCTTCGTAGTAATACTTATCGTGTACCCAGTGGATGACGTTCATTGTTTTCACGTATTGCTTTGCCAGCCAGCTGACTACATAGTTAAAATTTTCTCTTACCTGTTCAGCGTCGAGATATTCCCCCCTAAGTTTCGGAACGTCCGGTATAACCAGCTCGCCTGAAGTTTCTTCCCGTCCTTCATTTAAAGCCAACAAAAGCGCTTTAGCAAGATTGCATCTGGCTCCAAAATACTGGATCTGGCTTCCGGCTTTAAGGAGTGAAACACAGCAGGAGATACCGTAATCATCCCCCGCAATAGGCCGCATAAGATCGTCATTTTCATACTGGATCGAACTCGTATTTATTGACATTTCAACAGCAAACTTTTTAAACCCGATAGGCAGCCGGGGCGAATACAGTATCGTAAGATTTGGTTCGGGCGCAGGTCCGAGATTTTTAAGCGTATTCAAGAAACGGAAATCGGTTTTGGTAACTTTCGTCCGGCCGTCGCTCGTCATGCCTCCGAGGACTATGGTCACCCACACCGGGTCCCCCGCAAACAAGAGGTCATACTCAGGCGCTCTAAGCTGGCGTATAAGCCGGAGTTTAATGGTAAAATCATCAACAAGCTCCTGGGCTTTTTCTTCGGTAAGAATACCTGCTTTAATATCTCTTTCCAGATAGACATCAAAGAAAACAGAGATAGGGCCGATAGACATAGCCGCGCCGTCGGATTCTTTTGCCGCCGCCAAATACGCAAGATAAGTCCACTGTATTGCTTCTTTTGCATTTTTTGCGGGACGGGTCAGATCAAAACCATAGGTTTTTCCGAGAACAATCATATCCTTCAATGCCTGGAGCTGGTCCTTCACCTCTTCCCGTAAACGGATGGACATAGTCGACATATTATCATCTATCTTCTTAAAGTCCTTCTCTTTTTCTTTAATAAGATAATTAAGTCCGTAGAGGGCAAGACGCCTGTAATCCCCGATAATCCTTCCCCTTGCATAGCTGTCAGGCAGTCCGGTAATAATACCGAGACTCCTGATCTTTTTCATTTCTTCGGAATAAACGGAAAAAACCGCATCATTATGAGATTTTCTAAATTTTGTATAAACCTCGACAAGTTTGGGAGAAAGTTTATAACCGTACGCATCACAAGCTTTTTGTACCAGCCGCACCCCGCCTATCGGCTTCACCGCCCTCTTAAGAGGTTTATCGGTCTGAAGCCCGGTTATAAGCTCATTTTTTTTGTCAATGTAACCCGCACCGTGCGAAATAATACCGCCTGCGGTTTCCGTATCTATATCTAATACTCCGCCTCTTTTTCTTTCCAGCGCGTAAAGTTTTTCCACCTTGTTCCATAAAGCAAGCGTTCTCTTGGTAGGTCCCGAAAGGAAAGAAGCATCCCCTTCGTAAGGATTAATATTCTGATAAATAAAATCCTGCAGGTCAGTCCGGAGGGTCCAGCGACCCTTTTTTAACCCCTTAACTTTTTTTGACATAAGTGACTCCTTCTAAACGAAAAATATATTCGTACTAGAAAACAATGTTGACGCATTAGAATATGCACGTAAGCTATTCCGTTAAAACGTTCCCCTCCTGCGCCTTGGGCTTTGGAGGACAAGCACGTTGCTCACGTAAGTGCAAGTATGAAGTACAAGGTACAAAGTACGAAGTTTTATCTAGCCTTGTCAACAACTTGTTGACAACTATATATATTTCCACTCGAGAAAAGCTTTGCTTACATTAATGTATCATTATTATAAATAAAACACAGACACTGGATCCCGTATCAGATAAAACGTACGGGATGACAGAATAATTGTCTTTCTTCTTCATCTACCCAGGTCGATTTCGCAAATACATTATGATTTAATATCTACACCTTTGCTCAACTTCGTACTTCGTACATTGTACTTTGTACTTTTTTTCAGCGTTACCTTGCTGCCGGCAGAGTGAAAAAGAAAGTTGTACCTTCGCCTTTCTTGGACTCAAGTCTGAGATGCCCGCCGTGCTTTGCCACTATTTTTCTGACTATGGCAAGTCCGACACCGTGGCCTTCTCTGCCCGTATCCCTCACTTTATAAAAAATACTGAATATTTTCCCCTGTTCTTCCGGTTCAACCCCTATACCGTTGTCTTTCACCCGGTATTCAATAAATTTATCATCAAGCTTCTTAGAGCCGATCTCAATATAAGCGCCGTGAGTCTCTTTACTGAATTTCACGGCATTCTGTAAAAGGTTTTGAAAAACTTCCTGCACCCTGTTTTTTCCGCCATAGCAGGGAAGCAGCTTATCTTTAATGATTAACTTTATACCTCTTTTTTCCAATTCGGGATCAAGCATTCCCTGTATGGTCTGGACCAGCGCGCCGATATTGACATTCTGGCTTTTTTCTTCTATCTTTTCGATCCTGGAAAGTTCAAGCAGGGACTTTATCATGGTATTCATAAAATCAGAACTTTCTTTTACTTTTCCGATATAACGCGCGCAGTCAGGAGAAGCGTCTTTTGTTTTCTCGGAAAGCAGCCCCAAATAGCCTTCTATTCCTGACAGGGGCACCCGAAGATCATGGGAAATACTGTAAATAAGTGCTTCCATATCCTCATTTTTATTTCTTAAGGAAGCATTCAACCGCATATTATCAGCCACCGTATTTTCCAGTTTTTCATTCAACAGCTTCATGGTCAGATCGCCTTTTACAACTTCGATACTGGCATCCCTGGCACTTGTGACAACTTTCAAAATAGGTTTAACAATAAATCTCCTGATAACAAAAGCAAGCAGTCCTCCCAGGAATACACCCAGCGCTATTTTCACTTTCAGATCATTTATGGGAAGCAATATTAAGAAACCAATAACCAGAAATATGAGACCATATACAAGTATTAAACGCAAGGAAATACTAAGCCGCTCTATCATTTCTTGCCTCCCGTTAGCACATTTTTAAGATCATTAGCTGTATCATTATCAACATCTTTTAATTCTTTAACAACCCGCTTATTGAATTTTGTCGCCGCAGGATTACTGCTCATGTTTTTAATAAAAAAGTAAGCTTCCTTCCGCGTAATAGAATTTTCCGATCTGAGAGCCCGTATCAAAAGTTCTACCAGATTTTTATTTGCAATCTTTTTAAGTACTTTAAAAGCCCATTTTGCACGATCCTGCTGTTCTTCATTCTCAGAATGATTGCTGAACATTTGAATTATTTCATTGGGTTTGTTATAGATGTCCTTTTCAACAAACCAGGGAATACCTTTTTCCAGAAGGTCGGCAATTTCAAAATAAGCGCCCCTGTCCGTTTCCAGGTCCTCTACATCAATAAAGGTTGCATTTAAATCAATATAAGTTTTCCCGTGTTCCGCTTTTTGCATGGTAGGGATTATTTTTTTAAACATACGGGCAGTTTCCGCACGCACCTTGGGCGACTTATCTTCAAGGTTGGCTGCGTATTTATTTACAACGGCCGAAAGCAGCTCCGGCTTTTTTATCCTGTCAAGTTCTTCAATAATACGGGAAAGTTTTATGGTATCCTGACTGTGAACCAGTTTTTCTTTGTCTGTTTCTATTATCTCGGTAACCGATCGCATGATTCCGTCATAGTCCATCGTTTCAAAACCGACGCTAAGCGAAGAAGCAACTACAAAAAACGCGATTGCAATTGAACCGACAACAAAAACAACCGTATTAAAATAAAAAATAGCACTGCAAATGCAGACAAGACCTATTATTCCTATGGTATTTAAGAGCTTCTCAGAGATATTAATGCTGCGCATACATTGATTTTAGCAGGTTTTTAATGTATAGGTAAAGGATTATTTAACCGGCAATCTTTTCTTATACTGTTATAATTCTTACAATTCCGTTGTTTCCGTCAACTTCAAGCATATCCCCGTCTTTTATTATTTTCGCGGCATTTGAGACATTCACAACGGCAGGTAAACCGTATTCCCGGGCCACAATGGAAGCGTGGGAAAGAAG
>Ga0156422_1007_pt2 | contig 12205 bp, 11 predicted proteins | sample RifOxyA2_FD_108065 | JGI IMG/M metagenome (GOLD analysis project Ga0156422, IMG submission 108065) | Candidatus Firestonebacteria bacterium RIFOXYA2_FULL_40_8
TTGCACAGTTCTTTTGTCATATCAATAACCTGCACGCTTTCACCGGAAGGAACCTTTATTTTTGCATCAAGCGTATTTTGAGGCCCGTTTAACGGTTCTTTCGCACCTTTTACCCTGAAGATCATATTTCTTTCCACCGGGGATTCACTGAAAACATTGAAACAAACTTTAGGATAATCACCCCAAAAAGCCCTTGTAGGCCCGAATTCACCGACCGAGCCCTTTCCCTTGTAAGTAATTTTCATCCTGTATTTTTCACCTTCTGTAGCGTGTTCTTTTGTAAGGGATGCTTCGGTAAAGGTGTCATGCGGTGTAAATGTTTCCCCTTTATCAAATTTTAAAATAAACTTGCTCTCTTTTACCGCCGTCTTTTCCGCGATAACTTCCGCAGCTTTTACTTCTTCTGCTTTAGGTGAAGCGGCCTCTCCCTGCGTCACGGCTTTATTTGCCGAGCAGGAAACGAACATTACCGCAACCGCAAGTACCAGTATCAATCTTTTCATTTGTTCCTCCAGTAAATTAACTATTTATTTTCATCTACCGCGCTTAAAAGTTTTCCGTCAGGTTCGTATCTCTTTACTATACCCTTGACTGAGCCGTTTACATAAGCCGCTTCCACTTCCAGATTGCCGTTCTCAAAATATTTTTTGTAAACGCCTTCGCCCCTTCCCACCGTATAGTTTAATTCTTCTTTTATCTTTCCGGTCTCATAGTATTTTTTAGCAGGACCGTCAAGGGAGTCGTTCTTGTAATTTTCTTCCGACTCAAGTATCCCCGTCGGATAATATGCCATTCTTTTCCCGTACTTCATATCTTCTTTATAGTTTTCCTCAGATTCTTTTTTTCCGCTCTCGTTATAAGTAAGACAAGAACCATTTTTCTTTCCCATTTTATAACTAATCGATTGCCTGAGTACTCCGTCTTTATAATAAGTGTTCCTCTTTCCGTTCAATTTATTGTACATATATTCGGCATCCGAACTAAGCTTTCCGTCCCTGGTGTAAACCTTAGTGAAAACTTTCATCCCGTATTTGTAGGTATATTCAAATCTTAAGGTTTTTCCGTCCTGATAGTAGAACTTATAAACTCCATCCGGTATTTTTCCCGTCATACTTTTAAAATTTCCGTTCGTATCATAAACTTCCCGGGCCACTTCATTTTCCCCGTCAATGAAAATAAACGAAGTTGCCGTCTCCTTAATATCAAGGATTACCTTCACCTCCGCTGTCGCCGGAAAAACAAAAAACATTATTAACGCACCCAATATGTATTTTTTCATATTACCTTTACCTCTCCTTAGCATTTAACCTGTATTTTCAGTTATTATTATAATAATAATTGTCTTTGTTTTACAAGCATTATTCTTGTTTTTAATTACTGCTTTTCCCTTTAAAACAAAAGCGCTTTGAGGTTTTATCCCCAAAGCGCTCCTTTAAATCTATAATCCTCCGCCTTTGCTAATCATCTCTTCTAAAGATCCGCCGTACATAATTGGCGGACAAGCCTCTAAGCGTCTAAGCCTCTGATTTACTTCTTCTCGTCTTCTACCTTAAAGTCAGCATCTACTACATTGTCGCCGTTTTTCTTCGGTTCTGCGCCTGCACCTGCATTCGGGTCCTGCTGCTGTTGTCCTGCTCCCGGAGCGCCCTGCTGCTGTTGCTGCTGGGCCTGCTGGTAGATGGCTTCACCAAGCTTCTGGGAAACCTTCTTTAAGTTCTCCAGGCCGGATTTTATCCCGTCTGTGTCATTTGCTTCTACTTTTTTCTTAAGATCGGCAATAGCTTCCGTTATCGCGGTTTTTGTCGCTTCATCCACTTTCGCCGCATGTTCCGCAAGCGTTTTCTCCGTCTGATAGATAAGCGAGTCGGCTTCATTTTTAACCTGAATCGCCTCTGCTTTTTGCTTATCATCCGTCGCAAACTGCTCTGCCTGCTTTACCATCTTTTCAATATCTTCCTTGGAAAGTTTGGTCGGCGCGGTTATCTTCATGGACTGTTCTTTACCGGTACCCAGGTCTTTTGCCGAGACATGGATAATGCCGTTAGCATCTATATCAAACGCCACCTCTATCTGCGGCATGCCTCTCGGCGCCGGAGCAATACCTACAAGCTGAAAACGCCCGAGAGTCGTGTTGTCTGCTACCATGGCGCGTTCACCCTGCAGTACATGTATCTCCACGCTCGGCTGATTGTCGGCCGCGGTGGAAAATATCTGGCTCTTTTTTGTGGGTATTGTGGTATTTCTTTCAATGAGCTTTGTAAAAACTCCGCCCAGAGTTTCAATACCGAGTGATAATGGGGTAACATCCAGAAGCAGTACATCTTTAATGTCACCGGTAAGTACCGCTCCCTGAACACCGGCACCCATCGCCACGCATTCCATCGGATCCACTCCGCGTTCTACCACTTTGCCGATAACTTCTTCGACAAATTTCTGAACGATCGGCATTCTGGTAGGACCGCCGACCATGATTACTTTATTTATATCCTTTGCCGTGAGCTTGCCGTCCGTAAGCGCATTCTCAACCGGCTTTCTGCATTTGTCAATAGTCGGACGTACAAGATCTTCAAGCTTTGCTCTCGTCATTTTCATGACCAGATGTTTAGGACCTGAAGCATTCGCGGAAATAAACGGCAGGTTAATATCTGTCTCAAGTGTCGTCGAAAGCTCTATTTTTGCTTTCTCCGCCGCTTCGCGCAGACGCTGTACAGCCATTTTATCTTTATTTAAGTCAATACCTTCCGCCCTCTGAAACTCATCGGCTATGTATTTAATGATGGAATTGTCCATATCGGTACCGCCAAGCTGTGTATCGCCGCTTGTGGAAATAACCTCAAAGACACCTTCCGCCATGTGCATGATCGTGACATCAAGCGTACCGCCGCCAAGGTCGAACACCAGGATCTTCTGTTCTTTCCCTGCTTTATCAAGTCCGTAGGAAAGGCAGGCCGCCGTCGGCTCATTTATGATCCTGACAACTTCAAGACCGGCAATTGTACCCGCGTCTTTCGTTGCCTGTCTCTGGTTATCATTAAAATACGCCGGAACGGTAATGACTGCTTTTTCCACTTTCTCGCCCAAAAACGCTTCAGCATCGGCTTTGATCTTCTGGAGAATATAAGCCGAGATCTGCTGGGGCGTGTACTCTTTACCGTAAATTTTTACTTTGTAATCGGAACCCATCTTTCTTTTGATGGCGATCACGGTACCCTCGACATTCGAAACCGCCTGGCGCCTTGCCGGTTCGCCCACGAGTTTTTGACCGTCTTTCGTAAAAGCTACATAAGACGGGAACGCCTTACCGCCTATGGAAGTTCCTTCCGCAGAAGGAATAATCGTAGGTTTTCCGCCAATCATAGCAGCGGCCGCCGAATTACTGGTACCTAAGTCAATTCCTATTATTTTAGCCATATTTTTACCCGCCTCTAGAACTTTAGGGCAGGCGTTAAACCTGCCCCAAGCCTAATTATTTTAGTACATTCCTCCGCCCATGCCACCGCCGCCCGGCATAGGTGCTTCATTCTTTGCTTCCGGAATATCAGTGATAAGTGTTTCAGTCGTAAGGAGAAGTCCCGCAACGCTTGCTGCGTTCTGCAGAGCAGTCCTTGTGACTTTGGTCGGATCAATAATTCCGCCCTTGACCATGTCTTCATATTCACCGGTCAAAGCGTTGAATCCGTAATTAACATCTTTTGACTTTTTAATTTTATCAACAACCACAGAGGCCTCTTCGCCGGCGTTGAAAGCTATCTGTCTTACCGGTTCTTCAAGCGCTCTCTTTAAAATATTGATACCGATCATCTCGTCTTCTTTCACTTTCATTGTATCAAGTGCTTTCATCGCGCGAAGGAGCGCAACGCCGCCTCCGGGAACTATACCTTCTTCAACCGCGGCCCTGGTAGCGTGAAGCGCGTCTTCAAAGATGGATTTCTTCGCCTTCATCTCGGGTTCAGTTGCCGCGCCGATATTGATGACCGCGACACCGCCCGCAAGCTTGGCTTTTCTTTCCTGGAGTTTTTCTTTATCATAATCGCTCTTGGTCTCAGCCATCTGTGTAGAAAGCTGATTTACCCGGGCAAGTATATCTTTCTTGCTGCCTGCGCCTTCGATTATCGTAGTATTATCTTTATCAATAAGTATTCTTTTTGCCCTGCCAAGATCGGTAATATCAACTGTTTCCAGCTTTACACCGAGTTCTTCGGCTATCATTTTTCCGCCGGTAAGTATCGCTATATCCTCAAGCATGGCTTTTCTTCTGTCGCCAAAGCCCGGGGCTTTTACCGCGCAAATGGCTAAAGTGCCTCTGATCTTGTTGACTACTATGGTAGCAAGCGCTTCGCCTTCAACTTCTTCCGCGATGATGAGTAACGGCTTGCCTTTCTGCACGACTTTCTCAAGTATAGGAAGGAGGTCTTTCATTGCAGATATTTTTTTCTCGTGAATTAAAATATAAGGATCCTCGAGAACTGCTTCCATTCTGTCCGCATTGGTTACAAAGTAAGGGGAGAGATAACCCTGGTCGAACTGCATACCTTCGACAACATCAACTACCGTCTCCATACCTTTTGCTTCTTCAATGGTGATGACGCCGTCTTTGCCGACTTTTTCCATCGCGTCCGCGATCAAATCGCCGACTTTCTGGTCATTGTGTGCGGAAACCGCGCCGACCTGCGCTATTTCTTTTTTATCTTTTACATCTTTGCTGAATTTTTTAAGTTCGGATACAACCGCTTCTACGCCTTTGTCAATGCCTCTTTTAATGGCAATAGGATTTGCGCCCGCGGTAACATTCTTTAAACCTTCTCTGAAAATCGCATGAGCCAGCACTGTTGCCGTGGTCGTGCCGTCGCCCGCTACGTCGGAAGTCTTTGAAGCAACTTCTTTCAGTAACTGCGCGCCCATATTTTCAAAGGGTTCAGGAAGTTCAATTTCCTTTGCTACCGTTACGCCGTCGTTCGTTACCGTCGGAGCTCCGAATTTTTTATCTATTACAACATTTCTTCCCCTCGGGCCCATGGTTACTTTTACCGCATTGGCAACCGCTTCCACGCCCTTGAGCAGGGACTTCCTTGCGTCTTCTGAAAAACTTAACTGCTTAGCCATATTACATTTCCTCCATTGTCAATTTTGACTTATTTTTATTTTGTTTTGTTTTAACTTTTCTCTTTCAGATTTTTTCGGCTCTTTTTCTGCCGTCAGGCAGAGTTTCGAGTTTCGGATTTCGAATTTGCTTTACTTAACTATTTTTCAAGTATCGCGAGAATATCTTCTTCTCTCATGATAAGATGCTTTTCCCCGTCAATTGTGATCTCATTGCCCGAGTATTTCGCAAACATCACGGTATCGCCTTTTTTCACGGAAAGAGGTTTCTTCGTTCCGTTTTCAAGAATCTTGCCGGAGCCCACTGCTACTATTTTCCCTTCTTCCGGTTTTTCCTTCGCTGAATCCGGGATTATGATCCCGCCCTTCTTTGTCTCTCCGCCTTCAAGCGGCTTCACAACAACCCTGTCTTCCAATGGCTTTATATGCATACTTCCGTACACCTCCTATAAGATTTATGCCTCTTTTTCAGGCATTTTGAGTATTTCAGGCAATTCACTACTGTATCCACCCTTTATATAAGCAATTCCCGTGCCAACCTTTAATAACAAAAGAAAAAGCATTGAAATACCTTGATTTTTATGAGTTATTGACTTTTGGAAGGAAGTTATTAACACCTTTATCAACAGTCATAAATGTTCTATAATGGTACAACGACAATATTTTACTATGAATAGAGCGTTCCATAATAGAACGCTTTATTTTGCTGTGACAGTCACCTAAAAAGCATTGTGCTGTTAGTTTAATTATGCCTTCAACTTGAGCAAAGGTGACAGGCACTTTTTCGCAGGCATCAATGAAAGCAGGCATCCTTTATTTTTTTGAATGCTTTTTTATCTCTGCGAGAATATTATTGCATGCTTCTCTTGAATAGTAGACTCCATTCTTAACAACTCCAAGATGACTGAATATTGTACGTAGATCATCGAGTGGGTTTTTTTCAGTTAAAATTAAATCTGCTTTATTGCCAATCTCTATTGTTCCAATTTTTGTTTTGTTACCCAAGCATCTTGCGGCGTTTATAGTTGAAGCACAGATGATTTCGTAGTTTGTGAGTCCTGCTTGTGACAATAACTGCATTTCTTCATGCTCTGAAAAACCTGCAACTACATAAGGTACTGATTTGTCTGTACCAAGCAATATTCCTGCGCCTTCCGATTTTAATTGACGGATTATATAAAACAATTTTTCCATATATGCCTGTGGATCGGCAAGCCCCGCTTTCTCAAATACTTTTCTTGATTCTTTTATTATAAAGCGCATGATTTTTATGTTTCTTTGCGAAACATATGAAAGAGAATTTTCTCTTTCATATTCTGCTTGGTTTTGGAAATGGGTCAAACGCTTGTTTGCAATAAGCGTGGGACAGTTCCAGACATTATTGGAAGCGGCTATCCCTGCCATTTGTTTTATTGTTTCTTTCTTAAGATTTTTCTCAGGGAAATACGGGTTAACGAACCCGTACAAATGTTCAACGGACCTCATTTGAGATTCAAGCGCATGCTTCAAGCCTACCGCATCAGGAACATGCCCGGCCACAGGCATATTAAATTCTTTTGCAATATGCATGATATCGTCAAAATTCTCGAGGGACAGCTTTGAGTAGATCTTTATGAAGTCATAGCCTTTGTTTGCCTGCATTTTAATAATTTTTCGAATCTGTCCGATATCTTTTATGGCATGTACATACATGAATTTAGGAAAAAAAGGAGGGTTGCCATCCAGCAAGGCACCGGATGTATAGATATCAGGTCCGGGAATTCGCCCTTCACTGATTTGCTTCTTCAGTTCCAAATGCCGGAACACCCGAGTGCCGAAAACATAATGACCAAGGCGAAAGGCTTCATATCCCCACATGTTCCGTATGGTGGTAACGCCGTTCACGAGATACAGTAACAAATCGTCAGGGTTGTCACCCAAATGAGTGTGCATGTTAATCAGACCCGGCATTATATATTGACCGCGCGCATCGATCACTTTGCAATCTGATTCCGGCGATGAAGGCTGATTGCCGATGGCTTCGATGATACCATGACGAATCACTATATTTTGATCATTGTCTACATTTTTGCTTTTCATAGAAACAATATTCACGTTCTTAATAATCATCATAAAATGCTTCCTCCGGTTTGCTGTAATAATTTACCAAAAAAGAAACTCAAGGCTGGTAAGCAATTTTAATGGTGGCTATCCCTCGTTTTCCTGCTTATTTTAAGTAAATTCATATCGCTATTCCTTTGTACCACTTTAAAAAACCAGAAACTCAGATCTTTGATTTTTTATAGCGCTAATTCATTTTGCAGTCAATATTAATATGCAACCAATGCATTTTTCAGATATTATCTTCTTTTTTTATTTTTTCTAGCAAGTATCTTCCCCAACCATATCACTTTTTCGTTCTGCTGTCTTGCGCCGCCGCCTTCGTGGCCGGCACCGGGGTATTTTTTGATTTCTTTTTTGGAGCGGATCCTGGCATATGCGGGAAGGAAATTACGGGGAGGGCATACGTTATCTGCCAGGCCAACCGAGCAAATGATAGGGCAGGTAATGCCGTAGGCAAGGTTCATATTGTCAAAGTAACTCATTGTTTCCAGAACTTGTTTTCTATCTTTAGGGTTCTTTTCCAGATAGGCGCCGATCTGACCGAAGGAACCTGTTCTATCCTTGATGCGTTCGGATATTTGAGAGTACGAGGGAACATCTGCCATCGCGGCGAAAACTTCTTTGCCTAATATACCGGAGACCGCAACTGTGGCGCCGCCGCCCTGACTTCCGCCTTCTACTATTATTCTCTTCGGGTCAGCTTCCTTAAAGGATTTAATAAGGTAAAACGCGCGTATCGTATCCAGATAAAGTTTGCCCAGATAATATTCATTTTTATCAAGCAGTCCTAGCGTTGTATGCTTCCCTGGGATTCCGCTTTTATATTTAAAACTATTTTTAGTCTCTCCGCCCTGACCGCGGGCATCAAACGCAATAACCCCGACACCCATCGCCAGCCAGTGAGCATACCCCCAGGGAAAACCTTTGCTTCCGGTGAAACCGTGAATGTGAAGAAGGTATGGTATTTTCTTTGCCATTCTGCAAGCGGGAAGAAGTTTCCAGGCAATAATCTCCTCTCCGTCCAGGGCTTTATAGGAAATTTTATTAACTTCCATCGATTTAAGCGGCTGTTTTATTTTTTTAGATTTTAACTTAAAAGGCTTTTCTTTGCATTCTTTAACTTTCTCGTCCCAGAACTTTTCAAAATCCGGCATTTTGATGTACCTCATTTTATTTTTCATACTGAATTATACCCCCCGCGATTACTTATTTCAACTCAAATTCTAAACCCCAAACCTCGTTAAATCACACTTTTCTTTAAAAGTGTGACAGTCACACGGTGACTGTCACACAGGGACAGACAGGCTAATTACTTTAATCTCATTATATTCAATTCAGTATTAGATTCAGGTCTTAACACATAATCCTTCCATTGTTTAACAGAAATTTCTGTATATTTAAAGAAATCCCCGGATATTATGTTGTCCTTTTTCATTTTAAGATGGGCCTCTGCGCTTGACCATTCCCATTTCCAGGGATTTCTTACAATCCCTGCTCTCACAGGATTTCTTTCAACATACCTGACAGCTATTGCAAGATATTTACTGTCCAATACTTTTGAATAGTATCTTTCACTCCATAAATGCCCGCTTTTATCGTATTTCATATTAAAATACCTGCTATATTTACCGTTGGTGTTTCTAAATGCTTTTGAAAGAGAATAGCTATATTTTGGAATTACTATCAAATGAACATGGTTTCCCATCAAGCAATAGGCAAGAATACTCATATCATATTTTAAAGCTCCCTCCTTCAGAATTCTAAGATAAAATTCCTTGTCCTTATAATCGTGGAAAATAATTTGTTTGCTGTTTCCCCTCTGGCAAATATGATAAGGCATGTTAACGTCAACTGATCGCGCTGTTCTTGGCATATTCTCACCCCTTAAGTGATTTTTCAAAATATACCATTTTTATCCCCACTCTGTCAACCGAAGAAATGACAAAAGTGTGACAGTCACACGGTGACTGTCACACTTTTTGGCTAATTTGACTTCTCTATTATATTTGTTTTTATTTTTTAATTAATGGGTCAGCGCGTAGACAATTATGTTTATTGTCATCTTTATGGCGTCCTGGCATTTTTCTTCGCCGAAATATCTCGGGGACCAGCCGCAATGCAGATCGTCGGAACATAGGAATATCTTCATGCGGCCTTTTTTATCAAATACTGCCCTGCCGCCGTTTCGTATACCCTGCATGTGGGGAATGCCGTCGGGGAACTGAAAAAGGCAGTGATACATCTGATGGTCGTCTTTAAGCTGAACCATCTTTGTGCCGGGATATATTTTATTTTCTACTTCGCTTTTCATCGCCTGATAAAACCAATCAGATTTTCCCTGATAAACGCAATCATCTGCGAAAATAAATCCGCCCCGGTCAAGGTACTTTCTTATGTTGTCCGCCTCTTTCTCAGAAAAATTCGGCTCGCCTTCCGCGTGCATGAAGACAAAAGGATACTGGCAGACATCTTCCAGGTTCTCAAAAGACGTTACGTTTACCTGCTGATCCACATTCATAGTCGAAAGCTTCGCAAAAGCCGCAAGAAAATACTTATCAAGGTCCATCTCAACGTTCCATTTATCCGGCACCTCGCGTTTAAGGTCAAATTTCACCCTCGCCCACTTAAATTCACCGGCGGCAACGCAAACAGAGGCACTTATACATAGAAGGCAGAAAACCGCGGCAATAAGCTTAATTTTACCTTGTTTTAGCATATCTTTTCCTTTTGGCAATGTCAGTGATTCTCTTACAACATTATTTCGCAGGCTAAAGCCCGCGCCTACCCTGCTGACAGCCATAACCTTTTTCTACTCGTAAACCTTGTAATTTGCGACAAACATCTCTATTGTAGCAAATATTATCGCGGCTAATATGCAGTACCACCACCATTGATGTTGTTCTTCCTGCTCTTTTTTACTCCAGAACAAATAATTCCCTTTAACTTCCGAAAACTCGTTTAATTTGTTATTCAGTTTGCTTTCGATCTCTTTCGCCTCGGAAAATACCAGAGCTCCTTCTTTAGTGTTAACATTTACCGCTAATTTCTCTATCTTCCCGTCTTTTCCCGTACTTTTATATATTCCCGGCACTTCGTACTCGCTTCCGGGCGCTGCTTCTTTATTGTCAGGTCCCGCTATTTTAACTCCGGCAGCTACAACATCACCGACATTGAGCTGCGTATTTTTATCAGCAAACTTGCACAAGGAGTATATAGACTGGTGTATAAATGGCAGAAAAAGTGGAGTTAGAACAAAATTATTCCAAACCCCGTCCGTTCCGGAAGTAAACAATATAATAGTACCATCTCCGAGTTTCTTTTCAAGCACCGCCGGATCCCCGTTCTCATAAGATAAAACGATCTCGCCTAACTCCTGTTTTTCCTTGATCTTAATATACTTATATATTTTTATATTCGCCCAGTCGGCGTATTTCGGGTCTATCATGTTAAGCAAAATATTACTGTCCAGATTCTGAGGCACCATGCCGATACCGTAAGTTTTTTTCAGCAGATCGCCTTCCACCGAGGAAAATGACGCCGGCATTATTTCATTCATGGCTTTCGAATTATAATCCAAAATATTTACATTGCTGCCCATACTTATAAAAACCCCGCCGCCCTGTTTTACATAAGTTTTCAGTTTCGTAAGCAACGCGTCATTTATTTTAGGAAGATTTAAGATCAAAACGGCTTTATATTTTTCGAGAAGCTCGGTAGAAGCCGCGCCCTCGGTAGCAAATTTGGTATTAAATAAGTTCTTTATTCCGAGGGGGGTCAGCGCTTTTTCAACATAAAGCCGGTCTTTAACGTCTTTGTAAATTATAAGGAGGGGAAGCGCGGCAATCGGCGTGGTTGCGAAATAATATTTATTATCGGCGCTTAAGCCCTCGTCGGAAATACTTATAAATCCTTCGTGCGCTGACTCCAGTTTTGCAAATACGGTAAAGTCGGCGTTTTTGACCTGATTTGCTTTTACGGAGATGTTCTGATTCAGCTTGTTCCCGTCCAGGTCCAGAGAAACATTGAGATTTTTATCCGAGCCGCCTATATTAAATATTTTTGCTTTAATTTTATTTATAGAGTACCTGTACCCCTCGCCTTCCTGTTCCGCCCCGATAACCGCTGAGTTATCCGCATTGTCTTTAGATACTTTAATTATTTTCATTTCTATGCCCGGAGAAAGGTTCTGGGAAAAATCATACTTTGCCCAGCCGTATGCCTGGTTATCCGTAATCAGATATATTATCTTTTGGGACGCAGGTGTTTCAAAAAGTATCTCCTCCGCTTTTTTAACCGCCTGCTCAAAATCAGTTGTCCTGTAACTAAGCTTTATATTATCTATGCTTTTCATGTTAAATTTGAATTTTTCCGCAAGCACGCCTTCCGTAACTATCTTATCGGAACAGCTGATCAGCGCAACTTTATCCGTCACGGCCAGATTGTTTATTATTTTAACAGCCTCTTCCTTTGCCTTTTGGAAGTTATTCATATACCCCATACTGTAGGAGTTATCCAATATGATGACATTTACTTTTTGACTTCCGGTTGTCCACTTTCCTCCCTTCTTCGCCAGGAAAGGCCTTGCAAACGCAAGGACAATAAAGGTAATTATAAGAAGCCGTAAAATTAGAAGAAGGAGATGCCTTAGCTTTTGCATTCTGGATGCTTCTGTTTTAACCTGTTCTAAAAACCGTATCGTCGGAAAATCATGCCTTGGCGCTTTCCACCTGCTTATCAAATGAATAAGCACCGGAACACTCAGTCCGGCAAGCCCTCCGAGCATTATGGTATTTAAAAATTCAAAACCCATTTACATCAGCTCCTTGCGTTTCGCAAGATAAGAAAATAACGCTGTTTCCACCGGCGCTTCGGTAGTAAGTACCTTATAATCTATATTCATTTTATTGCACTCTTCTTTTAAAGTTTTTAAATGCGCCTTCACTTTCTCAAGATATTTTGCCTTGTAGATACGCCCGTCCAGCGAAACCTCTTTTTTTGTTTC
>Ga0156422_1045_pt1 | contig 12152 bp, 10 predicted proteins | sample RifOxyA2_FD_108065 | JGI IMG/M metagenome (GOLD analysis project Ga0156422, IMG submission 108065) | Candidatus Firestonebacteria bacterium RIFOXYA2_FULL_40_8
GCGGTGAAGCGATAGAGGTTTTCCAAAACGGAGGAAGGGTTGATTTTTCTTCACAAGGTATAAGATGGGTCAAAGGGCGGGGTATTGTGGTTTCCACTCTTTCCGGAGAGGGACTCGAAATTACAACCGTGGATTTTGCGCCGCCGAATATTAAAGCTCTTCTAAGATATTTTACGATTAAAAATATTTCCGGTTCTGACGGAAAGAAGATCAAGATTTCCTTCAGATATCTGGAAATGCTTGCGAAAGAATATGAAATTAAGAGGCAGGAGGATAATAGTCTCTTTGTAAAGCAGGCATGGAAGGAACCGAGATACTATAAACTTGGAGTGCTTAACTCTGACCTTTCACCGGTTAAGGATAATAACCGGCTGGAGCTTAACTTTGAATTGAAAGCAGGAGAAGAATACTCAGCTTTAAGATATATAGTTATGGATACCGAGAAAAGCGGAACGGAAAAGACCGAGAAGTTGTTGAATGAAAGTGGTACGCTTGCTCTTTTTGAGAGTACCAGGACCTGGTGGGATGATTGGATGAAGAACACGGTGCAGGTCGATACACCGGATAAAAAGGTGGACTATATTCTGGAAACACAAAAGATAATTATTAAAACCCAGCAGGCAGGCTCGGGAGTATTTTGTCCTATGAACGGATATGCGTATACCTGGGTGCGGGATAACTGCGGTCCTGTACTTTACATGCTCAGGATAGGAAAACAGGAGGAAGTAAAGAACCTTCTTGAATTCTATTACCGCGTGGCCAGCAACGGAATGTATATTGGAAGTTCGATTCCCGTAAATCATCCTTCTTCGTTGAAAGAAAATGAAAACCCGAAGAAATGGAGCGAGTACGGCACGCTGCCGGCCGAGATTCCCTCACTGCTTCTCTTGCAGCATCTCTGGTATTATAAGTATTCGGGTGATCTTGCTTTCATGAAAGATAAATTTGAGTTTTTAAAACAACTGTTAGACGGTCAGGATATAGGAAATATCGGGCTTATGAAATTTTCGAATGATGAAACTTATATGTTTACCTTGCAGGTGCGCTCTTTTAATTTCTCTGCCAGTAATAATTATTTCCTGGGAAAAGACGCGTATTCGGCGGATTCGGCTTTCCTCTTTATAGCGGCCTCTGAACAGCTTGCAAAAGTAGCGGATGAATTGAAACTTAAGAAAGAAAGCGCTGAAATAAGACAAAGATCGCTGAAAGTCAGGAGTGCGCTTGACCGGTATTTTTGGATGGAAAAAGAAGGTTATTATGCTCCTGCTCTTTCCATATTTTGTGAAAAATACATAATGCCTCATGCCAATATAGGACTTAATCCTCTCTGGTGCGGCTTTGCCGGTGTGGACGATAATAAAGTAGTTTCCTCGACGAAAAAGCAGATTGAATATCTTTTAAAAGAGAATAACCTTATGAAGACAAATCCGGCTACAGAAATATTTTCCGGTCTGCTGCCCGGAATGCTTCTTTATAACGGTGTTAAGATGAGGGATCCTGAAACCGAAAGATATCTGGAGGGGCTTTTAAAATGTGCCTCGCCTTCCGGAGATTTTTTTGAACTCTATGAGGGCAATGGGACCTGTCAGATAATAAAAAAAGGCTATTATTGTCCCGGAAGACTTCGCCCCTGGGAAGGAGGGATTGCCGGAGATGCTCTTCTTTATTATCTTACCGGCATGGAAAGTGAGGAGGGTATATTAAAACTTAGGCCCAGTATCCCCGGGAACGGGGAAAGTATGACTATTAAAGGTCTATGTTTTAAAGATGCAATCCTTGACCTTACCGTAAAAGAAGAAATAGTTACTTCTGCGGAAAGTGGTTCTGTTTCCAGAAAAAGAAAAGTAATTATAACTAACAGGGGAACAAAAGCAGTGAAGGTGCTTTATCAAACAAATATTAAAAGCGCGTTTTTAGTTTCCGGGAATTTTACCGGTGACGCCAGTATTAAAGAAGAAGTGGAGTTTTTAAAAGAGCTCCGCCCGGCAGAGACGGCAGAAGAAGAGCTGGTATATACCGTTAAAGAAGAAAAACAGATACCTGTAAAACCGGCGGTTTATAAAAAACCCTGGCTTTATAATCCGCCCGGAGACATTGTATTATTTACAGTTAACGACAAAAGTATTTATTATTTACTTTCCAAGAATAATAAAGTTATTCCCTTTGATATGCAATATTCTTTCAGCGGTGATGATATTTATAATGCTGTTTATGATGATAAAAATAAAGCGCTAAAAACAAAATTGGTGATATTTGGTCCGTCTACGTTTTCTATAGGACCGCACCACTGGAAAAATTACAGTTTCTGGAATTGCTGGGAGACACAGAACGCATTTACAAAATTCATTGAGGCAGGCGGAATAATACTTATTCTTTCCGAGCCCTCTATAAGGGAAGGTTATGAAGTTACTCCGAGATGGTTGGAAAAACTTTTGAACGGCGGAAAGTGGAAGGCCAGCTGGAAAGGCGGGCGAGCCATGGCTTCCGATGATTTTACCGACACAACGTTAAAAAGCGAAAAAACAGATTCGTTTAATTTTTATAATGCAGCTCAAAGGAAAGAAAAAAAAGCTGTAATCTACTCAAAAATAGGCAAGGACGGAGAAGGTGTGTCAGAAAAACCTGTTTCTGATAAAAAATACTCCGGTTACTGCGAATTCGAAATGTCGACTGCAAAAGGCATTCAGCATAGTATTCTGGTCAAGGCTCCTGGTACGGTTAGCAGTTATGACCTGAATTTGGAAGTCAAAACCAAGAACGGTTTTGTAAGATTAGCTCAGGGTAAAAAGAGCATTAAAGATAAACACCTGGAAATAAATTATATACTTTCGCCGCAATATGTATATAAAGATAAAATCACCCTTAGGATAGGCGACTTAAAATCAAAAAATAAGATAACTTTCAGCTTGGTTGAGATTTCAAAACTCATTATTACCGGCAAAAATCCCCTGGCAGAAGTGATGGGTTTTAAGGCCGGAGAAATTATGGAAAGCCCTATTGGTTCGCTGACTTACGAGAAAATGACGGCGCCTATCCGGCTTGTTGATAATGAAAAATACGCGGTAATAGTGATGAAAAAAGCAGGCAATGGAATAATAATCCGGTCGCAGTTAAAATTTTCCAATCTTAGACCTGTTATTTTTAATTTAATGAATGAAGAGAGTAGAGGAAAGATATTGAAATATTTAGCTAAAAGTAGTAAAAATGAAACTAAGTAAAGTGGCGGGTAACGGGTTACGAGTAGCGAGTCGAGTGAAAAAGCTTTTGCTCGTAACTCGTCACCCGCGACTCGTGACATCTTTAAGTTCGTATCAATGGAGAACAAAATAATGGCGGTGGAAAGGTATATTGCGTTTGATTTTGGGGCCGGGAGCGGAAGAGCGGTGCTCGGGGAGTTAACGCAGGAAAATAAACTGAACCTCAGCGAACTGCACCGTTTCTCCAACGCTTCCGTTGAATTAAACAAAACACTTTATTGGAACACACTCTCTCAATATACCGAAATAAAAAACGGGCTCAGAAAATTTGCCGCGGAATATAAAAAGGCTCCTAAAGCCGTGGGGATTGATACCTGGGGTGTGGATTTTGGGTTCATTGATAACAAAGGAAAGTTGATAGATAACTCAGTTTCCTACAGGGATAAAAGAACCGATAACCTGCCGGAAAAATTTTTCAAACTTCTTACCCGGGAAAAACTTTACGGACTGACCGGGATACAGATAATGCAGATAAATACCGTGTTTCAGCTGTTTGCTCTTTCTCTTTCGAAGGACAGGGCTTTAAAAACCGCGAAAAGCCTGCTTTTTACTCCGGATTTGCTCAATTATTTTTTAACCGGGGAGAAGGCGGCGGAGTTCACCATTTCTACCACATCTCAACTATATAATCCGGTGAGCCGCAGGTTTGAGAAGAAAATATTTGAAAAACTTGGCGTTGATATCAACCTTATGCAAAAGATTGTTTTACCGGGGAAGAAAATCGAGAGAATACTTCCGGAGATCTGTAGTGATACGAACCTCCCTTTTGGGGTGCCGGTAATAGCTGTTGCTTCACATGATACGGCTTCTGCCATAGCGGCAATTCCCGCGGTGTCTGACAATTTTGTTTACATCAGCAGCGGGAGCTGGTCCCTTATCGGGTTTGAAACCGATAAACCCTGTATCAATGAAAATTCTGTAAAATTTAATTATACAAATGAAGGCGGAGTTGACGGTACCTTCCGGGTCCTTAAAAATATTAACGGGCTCTGGCTTATCCAGGAAATCAAACGCATGCTGGATAAAAAGCGAGAGCATTCTTTTGTCGAACTTACAAAATTAGCCGAAAAAGCAAAACCTTTTACCGCGGTAATAGATCCCAATTATCCGGGGTTTTTGAGTCCAAAAGATATGATAAAGGAAATTCAAAGCTACTGTTTAAAAACCGGGCAGGCCGTGCCGAAAGACGAAGGTTCTATAGTGAGAACAGTTCTCGAGAGCTTAGCCCTTGCTTACCGGCGCGCCATCGAAGAAATAATTGTTCTAAAAGGAAAAAAACCTGATTGCATCCATATTATAGGTGGCGGTTCAAATAACAGATTGCTGAACAGGTTTACAGCGGAAGCCACCGGATTAAATGTTTTTGCAGGTCCTTCCGAAGCCACTTCCGCCGGAAACATCCTTGTGCAAGCAATGGGAATGGGACGGCTTAAATCCTTGAAAGAAATTAGAGAAGTAAGTAAAAAGTCCTTTACACCGGAAGAGTATGTGCCGGGAAATAGCGGCAGGTTTGATGAAGCATACAAAGTTTTTCTTAAAATAACGTAGCCGCGAAACAGAATAACTAAGAAATAAGCACTAATAATTAAACAATAACTAAGATCAAAGCACTAATTACTAAAAAGGAAGATGATTGATATAATTACAATGATTTAGTTTAGAATTTAGTAATTAAGTATTAGTGATTGTTTAGTGCTTAGAATTTAGATCTTAGTGATTGAATTTACTTTGCATAATTGAAATCTATTTGAATCGGAGGAGTTTAAATGAATTCGACTATAAAAAAGGAGTACGCTCTGGCAAGTGAACGCTACGCTAAGCTCGGTGTGAGCACCTCGGCGGCTCTCAGTAAACTAAAAGGAATCAGCTTATCTCTTCATTGCTGGCAGGGGGATGATGTATCGGGGTTTGAAAAAGAAGGCTCTCTCCTTTCAGGCGGTATTCAGGTGACCGGTAATCGGTTCGGCAAGGCAAGAAGCGCGGATGAACTCAGAAATGACCTAGAAAAAGCGCTCTCGCTTCTTCCGGGAAAACACAGAGTAAACTTGCATGCTATATATGGTAACTTCACGTTGAAAAAAAATGACAGGGACCAGATAAGCAAGGATAACTTTATCGACTGGGTCTCCTGGGCAAAAAAGCAGAAGTTAAAACTGGATTTTAACGCAACACTATTTTCGCATCCAAAATCGGAATCGGGCTTTACTTTAAGCAGTAAGGATGTTTCTATCCGTTCTTTCTGGGTGGAACATGTAAAAAGATGCCGTGATATCTCTGCGTGGTTTGGTCAGACCCTCGGGAGTGCTTCTGTCCATAATCTCTGGATAGCTGACGGGATGAAAGACCAGTGCGCGGATAAAAGAGGTTACAGGGAAGCGCTTAAAAATTCTCTGGATAAAATATTTTCCGTAAAAATCTCTTCCAAATATATTAAAGATGCGGTGGAATCAAAACTTTTCGGAATAGGAAGCGAGTCTTTCGTTGTCGGTTCTCAGGAGTTTTATACTTCGTATGCGCTTAAAAATAATCTTATGCTCTGTCTTGATATGGGGCATTTTCATCCGACGGAAAGTATCGCAGATAAAATCTCGGCAATATTAACTTTCCAAAAAGAAGTACTGATTCACGTAAGCCGCGGCGTCCGCTGGGACTCCGACCATGTCGTGCTTTTTGATGATGCGACAAAAGAAGTTGCCGCTGAAGTAAAAAGAAATAGCGCTTTGGAAACCGCCCACTTTGCTCTGGATTATTTTGATGCTTCTATAAACAGAATTGGCGCCTGGGTCATCGGCGCAAGGGCCGCTCAAAAATCCATTCTATATGCACTGCTTGAACCGACAAGCGCCCTTGTTAAAGCGGAAGAATCCGGAGATTATTTCAAACGGTTAGCACTCACCGAAGAACTAAAAGCCATGCCCTTTGGCTCAGTATGGAACTACTTCTGCGAGCAGGAAGGTGTACCTTCGGCAGAGGATTGGATAAAAGAAGTTGAGCTCTACGAGAAGGAAGTTCTCTCAAAAAGAAGTTAAAGACAGTATATAGTATGCAGTATGTTGTATATGGGGGAAAACATGAAAAAAGCTAGAGTTTTAACTTTGATAATAATATTATTAATTTGTGTGCTAGGTGGTTTTTTAATAAGTAACTCCATAAAGCGTCAAATGGCGCACAATCAAAATGAAAAATGTAAAGTTGAATTAAGAGGGGTTCAGTCAAATTTAGAACTGTTTTATACGCACTATAAATATTACCCAAAGGATCTTCAAACGTTGATACTTGAGGGTTATCTTACAGAAATAGGAGTTGTTGATCCCTGGGGAAATAAATTTGCATACACGCCCATTATGACAACTTTGAAATCCGGAGCAAATAATTACTATTTAGGAAGTTATGGTCCGGATGGGAAGAATGATACAGATGATGATGTAGATCCGCCTATTAATCCGTGCCGACATTCATTTAATTTCGATCGTATCAATAAAAAGGCGCTTGAAATAACGAAGATAATAAGCTCTAAAGATTCTAGCAATACAATTGTTGTTCCATATCTAGAGGAAGCAATAAAGCCCGGGAAAAACCTGCTGTTTTGTAATACTTTTCAATTGGCCTGGAATGAAGCAGGCAATGCTTATTTGGTCAATAATAATCTAAAAATAGTTCAAATGCTTAATAAAAAGATGGTTAGCAAAGATGATTTGTCTCCGGATAGCTATGTCGCAGTGTTTGGTTTGTTTGATGAAATTGCGGATAAATTGAATAAAAGCATGAAAGATAAATTTGGTGATGATGCTCCAATTTTGAAAAGGGAAGAATTTGGAAATAGTAATGAAGTTTTAAAAATAGCATATGCATATTTATATAAAAATTTGCAGTTCGAAAAAGAATTTGGTGATATAGCTGGCGGTATGCCTTTCAAAAACAAGAGAGTTCTAGCGTTTGGTGTTTGCGGGTATCTTCAGGAATTACACGGCGATTTAGGAAAACAAGTAAATATCTTTGATTATAAGGGTGTCGATGATTTTATTATTCTATTAAAATCAAAATCCGCAAATGATGATATTGTCCTTGTTAAAACTCCGCCAAAAGGAACACTGCTGGACATGGTAAATGACGCTGAATGGAGAATAAAAAAGTCGAAACCTGAAGATTTGAAACACGCAGATAGTTTATATGTTCCGGAAATGAATTTTGATATTAAACATGACTATAAAGAGTTGGTTGGGAATGGTTCCAATATTTTTAAAGCTTTTCAAGAAACACGTTTTCGTCTAAATAAAAAAGGGGCTGAAGTAAGGTCTATAGCAGAAATAGGGTCTGAGGAAGACGGCGGTTATGAACGTAAATTTGTTTTTGATAAACCGTTTTTGATTTATCTGAAAGAAAAAACCGGGAAATATCCTTATCTTGCGATTTGGATAGACAATCCGGAATTATTAGTTGAATTTGAACACCTTGACAAACACTAAACATCCGGGGGGGGTATGATGAATAAATTATCTAAAAGAAATACTGCATTAGGTCCTGTTATTACAAAAACAAAGAACAGAATGCTAAGCGATATTCATTCTCTTATCAAATCTGCTCGTCAGGAGGTGGCGGTTTCAGTAAATGAATCGTTAACAACCTTATATTGGCGTATTGGTAAGCGTATTTATATCGAGATGCTGGGTGGCAAACGTGCTGAATATGGAGAGCAAATTGTGTACGCACTGAGTGCACAATTACAAATTGATTATGGTGAGGGATTTTCCAAGCGCAATCTTTTTAATATGGTTCGTTTTGCCGAAGCATATCCGGATGAGAATATTGTTTCTGCTTTGCGGAGACAATTAAGCTGGACGCACTTTAAAGTTATAATCTACATTGACGATTCACTTAAGCGCGACTTTTACGCTGAGATGTGCCGCTTGGAACGCTGGAGTACCCGTGCGCTTGAAAAAAAGATTGGCAGTATGCTCTACGAACGGACGGTACTTTCTCGTAAACCAAATAAAGTGATTGAACACGATATTTCTAATCTGCGCAAAACGGATCAGGTCTCTCCGGATTTGGTATTTAAGGATCCGTATTTTCTCGATTTTCTTGGACTTAAAGACCGTTATATAGAAAAAGATATCGAAGATTCAATATTGCGCGAGATGGAGAATTTTCTTCTTGAATTGGGTATGGGCTTTACTTTTGTTGAGAGGCAAAAAAGAATATCTCTCGACGATGTTGACTACTATCTGGATCTTTTATTTTATCATAGAGGGTTGCATCGATTGGTGGCTATTGAATTAAAGTTGGATGATTTTAAGCCTGCTTACAAAGGACAAATGGATTTGTATTTGCGTTGGCTGAAAAAATATGAAATGAAACCTGATGAAAAGGAACCTATCGGTCTTATTTTGTGTGCGGGGAAGAAAGACGAAACGATTGAATTGCTTGAAATGGAGAAATCTGGAATTCGCGTTGCGCAGTATCTTACAGAATTGCCGAGGAAGGATATTCTCGAGAAACGACTGCATGAAGCGATACAACGCGTCCGTTTACGCTTGGCAAACAAAGCGTAGGAATAAATTGTGCTCGGAAAGCGAGTTTTGAATGAAGAAGACAGTATAGATATAGAAGAGAAAACATGAAAAAAGTCAGAGGTTTAATGTTAATGATGGTATTACTAGTTGGTTGTAATTCTAAATCTATAGATCCAAGTATAGAAGAATACCTAATTCCCGGTGATTCCTCAATTGAAGGAATAAAATTATGGGATGATATATTGGAAGCTGAAAAGATACTTTCCAAGCGCTTTGTTTGTGAAAAAGGTACTCTATCAGAAGAATTTGAAAAGATTCCAACATTATTTGTTAAAAACAAAAAAGGTGAAACATTGCTTGAGTTTCCGGCAAACGATGAAAAAGTATATATTATTCGTATAATAAGTCCAAAATATAAAACTAAAGAAGGCGTTCATGTTGGCTCGACACTTGCAGATGCGGTAAAAGTGTATGGAGCTCCGGAGATTGCTTACGGTGAAGGTGTTTGTGCAATATATGAAAAACAAGGAAGAATGACTTTTGGTCTCTCAGGTAATGATGTATACGGAAATATAAACAGCAGTAATTACATGAAATATGCTGATCGAGCAATAATCGAAGTTATACAGTTACACTAAAAAGCGAACAAGATAGACGTTAATTAAAAAAAATGCTATAATGGTTTTAATGCGGTAGTGTCAAATAGGATATAAAAGATATACATGACGCAACAAGTACAAATGACAAAATACGAAGTACAATATAATGAGATATACATAACACCATATATTGTACTTTGTCATTCGTAATTTGTAATTTATTTTCTAGGGAGAATTTATGAAAACAATTGCCTGGCATATATCTTCAAAGCTTCACAAGTGTGATCCGAATAAACTCAATGATTTTTGTTTTATTCAGGGGGTCTGTCTGGAATCGGTAAGGGTTGCAAGGTTTAACCTCGTTAACTCTGCGGCGTATCATCACCGCTTGCCGGATGGAAAACATCAGGGAATTTCTGCCGTATTTATTATAGAAGAGAGTCACATCGCCATTTATACGTATCCTGAATATGGATTTGCGATGCTTGACATCCTCACCTGCGGTTCGGAAGATGCCGCTCAGAAGTGCCATGACTTTATCGTTAAACAGTTAAATCCGGGTTCCATAGAGAAAGACAACGGAGAGATCTCCGGAGATTTTGTACCTCTAAAAGGCTGGAAGTCGGCGTAAAACCGGAAAGTAAAATATATTTTAGGGGCTGACTTATGAAAACCGGTCAGCCCTTTTTATTGGGTTTTAAATAGCATGAAAATAAGAATGTTTAACGAAGAGTAAAACTGGTCTGTATCAGTGTCCACATATGGAGAGATCTCGTCCGCAATAATATTTATTGCGAGACCTCGCTATTAGGCGGGCCAAAGGCAGAGAATCCAAAAGCACTGTAATCTCATCAAAAGATCCGCCCTAGATAACTGGCGGAAGCGGAATCTGCTATCCGCCAAAAAGACTGGCGGACGAACATATATAAGTATATTAATGTAGTTCGAAAGGAGAATAAATGAAAATATTTAGTAAGATTCAATTTCCTACGAAGGAAAATTTCAAGAAATACGGAAAGATACTGGAGGGGACTAAGAAAACTCATAGTTCAAAAAAGACCCAGTATGAAGTGCTGACTGGTTCAAAATCAGCCGGCTGGCTGCTGGCATACCTGGTTGTGAGAAACAGGGTCTCCAAATGCATTGAACAGCATCCTACCTCAAAGGAATCGTTTGAGCCGGTAAAGGGGATCTGCCTCTTAATTGTCGCGCCGGTAAAGGCTCCGAATAAGATTGAAACTTTTGTATTGGATAAACCGATAGTTTTAGACGAGGGTGTCTGGCATGATGTAGTTGCGCTTTCAGAAGAAGCAGAAGTCAAGATCGCCGAAAACGACGATACAACTACAAAAAAGATTTTTTTTGAAAAACCCGTTGAGCCGGTTTTAGTTACGAAATAATCAACAACAAATAGCGAAAATCAGGTACTAGGTCCTGAGTGCCGGGTACTAGGTTTACATTATTGAAGTATTATTATATTAAGATTCCTTGATCTAAAAACTTTATACTTTGTACCTCGTACTTTGTACTTGGTTTCCGTTGGCTTTTCCTATTGAAAATCCCGCTCTTATTGTATACAATAGATTAAAATTACAGGATTCAGGGAGATGTTGATATGCAAAATAGCCTAGTTAAAATGATAGTTAGCGGAGCGCTAATTGGCCTTGTACTTGGCGCGATAGCTAACTTTGCGGGTGCGGGTGCTTTGGATTATAATGCAACGTATAATATAGGTTCCTGGGGCGACGATAACAGGATTAATAAGATGCTGGAAGAAACCCCTAATATTAAGCCTTACGAAGCACAAAATACGGTTGTAGGCGGAGCGTTTTTCGGTCTTCTTCTCGGAGTTTTAATAGGTTTAATAACAAATAAACTAAGATCTGAAGGTGCTTATATTATGTCAGCGGTATGCGGTTTTTTACTTTCTGCGTTCATTCTATCTCCTTATCCGGTATATAAACTTCTTGCGCCTTCTAAGTTTTTGGCTCCGGTAGCGCATAAATATGCCATCTGGGTGATAATTCCCGGAGTAATAGTTTCCGTCCTTATCTCCATCTTCCTTGAAAGATTCAAGCCGGTAGAGGTTGAACCCGTAGTGGAAGCACCGAAACCCCCTCAACAGCAGCAACAGCAAGGAAAAAAGAAAAATAGATGAAGATAGAGGTGTTGGTAAAACCCGGAAGCAGTAAAGAAAAACTGGAAAAAACGGGGGAAAACCAATACACTGTCTGGGTCCACGAACCCCCGGTAGAGAACAAAGCCAACCTTGCGGTAATCAAACAATTAGCAAAACATTTTGACGTGCCGAAAACGTACATTTGTCTTTTGCGTGGATCCAGAGGAAAAAGAAAACTATTTGAGATTGGCTAAGTTTTCCGGGAAAAAAGTACGAAGTACGATGTACAAAGTACAAAGTACAAAGTATTACACCAAGGAGTTTTTATAAATTAATACTACATTTAAAAAAGACCTTTACAGACTGTTATCTCGCTACATATAGCAGTCCTATCGAGAAAAGCTTTGCTTATGGACTTTTATAGACTTTTATGGACAAGTTTTTACGTGAGCAACGTGAGTAACGTGGAACGTGAGCAACGAATTTAGCGGGAGGTTAGTCAGCATTGTTCAACATCTCAACCGTTTGGAACATAGAAGCGGGTAAGCCTGCAGCGGAGGCTATGGAAGAAATTAATTCCCTCGGGTTTGACGCGCTGGAACTTGCCTGGATGAACGAAGAGACGTATAAACTGGTTAAAAAAACCAAATTTAAAGCCGGCAGT
>Ga0156422_1157_pt4 | contig 12056 bp, 13 predicted proteins | sample RifOxyA2_FD_108065 | JGI IMG/M metagenome (GOLD analysis project Ga0156422, IMG submission 108065) | Candidatus Firestonebacteria bacterium RIFOXYA2_FULL_40_8
TCCTTGTCCTTTCCGGACTATTTGCTATCGTGCAAATGAGCAGGGGAAAAGGGAATATCGGTATAGATTTTGCCGGCGGCAGTGTGGTTTCAATAAAATTTACCAAGGAGTTGGACGCCGGTAAGATAAGAGAAGCCCTTGATAAGAACGGGTTTAAAGATACGGGTATCCAGCAGATTGCGGATGCTCCAACAGAGCCTAAGTTAAAAGTACTTCTTCGTATCAAAGCTTCTAATATAAAGATTGGCGGTTTAAAAGAAGCGATGATAAAAACCTTTACGGAAGGCTTCCCGGGTGAAAAATTTGATATTGACCGCATTGAAGATATGGGGCCGGTTGTAAGCTCGAAACTTAAAGGACAGGCTTTCTGGGCTATCTTCTTCGCTATCCTTTCAATTATGGTTTATATCTGGTTTAGATTTGAGTTCAGATTTGGTTTAGCCGGAGCCGTAGCTACACTTCATGACGTACTGGCTGTTATCGGGATATTTTACTTTATGGAAAAAGAATTTACTCTTCTTCTGGTTACAGCCCTTTTGACGCTGGCGGGCTATTCTTTGACGGACACGGTAGTTGTATTTGATAGAATCAGGGAAAATCTTAAGTTAAGAGTGAAAGATAACCTGGATACTATAATAAACTCCAGTGTTAATGAGGTTCTTAGCCGGACTTTTATGACTTCTTTGACAGTACTTATTGTTGTTGCGGCTTTGTTTTTCTATGGCGGGGAAGTTATTCATGACTTTTCTCTTGCTCTGATGATGGGTGTTATTGTCGGTACGTATTCTTCCTGGTTTGTTGCAAGTCCTATACTTATAGAATGGGAACACGCGATGGAACGGAAAGTTGTTGCCGTAAAAAAGTAAATTTGCTGTTGCCCGCCGTAAGGCGGGCAATACTGTAATAGATATAAGCCGGGCTTTAAAGGGCTAAAATGACCTACGAAGAAATACGAACGAAGGTATTGTTAAACAACCCCCAGGCAGATATTAACCTGCTGGATAAGTGTAATAAACTCGCAGAAGATGTACACTCCTCTCAAAAACGCCTTTCCGGTGATCCGTATATGACCCATGTTATAGAAGTAGCCAATATACTGACAGACCTGAAAATGGATTCTGCCACTGTTTCCGCAGGGTTGCTTCATGATGTTCTTGAAGATTCTTCCATGACCTTTGATGAACTTAAGAGCAAGGTTGGAGAAGAGGTGGCAGTCATGGTAGAGGGGCTTACAAAACTTTCTTTTGTAATAAAGCCCGAAAAAGAGATCCGGCAGGCGGATAATTTCAGAAAAATACTTCTTGCCATGTCTAAAGATATACGGGTGATTATCATAAAGCTTTCAGACCGCCTGCATAATATGCGCACCTTGCAATTTCTTTCCGAGGAAAAACAAAAAGAAAATGCGGAGGAAACACTGCATATTTACGCTCCTCTTGCCCACCGTCTCGGAGTAGGCCGCCTTAAATGGGAGCTGGAAGATCTTTCTATGAAATACCTTTATCCGAAAGAATATGCAGAGATAGGAGATAAGATTTCTGATAAAAGAGTCCATCGGGAAAAACTTGTTGAGGAAGCGAAGGCCACGCTTCTTACAAAACTAAAAGAGCTTGGTATTAATGTGCAGATTATCGGACGAGCAAAACACTTTTACAGTATCTTTCAGAAAATGAAAAGGCTTAATAAAGAGTTTGAAGAGATTTACGATATTACGGCATTAAGGATAATTACTGAAACAATGGAAGAGTGCTACTCTATACTGGGAGTGATACATTCTATATTTAAGCCAATCCCGGGACAATTTGATGATTATATTGCTATGCCTAAAACAAACCTGTATCAGTCTTTACATACGAATGTAATCGGCCCTACTGGTTTGCCTTTGGAGATACAGATACGAACAAAAGAAATGAATGAAATGGCCGAATTCGGTGTGGCAGCGCATTGGTATTATAAAGAAGGCGGACAGAGAGATAAAAAATCAGAACATAAAATAGAATGGTTACGGCACCTGATTGAATGGATGACAGAGGTGAAAGATTCTAAAGAATTTATGGATCTGTTGAAAATGGATTTGTTTGGTGATGAAGTATTTGTCTTTACACCTAAGGGGGATGTTTTTGCGCTTCCTTTGGGTGCAACAGCTGTGGATTTTGCCTATGCCGTACATTCTTCTCTGGGAGATCAGATAATGGGGGCGAAGATAAATAATAAAATGTCCCAGATCCGTTCTGAGTTGAAAACCGGAGACATTGTGGAAATTATCACATCTTCGCATTCAAAACCCAATCCGGACTGGCTTAAATTTGTCCGGACCAATAAAGCAAAACAAAAAATAAGGCATTTTCTTAAATTAAAAGAAGAAGAAGAAAAAGAACGTGCCAGATAGTGCGTTTCTGGTTGACTTAAATCATACTATAAAATACCATATGATGTATAATATCTAAGGAGTGTTATGGATAGAAAAGCCTTGCATCATATAAATTACGGATTATATATCGTAAGCGCAAAAAATGGCGAAAAAATAAACGGACAGATAGTTAATACCGTTTTTCAGGTCACGTCTGAGCCGCCGAGTGTTGCAGTATGTCTAAATAAGAATAATCTAACGTTTGAATATGTCCGGAAGGACAAAGTATTCACAGTTTCTATTTTAGAAAAAGATGCGCCAATGCTTTTTATCGGGAAATTCGGATTTAAAAGCGGTCGTGATATTGATAAATTTGCGGATACAAAATATATTACAGGTATGACAGGATCGCCAATCGTGACGGATTGGTCAATATCTTATATTGAATGTGAAGTTATTTCTGAAACCGATGCCGGTACTCATTCTATTTTCATCGGTAAAGTAGTAAATGACGGAACACTCCAAGATAATAAAGAACCTTTGACATATGAGTACTATAGACTGGTAAAAAAAGGTAAATCTCCGAAAAATGCACCAACTTATAGAACAGATGCTTAGATGCTTGGATGTTCGGATGCGCAGCAAGAGCAAAAACAAAGTACAAAGTCGAGCAAATATATAGATAGCCCATTAATGTAGAACGTGAGTAACGTGATAACGTGGAACGTGTAACAGGTTTGAAGCTTCAATGCTACTTGTAACGTCTTTTAAAGGTATACAAATGCTAATACTAGGCATCAACGGCAGTCCAAGGAAATTGGGAAACACGGATATTCTTCTCGAACATGCGTTACTTGGAGCTAAATCTGCCGGAGCGGAAACAAACAGGATAAACCTCGGTGAATTGAAGTATGCGCCCTGTCTTTCCTGCGATAAGCAGAGAAAAGACGGTGTTTGTATTGTGAAAGATGATATGGATAAGGTTTATGCTGATATTGACAAAGCTGACGGTATAATCGTTGCATCACCTGTGTATTTTGGGAGTGTCTCAGCCCAGCTTAAGATGATGATAGACCGGTTTCAGTGTTATTGGTCTGCAAAATATATTCATAAAACAATAAATCCCGGTAAGGCAAAGTATGGGGCTTTTATTTGTGCCGAGGCAAGCAATAATGAAAGTTTTTTTGAGAACTCCAGGTCAGTTGTCAAGAACCTGTTTGTGACCCTGGATATAAAATATAAAGAAGAGTTGCTTTGCCGTGGTCTGGAAAATAAAGGAGAAGTCTCAAACAATAAAGAATACTTGCTCCAAGCAGAAAAGCTTGGAGCGGAACTTGTAAAAGAGAAATACAGGCTCTAGGTTCTGGGCTCTGGGTGCTAGGTTTACATCTTGGAGTTATTGATAAGATAATATCACATTAGTGTGGAACGTGAGTAACGTGATAACGTGTAACTTTGTAACGGCTTTTTCAATGGAGGTTCTAATGGGCGTTAAATTCACCGGCAGCGATATAGCGGAAATGGGTATTCAAATCGAGAAGAACGGCAAAGAGTATTATGATGAGGTGTTAAGATGCTCTAAGTCGGAAAAAGCGAAACAAATATTTAAATTTCTCGGTCAGGAAGAAGTTAATCATGTAGTGTTTTTTGAGAAACTTCTTTCTTCTCTGGAAAAAGAGGAAGCAGCCGAGTCTTATTCGGGTGAATATTATGAATATATGAAAAATCTGTCTGCTTTGCATGTGTTTACTAAGAAAGGAAAAGGTTTGGAAGCGGCCTGTAAAATCAAATCCGATAAAGAAGCGCTTAAAACAGCCGTGGATTTTGAAAAAGACTCGATCCTGTTTTATTATGAGATGAAAAACTTCATATCTACTAAAGATAAAAAAGTCCTGGATGAAATAATTAAAGAAGAACAAGCCCATTTATCAAAATTAATGGTACTTCTGAAGTCAATATAAAATCATATATAAGTGGTTCGATTAAGGCAGATGGATAAAATTCTAAGCACAAAACTCGAAATTCGAAGAAAAATGATAAATTCAAATATAGTAAAAGAAAAGACAATAAGTTGTTCTTGCATTTTTATTGCTTTGTTAGTTTTGTTTCGAATTTCGAGTTTATCTCGCTTTAACAACGAATAGTTGACAGTAGATATATTTCCTATCGAGAAAAGCGTTGCTTATAATTTCGAATTTGATTTAAAAGGGGGTATTTATGGGTGTTAAGAGCAGGATGGAAATCTACAAATGCAGTGTTTGCGGGAATGTTGTGGAGGTTGTATTTGCAGGTGGCGGCGAACTTGTTTGCTGCGGTAAACCTATGATTTTGCAGGTTGAAAATATTGTAGATGCTTCCAAGGAAAAGCACGTACCTGTGATCGAAAAAACAGCGGATGGGTATATGGTTAAGGTTGGTTCAGTGCCTCATCCCATGGAGGAGAAACATTATATTACCATGATAGAGTTGACAGTTGATGGTAAAATCTTCCAGCGGATGCTTAAACCGGGTGATCTACCCGAGGCCGTATTTTGCGTTAAAGGAGTCTCTGCTTCTGCAAGAGAATACTGTAACCTTCACGGACTGTGGAAATAGGAAAAACAATTTACGATTGACGAATGACAATTTACAATTTAAGGTAGGCGGAATGAAGCTCTCCGCCAAGTATAATAAAACTACATTTGTGAGAAGTTATTTACAGTTTATATTTAAGTTAAAACTTATTTTATAGGAGGATAATATTATGGCGAGTATAAAAGGTTCCAAAACAGAGAAAAACCTGCTGGCATCGTTCGCGGGGGAATCCCAGGCAAGAAACAGGTACACTTATTTTGCATCGGCAGCAAAAAAAGAAGGGTACGAGCAGATATCCTGGTATTTTAGTGATACTGCGGATAACGAAAAAGAACATGCTAAGAGGTTTTTCAGTTATTTAGAAGGCGGAGATCTGGAAATAACGGCAGCATATCCTGCCGGAATAATCGGAACTACTAAAGAAAACTTGAAAGCTTCTGCTGCGGGGGAAAAACATGAATATACTGTGTTATATCCTGATGCGGCTAAAGTAGCAGATCTGGAAGGATTTAAAGAGGTTGCAGCATTGTTTCGTGCCGTATCAAAGGCCGAGATGCTTCACGAAGGCCGTTATAATAAGCTTTTAGCTAATATAGAAAAAGGAGTCGTCTTTAAGAAGAGCGGGACGGTAAAATGGAAATGCCGTAATTGCGGGTATATGCATGAGGGTATGGAAGCGCCGGAACAGTGTCCCGCTTGCTTGCATCCAAAAGCATATTTTGAACTTTTCTGTGAAAACTATTAAAATAGTATTTTAAAGCTGAGTTAGAATCGAAAACCCCTGTTACTTTTACGGTTACAGGGGTTTTTATTGAATAAGCCATGCTAAAATGCTAAAATTATTTAAGAGGTAATTCCGGTGGGCTCAACCGATCGGAAAAATTAGGGGGCTAAATGTCGGAAGTTTTACTTGACGGAGAAGCAGTTGCAAAGAAAATTAAAGAAGGTTTGAAGAAAGAAATAGAAGGATTTAAAACAAATGGTAAGGAATTAAAACTTATTGCTGTTCAGGTCGGAGAAAACGCTGCTTCCCGGGTGTATGTTAATCAACAGAAAAAAGCCTGCGAAGAAATGGGGCTTAAATACGAACTGAAAGAACTTCCTTCGGTTACTACCGAGAAAGAACTTTTAGAATTCATTGAAAATCTTAACAACGATAATTCGGTTACCGGAATAATACTTCAAATGCCGCTGCCTAAAGAAATAAATCCTAAGAATATTCAGGTTAAAATTTCTCCCAAAAAGGATGTTGAAGGTCTAAATCCGTACAATATGGGTCTTCTGGTCTACGGGAAACAGGTTGTAGCACCTTGCACGGCTATGGGCGCTGTTGAGCTTCTAAAAAGCAGCGGAGTCGAATTGAAAGGTAAAGAAGTTGTTATTATCGGACATAGCGAGATAGTTGGAAAACCTATTTTACTTTTAATGCTGCAGTCACTGACGGAATCCCCGACTCCTACGGTTTGTCATATCGCGACTAAAGATACTCCCTCTCATACAAAAAAAGCTGATATAGTATTTGTTGCCGTGGGTAAACCGGGTTTAGTTAAGGCAGAGATGCTTAAAACCGGAGCGATAGTAATAGATATTGGGATAAACAGGGTCCCCTTACTGGATGCGGCGGGTATTCAGGTTATAGATGAAAAAAGCGGAAGACCCAAAATGAAAACAGTCGGAGATGTTGATTTTGAGAAAGCAAAAGAAGTATGCAGTATGATCTCCCCTGTTCCGGGTGGTGTCGGACCTCTTACTGTTACGATGCTTATTAAAAATACTGTTGAATGCGCAAAATGGCAGGGCAATTAGCGGTTTAGTTCGAAAGATAGGAGCCTAAGTGAAAAAAGTAATAATGATATTTGTGGTAATGTTATTTGCATCTTGTATTTATGGTGAAGAAGAAAGACTGGATCTTGCGAAAGAAACAAAAATCACCCTTGCGAAGTTTGTGGATAAAACCGGTTTTTATTCCACAGGCGCAGCCATGGTGCCCACAACTGAAGCTGACCCTGCATTTGTAGAGCTGACGTTCCCTGAAAAATGGACAATTGTAAAAATATTTATTATTTCCGGAAAATCAAAAGTAACTTCTTCATTTAACGGTGTCAAGGAAGTTTCAACAATGTATAATTTTACGCTGAAAACAAAAACTCAATACGGCGACTACAAAGAGATTCGAAAATTTCAGAATAATACCCAGACGAAACTAGAGATTAAAGAAAAAGTAAAAACGGATACGTTGAGAATTCAGATGTTACCGTACACAGACGGGCGGAGTGAAACCTTCGGAGATATGGCTTTTGAAGTATGGGGATACAGAGGAGATGTGCCAAAACAGGAAAAAATAGTAATAAAGACAAAGGCAGATGCTAAAAAAGCCCTTAGCAAAAGTGAGATTACGGCAAAAGAGTACATGCAATTGCTTAAAACCCTGTCAGAATGATAGTCTGTCGCAGAGTGGGGAAAATATGAAAAGAATTATTGGTTTGTTTTTTTTTATCGGAATGGCAACTGCTCAAGTAACCCAGTTAAGCTTAAAAGAATGCGTTGAGACAGCTTTTCGGAATTCTTTGGAACTTAAGATTTCGGAAGAAAACCTAAAACAAGCCGGACTAAATAAAATAATAAATTTTGCGCCGTTTTTTCCCTCGGTTAATCTTTCTTTCAGTGACAAACTTCTGGGTTTTTATGATAATGGTGCGGATATACCGTTTTTAACCGTTAACCCCGATACTTACAGCTCTTCCATTGATATTTCCTATAACATATATAATATGTATAAAGATTATGATCAGTACCGCTACTCCGGGAAAAAATATGAAGAAGCTGAATTGGCTGTAGTATTAAAAAAGCAGGAACTGGCTTACAATGTGATTACTGCGTATTTCGACATTTTGACATCAGGTAAAACCCTTCAAATCAGAGTTAAAGCATTGGAACAAAAAAAAGAATATTTTAAGCTGGCTGAGAGTCTCTATAAATCGGGAATTAAATCAAAAACAGATTATCTTAACTCTCAGATACAAATTAAAAAAAGCGAAATCTCGCTAAGTGACGCCGAGATAAGTCTGAAGATTTCGAAAGCAGGGTTAAATACCTTAATGGGATACAGCCCGGATAAAGAATTGCTTCTAGCCGAGGATAATGTCTTTAGCCCGCCGGAATATGCCTACGAAACACTGCTTGAGAAAATGTTTGCAGGAAATTTTGAGTGGAAAAAAATCAAGCTGCAGTATGAATACACATCTATTTTAACGGCGCTTTCTGAGAGAGAACTTTTACCGTCTTTAAGTGTTGATGGCTCCTATTCTCTGGATTTAGACAGGTACGCAAGAAATTCCTCTGAATGGACGCACAGCGGAAGGCTTGATCAAAACTCAAATTGGGGAATATCGTTTTCCTTGTCCTACCCTTTGTTTGACGGAGAAGTAAAGGTCTCAAGATTTAATTCGAGCAAAATATCCCTTGGGCTTATTGGTTTAAATATGGATATAATGAAAAGAGATCTGACTGAAGAAACTTATCTGGCTTTTCTTAATGTTAACCGTATTTATGCGCAGCTTGAAGTATTTAGACTGCAAGTTGATCTGGCAAAGGAAAGCCTGGAACTTGTCAAAGACAGGTATCAGTCCGGAATCTCGTCCTTTCTTGATTTAATAGATGCAGAGCTTAACTATACTTCGTCGGAGATCGGTTATTATCAGGCGATCTATGATTATAAAACCAGGGTTTATGCTGTTGAAAAACTATGTGGTGTGAAGTTATTCTGGCAGTAAGGGAAGCAACAACAGCAAACAAAGCAAGTAAAGTAAAAGAAGCGGAAAAAGCAAGGACAATAGTGTAAATGAGAGCAATCTTATAGCGGTAAACTGTGCACTGTAAACCGTAAACTTGACTTGAAAAAGGAGCTTTATGAAAAAAATTATTATTATCTCTGGAATAGCCATAGTTCTAATAGCAGCAGGTATATATTTCTATACTCTGAATTCGCAGCCAAAACCTATAAGTACCGCAGCCGGTGTTGAGTATAAATTTAAGATTGTGAAGACAGGTGATGTTATAGATAAGATCTCGGAAGTAGGAAAATTGGAGCCTGTTAGCCTGGTTAAAGTAAAATCCAATGTTACCGGTATTATAAAAAAAATTTATGTTGATGAAGGTATGTATATAAAGGAAGGTCAAAAGATTGCACTTATTAAACCGGGACGGGAAGCTGAACAATATAAAGAATCTGAGGTTTTAGCTCCTATATCCGGGCTGGTGCTTGAACAGGTCGTTGAGGAAGGTGATATGGTAACTTCGGGTCTTTCTGAACTTTCCGGAGGCACAGCAATAATTTCGATCGCTAATCTGGATAAAATGATAGTGAAGATAGATGTCAATGAAGTTGATATCGGGTTGATCAAGGTCGGTCTTTCTGCTAAGGTCAAAATTGAAGCTTTTGAAAAGAAAAAGTACGAAGGCAGAGTTTTAAAAATTGCCCCGCAAGCAAAGCCCAGTACGGACGGTAAAATCAACGTTTTTAAAACGGAAATCGAGATAATCACAAAAGCACCGGAATTACATACAGGTATGAAAGCTGTAGTTGAAATAGTCCTTCGGGAAAAAAAAGCTGTGGTTATTGCTCCGGTTGAATGCATATTCGAAGAAGATGGCGAGCAATGCGCATATTTATTAAAAGATACTACCTGGGAAAGGCGTCTTGTTAAAATTGGACTCTATGATGACAATAATATCGAAATAACAGAAGGGTTGGCGGAAAATGAAAAAATTGCCACCTCGAGACCGGAAAATTTCGAAAAACTATTTAAGGAAAAACAGGAACAAAAAGGCGGCACAAATGTAAGGCAATCAAGAATGGGAACAGCACCGGGCGGAGGTCTGCTCAGGTAAGGCAGCAAGGGAAGCAAAGGAAGTAAAGACAGTAAGTGAAGAAAGTAAAAGTAGGATAATTATTCTTTTATCATCCCCGAGTGTTTTTATCGGGGATCTCAAGACCCGCCATCGCTTTGTGGAGGGCAGTGTCTTTGATTTGCTAAATGATACCACATTAGTGTAAGCGAAGCTTTTCTCGATAGGGAAGATATTTAGTTGTCAACTATTGTTGACAAAGCGAGATAGACGTTAGTAACGTGCAAACGTGATACATGCTAACAATATTTTATCTGTATTTGGAGGTCTTTTATTTTGATGATATTGCCGGTGATAAATATGGGTATGGATGAGATTAAGGCACATAAACTCCGTACCATTCTTACGATGCTCGGAGTTGTCCTGGGAGTTGCCTCTCTGATTACGCTTTTTTCTGTGGTAGAAGGCAGTAAAAAAAAATCGCTTGAATGGATGAAAGAGGTTGGTGGTTTTGAAAAAATGGGTATCGGCGACCAGGAATTAAAAAATGCCGATAAATTGAGAATAAACAGGTCTAAAGGCCGGACTTACGAGGATTCTATTGCAATCATAAACAAATGTGACCTGGTCAAATGCGTGTCACCGGAAGCCGTAAGCAGATATACTTTGAGTTATAAAGGTAAAAACTTCAGAACTAATGTATACGGAGTTACTGAAGGGATTCTTACGATAAACAATTACGAACTGGCTTACGGAAGATTTATTACCGATTGGGACCTGGTAAGAAGATCCCGCGTTTGTATTATTGGAGCTACTGTTGCAAGAGAGTTGTTTAGAAGCGAGTTTCCTCTTGGAAAAAATATTTACATCAATAATCAGTACTTTACCATTGTAGGAATTTTTAAAGATTATCAGATGATCGTAGGAAAGAGAAATACGCTGGAGTTTAAGAATTATCTGGTCTCCATGCCGATAACTACTTTTCAGGACAGGTTTTCCGGAAATGAAAGAGTTTCGTATCTTAATGTTCAAGTCAAAGATGTCAGCCGTTTAAGCGAAACAATCCAGCAAGTGAAAAACGTACTTCTAAAAAGACATTTCTACCTTGAAGATTTTATGTTCGATAGCCGTGAAGAAGGTGCCGAGAGGATGAAACAGCAGAATCTCATGTATACTATTTTGCTCGGTTGTATCGGAGGAATCTCTTTGTTGGTCGGAGGTATAGGCATTATGAATATTATGCTTGCATCCGTAACTGCCAGAACCAGGGAGATAGGAATAAGGCGTGCTATCGGAGCTACTAAAGCAAATGTTCTTTCACAGTTTCTGGTAGAAGCTCTCATTATCAGCGTGGTCGGCGGTCTGCTTGGTATTCTGGCCGGATTATTTATCGTTAAAATGTTCAGCTATCTGCCAGAAATGGCGCCTTCGATTGAACTCGGTAATATATTGCTGGCGTTTTCGTTTTCGGTCGGAGTCGGACTCTTTTTTGGCGTTTACCCCGCGAGAAAAGCCGCGAATATTAATCCGATAGAAGCGTTGAGATACGAGTAGTGCAAGTACGAAGTACAAATGACTAATGACTATTTAATGTATGCGGGAAAAAGCTCCCGCAGTATTATTGAAAACAAACGGTAGATTTTTGAAAAAATGTCGGCGGGAGCGTTACCCCGCCTTCATAAAATAAACACAGTTTGTTTTGATCTTGAACACTTGAGCAAAATATGTCACTAGTCATTAGTCAATAGTAATTAAATTGAAGGAGGTTTTATGACCCGTAAAGAACGAGTAAAAATGGCACTTGAACATAAACAACCCGATATTTGTGTTTCGCATATTGATTTTACCGAAGAGGCCTTAATTAAGACTGCGAAGTTTCTTGGCGTTGCAAAAAAGGGAGAAGTTGAAGAGAAGATAGGTAATCACCTCTTCTATATCTCTCCTGCGTTAAAATGGGAGAAGGTAGAGGACGATTTTTACAAAGATTCTTTTGGTGTTATCTGGGATCAGACTATAGATAAGGATATAGGAAATGTCGTAAATATTCAGCTGGAAAATACTACAGATCTTGATAAGTACAAGTTCCCGGAGATAGATGATAAGGCTTTGTATTTGCATTTTGAAAAACTTATTAATGATAATAATGAAAAGTTCGTTACCGCCGATCTTGGCTTCTCGCTCTTTGAAAGGGCATGGACTTTGCGCGGTATGGAAAATATGTTGTGCGATTTTATTACAGACGAGGTTTTTGTTGAAGAGTTTCTTGACCGGATATTAGATTGGG
>Ga0156422_1048_pt1 | contig 11757 bp, 11 predicted proteins | sample RifOxyA2_FD_108065 | JGI IMG/M metagenome (GOLD analysis project Ga0156422, IMG submission 108065) | Candidatus Firestonebacteria bacterium RIFOXYA2_FULL_40_8
TATCTGTTTTTCCTGATTATCTTTTATTTTTTCCGGTTCATCCGCAAGCTTGTAAGCAAACTCCATGAGTTTATCCCCGTGAGGCAGCGACAAAGTAACATCCCCATGCAGCATAAGGCAAAATTTATCCCCGGATTTTTTTCTTATTTCGTCTACGATCCTCTTTTTTTCGTCAAGCCGGCTCGGATTATCATGGATAAGTATTGCGTTGTGTTCATATTTTTCAGCGGTTTGAATATATAGTTCAGCCATATCCTCCCGGTGCAGCTGCCTTTCCGCGGCCTTCATCTGGTCCCACTGACTATAATTCCTGTGATTCGGATGAACTTTTCCAAAGGCCTCCATGGTAAGAAAAAATACCAGCTCGAAAGTAGGAACCCTGCCTGTTATCGGCTTTCTTTCCAAAGCTGCAATGAATTTCTCCATGGGTGTCATCATAGTTATAATCTCCTTATATCCATCAAAATCTGTTTCCCATTGTCATGCATTTTAACATTTTTTTTAACTGATAAGAAGTATATTCCGTATTTTTTGACTGGAAGGCTATTTCGATGAATTTTGCAGTTTTTTGATTTCGTCCAGCATTTTAAGCGCATTTGGTTTATCCAGAAGTTCAAAATCCGCTCTGGAGACAGGGTCCGGAATTGCCAGCATTATATTCAGGTATTTCTCAGCCTCTTGTAATTTTCCCATTCTAATATACACACTCGCAGTATCAATATATAAGAACGTATATTTCGGTTGATACTCCAAAGCTTGTAATATCAGTTTTTCTGATTTTCCTATACTTCCCCCGAGAATTCCCGGTACCTCAGCGTAATAACTTGAAAGCGCTGATATGGCTCCGACATGTTTCGGGTTCAAATCAAGAACAAGCTTGATTTCTTTTTTTATCTCTTTTGCAGCGAGGAGAGCGTTTAATATGCCTTTTAGCTGAATGGTCCTTGCAGTATTCCCCATATACCAGAAATGCGCCATATCGGATTTTGGAGCCGCTGCAATAGCTTTCTTTCCGTACATTATTCCCCTGTCAAAATACGCTGTTTTAATGGTCTTATCCGGTTCCGTGTCACCGAGATAAAAGTATACCTTGGAAGCAGTTGCAAACATTTCACCGCTAATATCCCCTTCTTCAATCCCTTTCAATATTATCTTTTGCGCATCCTGAAGATTTTCAATTCTTAAATGACGGGTTTCCAGCAGTTCGTTGGCTTTTTGAATAGAATTCACATCAGCGTATAGGAATATTGACAGAAGGATTAAAACCAGTATTTTTGGAAGAAGCTTTGGGGCTCTATTAACCATCCATTTGCCTTTTGTTTTAATTCTTCCTTCACTGTACTTACTTCTTTTTCTACTTCTTTTGCTTCACTTTCTGTTTTTGCTTCCCCTTCTTCCCTTACTTAACTTGCACATGGAACCCGTATATCTCTGCCACTACAAACTTCATGGTGGTGTAGAACGGTATGGAAATAAGCATACCCAGGATACCGAGGAAGTACCAACCGAAAGAAAGAACGATTAAGACTGTTACAGGGTGGATCTTTACTGCTTTACCGATGATTAGCGGGCTTATCAGAATATTGTCGAGTAATTGTACGGATAATAATACTCCGAGAACTTTAACTACTCCGTTAAGGAACGGTTCATGGATAAAGAAAGAAAGAGCCGTGCCTACACACATGCCGATAAAAGGTCCAATAACAGGAATTAGATTTGAAAGTCCGGTTATCACACCAAGGATAAAATAGTATTCAAAACCGAGAAAATACAAAGAGAGCATTGTAATCAAACCAACAGCGGAAGCCACAACGATCTGACCTCTTATATACCTGTTTATTTGAAAACTGACACTACTTGCAAGTTTTTCAACCATGCCATGATATGAAGCGGGAGCCAGCTTTTTAACGGCTCCTTTTATCTTTTTCCAATCCTTCAGCAGGTAGAATAACGAAAACAATACAATTAAAACGTTCATCAAGCTTCCCGCCGCGCTGCTTATCCAGTTAATAAGATTGGAAAACATGCCGACAATACTTTTACTAATTTCCGCAGTCAATTTCTGGGTGTTTTCAATGAGCAGGGATTTTAATTCCGCAGGTTTGGAGTTAGGGAATATTTTTTCCGCCTTTAAGGAATACTCTTCTATTATTTTCTCGATTTTTCCCGAAACATAAGGCAGTTTCTTCTGCAATACCATTATTTCCTTTGCGGTAAAATCAATAAAAACAAGTAAAAGCACCGTAACCACTGAGAAAATAACAAGAAAGTATGAAAGGATAACCAATACCCTTTTAACGCCTTTTTTCTCAAAATAATCCACAGTGGGATTTAAAAGATAAGCAAGGACAAAAGCAATCAGAAACGGTAAAAGCACCGCCTTTAGCCAGAAAACAAGAAGTAATACCGCCGCGACCCCGCAATAAATCAGGACCATTTTTAGTATTTCACTTTGTTTTCCTATCTTTCTTTCCAACTTCCTTTTCACAGTTTCCTTCATCCGCCTAGGAGCCCTCCAGAGGCGGGTTAAGAGCAAGATTTCGCAAAGGGATTATGGTTTGATCCACCCAGGCGGATTGAGAAAAAGAGTTATGGCCAGATATCTATACTTTTTCTCAATATTATGACTTTCCTCAACTTCCGTCTCTTTCTTCTTTTGCTTCGCCTTCTTCCCTTACTGTCCTTACTGTCCTTGCTGTGTTTGCTTTATTTGCTTATATTGATTGTCGGATTACTTGAATTGTTATTATTGTTCGTATTAGTATTAATATTCGTATTTGAAATTACATTGGTGTTTGTATTCACATTATTGATATTTATTATCAAAGGCTGCTTTTCCTCTTTTTTCTTCTTTTTATTATCATCTTCGTCTTCGTCATCCTTCCCTTTCTTCTTTTTTATAACAACCGGTTTCGGTTTGACATAAGTAAACTGGTCACGATAAGTTATTGCTCCGGTCGAAACGTCAGTAAGCTTCTCTGTAAAATTTATTGAATCATCATATCTATTCATAGTAACAGAAAATATATTCGAAGCACCAATTATTTTTCCTATTTTTTGAATAGTCGCATCATCAACCGCGCCTGACAGCTGGAACTTCTGCTCTTCAATTATCTTATCTATAATATTTCGGTCTATAACTGAAAAGTTAGAAAAAGAGGCAAACTCCGTTATGAACATCTTTTCATAAGCAGCAGCTATAAACGCCTTATCATTTTCAATAAGCCCCGCTACATTAACGGAAATACTCGTGGTCGTCGTGCTTGCGCTCGGCAATACGGCAATGCTGATTTTCTCGCGCTCAAGGAGTTTTTTCTCAAGGTTAGTATACATCCTGGACATATTCATCTGATTCAACCTTATTGCGATTGAAAACTCGGAAGTGTATCTGCGAAAGGTAAAATAGGACATCTCATCAAATCTCTCTCCCCGCACCAAATCAAGGAAGTGTTTTTTGTTCTTTACAGGTTTACCGTTTACGGATACAACCTGATCATCTCTTCTTAATTCTTTAAATACATTCTCCCCGCCGATTACTGTATCGATAACAACCTTTCCGTCAGCTTCAGTAACCATAAATCCCGGAAAAGGAACCCTATCCGTCTGACGGTTACGGTAAACATTATAAGGAAGCGTTGAGAAAGCTACATACCCCTGTGCCTGACAGACCAGAACATCCGGCCCTCCAAAAGGCGACTTAATAAATTTTCTCTCTTCCGCACAACCCGTCAAAAGTACTGCAGCAAGACACAAAACCAGTAACTTCTTCATTTTCCCTCCGAAAAAAAGTATTTTTTAAATCAATGTATTTTATCAGAAACACGCCGCCAAATAAAGAGATTATTACGATTTTTCCGATTAAAGTAAATTTGTATGTCATTGAGACTGAATATTTCTATTTTCATGTTTTTTGAAGAACTCCCAAATCACCTGAGTTGCATCAATATCCATATTGGTTTTTCCGACTATAATTCGAGGAAGTAACTCCGGTGATCCCGGCCAAGTGTGACCGCCGCCTTCTATTGTGTAAAATACAACTTCTGTTCCGTTCTTTCCTTCGCTTGAGATTTCTTCTATTACGCTGGTTTTATCTTTTTTGTTTCTATGCTGTATGCTGATAACTTCTTTTTTGGTACAAGCGTTGACGCTAACCCAGAAGTTAAATGTATCCTTTACTGATACAACTTCTCCTAATTTACGTTTTCCGGTATGAATAAAACCTCCGTCCCACGGAACAAAGGGATCGTTTGTACTATTAATAATTAGGACAGAAGTCGGAGGAACGGAAAGCTTTTTCAAATAAATGTTTTTAGGTATAGAACCAACAACGGGAGCAATAGCAGCAAAAACACCTGGAGCTTCACAGGCCAATCTATTAGACATTATGGCTCCATTAGATATTCCTGTGCTATAAATCCTTTTTTTATCAATATTAAACTCTTTCCCGAATAGATCAATCAGATTTATGAAAAAACCCACATCATCTATATTATCCTTTTGTGCTTTATAATCTTCCACACCTCTGCCATCATTCCAGTTCTTATCGTAAGCATCAGGATAAATTACTATGAAGTTTTCTTTATCTGCCATTCTTGTAAAGCTTCCGCTTAAACCTTTCTCATCCATATTTTTACCGTTACCTCCTCCCCCATGAAGCACAAATACAAACGGAGTTCGCTTGTTAATATCAAAATCTTTTGGTATATGTACTCTGAAAGTTCTTTTTAAGCCTTTAAAATCAATATAGGAGTCGTAACCCCCTGCCTTTTTTTCCACACCATTTAACCCGGAAGAGAAACAAAATACAGGAAAAAACACGAGAAACATACATAATTTGAAATATTTAGATTTCATTCCACTATTCTCCTTTTATCTTTTTATATTATACTTTATGTTTTAATAAAGATATAGAGCATTTATTTTACTGCAGCTACCTGCAATTAAAAAAGCTTATTCATAAGTAAAATAAGCATAATTATAGGGAAATACGCAAATATTCTCTTTACAAGCATTTAGAGTACCGAACCAGGTTTTTGGTTCAAAAAATTCGGATAATTCCGGCAGGCAATAAACGGACAAAATCTTTTGCTTATGAATAAATAACACTACATTAATATAGGACGTTAAAGACTTTTATGGACTTTTATAGACGTTATGGACGCTTTTAGTATCTTCCTTCCTCCTTCACCGTCTTATACATCTCCCGGAGATTTTCCATCGGAGTCCTCGGTGCCAGATTATTACCCTCTCTAATAACAAACTTCCCGCCATCAGCTATTCCTGATTTTAATATCCTCTTCGTTTCAGCTTTTATCGCAGGGATATCGTTTCTAATTAGCAGGTTTATATTCGGACCGCCATAAATCTCAACATCCTTACCAAGTTCTTTCCTAAGCCAGCCAAAATCAACCGGAAAACCGGTATCAAAGTGTTTTACGTTTAGTTCATCCCGTATCGTTTTAAAATGCCTTGTTGCATCTCCGCAAAGGTGTATCGAACTCGGACCACCCTCAGATAGCTCAGCTACCAGCTTTTTATGATACGGAAGTACAAACTCCTTATACATCTCAGGGGAAAGATTGGCTATACTGTCATCGGCAAACCAGATACCCTTGCTTTTTTCCGGTTGGTTTAAATATTTTCTGACAGCTTTCAATCTTTTAATTGTCGCCTCAGTAAGAAAATCAAACAGTCTTCGCACATAATCAGGATCTTCATAAAAATCAGTAAATATCTCCACACCTCGAAGGTTAACTGCTCCGGTCATTACCCCATCAGTACCCTGACCGCTCAAAGTTACTGATTTTACAGGCGAACCTTCAAATCGAAATTCTTCTTTTTGCAATTTCAGAAAATACTCATAGTAATCAACAGTTTTTTTATACACACCTGTAAATGGCTCAGGAATTCCTTTTTCAAAAATAGCCTCTTTATTATCGCCGTTTAATATCGGTTCTGTATCCGGGACCTGTCCGTCCCTAAAATGTATTTCAGCACCTAGCCAGGCAGCTTCAGTAAAATTCTGAAAATCCACAACTACCGGAAGACCGTCTTCTGGAACACCCATAATCGCGTCTTGCGGCACATTGAGTTTTAACCATTTTTGAAATTCCATTTGAACTCGAATCATAATATCAGGATTTTCAATATACTGTTTGAAGGTTATATTTTTTATATTCAGCTTCGGATCCAGCAGAATCATTCTAGGGTTACAGCCAATGATCATAGGAACCCGTATCGGCTTACCTGCACGATAAGAATCCCAGACTCTTTTCACCCCTTCGTTATGCTTTTGAAAATCCATCTCCATAAAACCCCCTTTTAAGACAACGAATTATAAAGTACTAATGACAAAGGACAAAGGACAATATATTGAGTTATGATATTCCTCCGCATATTGTACTTTGTCATTTGTCATTTGTACTTAACCTCTCATCGCAAACTTTCATTTAAAGTAAAATTTCGCTTGCTTCTACAGCAATTATAGCACTATACGATTTATATTGCGTTTATTTTTATATACAGTATAATTATGTACATGAGAGAATCCAAGAAAACGGAAATATACCGGAATTTTGAACTCAAGGATTGCGGGTTCCCCGAAGTACCTGTTTTTGGGAGTTACAATACGGAGAAGGCGCTTATACCTCTGGAGTCTCACGTCCATAAGGGTTTTGAAATATGCTATCTGGTAAAAGGACGGCAAAATTACACCGTCTTCGGAAAGGATTACTTATTAAAAAGCGGTGATATCTTCCTTACTAAACCCGGGGAAAAACACAGCAGCGGCAGGCAGTCCCAGGAAAAAGGACAACTTTACTGGTTGCATATCCTTCCGCTGACCGGAAAGAAAAATATATTCGGACTAAAAAAAGAGGAAGCAAAACTTCTGATAAAAAAACTCCTCGCAATAAAAAAAAGATACTTTCCCGCTTCAAAAGAGCTCAAGTCTGCTTTCACCGGTATACACCGCCTGCTCGTATTGCCCCAATCTCCCCTGAAAAATATCGCGCTTTCCAATGCTTTTGTTCAATTAATACTCGAACTTTTGAAATCCGCTGCCGCTAAAAACCCCGGGGAAGAAGAAAACATGAACAGGGTGATTCAATATATTGATGAACATGTCGAGGATAATTTAAGAGTCCCCGCTCTGGCTTCTTTCATGGGACTCTCAACTTCCTGGTTCAAGGCAAGATTCAGGAAAGAAACGGGTTTACCGCCGGCAGAATATATCTTACGGAAAAAGGTTTTTAAGGCAAGAGGGTTCCTTGAGACAGGAAAAGGAAACGTTTCAACCGCCGCTATGAAATTCGGCTTTTCTTCCTCACAGCATTTTGCCACCGCTTTCAAGCGGTACAACAAACAAAACCCTTCCTTTTTTGTAAAAAAGAAGGGTTAATCGTTACTCACGTTACACGTTATCACGTTGCTCACGTTCTATATTATTGTGTTATAAATATATACACCACCTTATCATAGACCGTGAGTAACATTGTAACGTGGAACGTTCTAACGTCTTAGTACTCCCCGTACTCCCTTGCCGTTTCTACCATCATCTTTAAATTTTCGTCCGGAGTATCCCGGCCGCACTGGTCGCCGGTGGAGAGAATGAACATCCCGCCTTCTTTTGCATCATCAATCGCCTTCTCACACGCCTTGCGAACATCTTCAGTAGACCCTTTCAGCATTACGTTGGTCGTGTGGATATTTCCTTTTAGGATTATTTTTTTTCCATACAATCTTTTTAACTCTTTAAGATCGCAATTGCCCATCGGAGGTATTTCAAGAGGGTCTATCATAGTAAGAGCTGTTTCTTCTGATAACAATTTAACCAGTTCTTTTTCCGGCCCGCAGGAGTGCACATGGGTAGGAAGTCCGTTTGCAGCTGCAATTTCAATCACTCTTTTTACCGAAGGAAAAGCAAGCTCTTTAAATATGTCCAGGGTTTGATGGATCAACGTCCCTGATCCGCCCACACATATAAAATCCGGTTTTACATCCATCGCCAGTATCTTCTTCATGCGTTCTTCGCCCTTCCGTATCAAACTGTCCCTGAGCGCCTCGTGTTCTTCCGGATGGTCAAAGTAATGATAAATTCCCTCTTCTGTAGCAAGGACATTCGTGGTAACCCCGGCCCAAACACCGACCAACCCTTGTTCGCCCATCTTTTCTTTTACTTTTTTAAACCCTTCAGGGCTTCTGTCCATCTCTTTTACACCTTCCAAAGGTTCATACTTCAAAGGTACTTCCGGCATTCCAATTTTATTCGGGTCAACCCCGTGCGATGGAGGATTATCAATATAGAACACATCAACAAAGTTTTCCCATATAAGCTTTCCGCTGTCTTTATAGGCTCTTTGAACAATTATTCTTTCTTCGTTTTTAAAAACTATGTATCTTTGCCACGGCTTTGACTCAATATTTTCCCCGGGAAACTGCAAAGGGAAATACCCATCCATCACCGCATCAATATCAAAATGCTTAGCACAATTAATATAAGCTTCCCAGCTCGGAATCTTACGGTACAGGTAAATATCCCAAAAAGGCAGTCCCGTAAGCCTGGCCGGTATCATATTCGAAAAATCCGGCGCCACAGGCACGCAATCGGGTATCTCTTTTCTGATAACTTTTAAAAGCCGTTCTCGTCCGGTCATTGGGAACCTCCTTAGGTTCAAGATAATTATACCAGAATAGAGAGGTTTTTGCTTGGACAGGGTTAAGATGAGGTAGGACGGGGTTAAAAAGGTCTATAAAAGTCCATAAAGTCTATAAGGTCCATAATGGTCTTACATTATTGTGGTATATATTAAATTTAAAACTTACAGGTTTTGATTAAATAATATCCTTCACAGATTTTACTTTTATAGACCTTTACGGACTTTTAAAGACTTTTATGGACAGTCTTCTCGATATTCCCTAGGCGTAACACCCTTCTGCGCTTTAAACACCCGATTGAAGTAGCTTAGATCATTGAATCCTGATTCATAACAGATTTCCGAGACTTGTTTTTGTGTGGAAGTGAGCAATTTGGAGGCATAGTCAATGCGGAGATTATTTAAGTATTCCGTAAACGTTCGTCCGGTTATTTTTTTAAAGATATTACAGAAATATTCTTTGGTTATACCAGCTTGTTTAAGGGAAATATCTTCCAGTTTTATCTCTTCTTTGAAATTTTTATCGATATACTCTATGCTTTTTAATATGGCATGCGCTTTTTTTGTCAGACCCTTTGCGGAGGCAGGAAAGACTATTCTTTGTTGTTCAAAATACCTGACTATAGTCACGAGAAGATCCGCAAGCAGTACTTTTATTATTGAAGCGCTGTCTTTGGTCGTATTTTTGTACTCGGCAAGAAGCTCTTCCAGAATTATTCTGACTTTAATATCGGTTGAACCGCTTAAATGCAGGAGTTTATAACCTTTATTGAAAGGTTCAAGATAAAGAAGTTCCATAAAACCTTTCATATTCCGTACAAAATGATTATGATTTTCCAGCAAGTTAGGAAGAAAGATGCAGTTGACTATCTCGAACTCTTTATCCCTTTTCCCCTTAAGAGAGTGAACTTTCCCCGGAGACAATAAGACGATATCCCCCGCCCTAACAACTTCTTCTTTTCCGTCCAGGGAATGCAGATTACTCCCCTTTGTAACGTAAAAAAACTCAAAAAACTCATGACTGTGAGGAACAAATGTATCGAGATTTTGTTTTACGACCATAAAAGGGAATTCTGTATCAGAAAAGAAATCCCTGTTTTTCAGTTTTCGCATTTTTCTAACCCCAACCTCTTGAAAAAGATTCCACAGATTTCAAAGCTACTGGATTCCACTGATACAAACAAAAACCGTAACGGGTTGAGGATTACGAGTTTCGGGTGTTATATTAATGTGTTGCTATATTTAAAAACTCCCTAACATAAAACTTCGTACTTTGTACATCGTACTTCGTACTTTTTTTACTCTGACGCTTCTTTCGCCTTCTTCATCGCATCTTCGACAGCTTTGTTTGCCTTATTCGCCGCATCCTGCGCTTTATCAATCTTACTCTTAGCCGTATCAGCCCCCTGATTCAGAACCTGACTCACCGGTTTCCCGCCATACTTAATGGCAAAATAAACAGCCATAAACAGAACAAGCACGAACAGGACGACTTTGATATATGAGGCTCCTTTGTCTCGATTCATAGTACCTCCCCAAGCAGATTGTTAGAACGTTTCACGTTGCCACGTTACTCACGTTCTACATTAAGGTGTTATTATTAAATTAAATAACTCAAATCTCACTTTACCCACTTTTTTCACTTTACTTGCTGTGTTTGCTTTCTTTGCTTCTCATACTTCGCACTCAGTTGGTGCGCCCGGGCAGAGTCGAACTGCCAATCACCAGCTTCGGAGGCTAGTGCCTTATCCAATTAGGCCACGGGCGCGTTTTACCGCAGGTAAAACAAAGCGGCAGCGATCAACTTTCGATTTTCAATTCTCATATTATACTATATTAGGAAGGGATTTGGCAGGACTAAAAATACTACTGTCAGCAAAGTACTTAGAAAAAGTGTGACAGTCACGCGGTGACTGTCACAAAGGGACACTCATAGATGGGGTATTGTTCTGAAAATAAAAAAGCGGGCAGAAGTTAAAACCTTTCCGTATTTTGGGAGTTAAATCTTCAATAACTTTTTAACATTTCCTTTTGCCACCTTATAAAAAACCCCGGCACTTATCCTTCCGTCCGCCTTTAGTTCCTTTAAAAATCCGCAAAGAGGTATATCCTTTATTCCTTCCGGACAGCAGACATCCGCGCCAAAATATAGTCTATCTTGAAACTCATTAATAAATTTTACGGCATAGACAGGATCCCTTGTTAAAGCATTGTACCCGCTGCTAGCAGAAAGATCGGCGTGAAGATTACCGTATTTCCTTAGAAGTTTTGGTACAACTCCTTCCTTTTTGATTTTTCCTTTGGGATAGCCATACCTGTCGCCGGCAGTTTCAAGCTTGCCCAGCTCAGCCCAAAACGCCTGGGAGTGTCCGATAAATTTAAGTTTAGGAAAAAGCTGCAGACAGCGTTCAAGGAACGGAAGTCCTTGTTTATCATACAACCCATAGTTTTCTCCAATCTTCGGAGAAATGTGAAATAAAACAGGCAGTTTGCAGGCCTCCGCATGCTTAAAAAGATTCAGAATAAACGGATCAAGAAAAGAAAGGTTCGCGGTGATCTCGCCTATTCCTTTCATCCCTTGATCCTTGTAAAACATCATAAGTTTCCCAAGATCAGTTGTAGAACTATAACCGTCAGCACGCGGATCAATATTCATAAAAGGAATAAACTTTCCCGGAAATTTCCTGCAAATTAAAAGTATTTCAGCCATAGACTGGGAAATATGGAGTGATCCGACTCCCACGAGCGGAAGCAGAACCGCTTTCTCAACTCCGGATTTTTTGTACAAGAAAAGCATCTGTTCTCCGGAAGAAAGCATCTGTTTTCCGGAAACTACCGGTATCCGCATCAAGCCGATGTGGCAGTGAATATCTATGAACACTATTCCTCCCCCCCCCATTATTATTCGTACTTCAGCTTTACCGGATATTATACCAAAAAATCCGTAATATCCGAAAAGATTCTCATTGCAAGCTTACTTAAGATATGCAGCCTCTACTTTAGAAAGAATGTTTTTCAGGTCCTTTATTTCTTCCTCCCCCCACTCTTCGGAAGGCGTAATAACAAAATGAGATTCAATGGTTTTCTTTGCGTTCGGGCATGA
>Ga0156422_1013_pt4 | contig 11711 bp, 11 predicted proteins | sample RifOxyA2_FD_108065 | JGI IMG/M metagenome (GOLD analysis project Ga0156422, IMG submission 108065) | Candidatus Firestonebacteria bacterium RIFOXYA2_FULL_40_8
AAGTTCGGCTTTTGTCCCGGCTTTTACCTCGTACATGCATAAAGGGGGAAAAGAAGCTGCCTATCGATTGGCTAATCTTGTTATCAGCGTTCTATGTATTTTATTTTCTCTGTTAATAATTCTTGCCTGGGTTTTTACACCTTTTTTAATAAAAGTAATTGCGCCGGGATTTGCTCTCGAGGGGATCAAGCTTGCTGTCTTACTAACGAGGATTTTATTCCCGTTTATTGCTTTCATGGGGTTTGCCACAGTTATTATGGGTATGCTTAATTCAGAGGAGCACTTTACCGTTCCTGCTCTGGCTCCGGCAATAGGAAATATTGTGATGATATTGACCGGACTTTTTGTCTGCCCGCTTTTTTCAAAAGCAGAGGAATCCCAGGTTATCGTCTGGTCATTTGGGGCGCTTTTTTCCGGACTGGTACAGGTTTTGATCCAGCTGCCGATAATATATAAAAAAGGATTTAAGCTGCGTTATGAACTGGACTTTAAGGATCCCGGAATAAGGCAGATGGGGCGCGTAATGGCGCCGGCGATATTTTCCAACTCCATCGGGCAGATAAATGTCGTCTTTGTTAATACTTTTCTTGCCTCTTTGCTCGGTTCAGGCGCGATAACGTATATTTACTACGGTTTCCGTTTGATGCAGCTGCCTATCGGGTTATTTGGCGTTGCCATCGCAACGGCGTCTTTTCCCATGTTCTCCTCTTTTGTAGCGCAGGGAAAAAAAGAGGAAGCGAAGGATACACTTTCTTCTTCCGCACGCCTTTCTTTGTTTGTTACGGTTCCTGCAACTCTCGGGCTGATAGTTTTAAGCCATGATATAACAGACCTTTTGTTCCGTCACGGTAAATTTACCTCAGAAGCCGCGGAAGCTACAGCAATTGTAACCATATACTATGCTTTGGGCCTCTCTCTTTTCTCTCTTAATAAGATACTGACTCCCGCTTTTTTTGCTCTTAAAAAATCGACAGTTCCTGTTGTCTGCGGTATTGTTGCCATACTTACAAACGGTTTGTTCAGTGTTATTTTAATGGAGGAGATGGGTTATGCGGCGCTTCCTCTGGCTAATACCATCTCAACACTTCTTAATTTTACCATGCTTTATTATTTTCTCAGGAAAGAAATGGGTCCGCTTGGCGGGAAAAGTATCATAAAAACATTTTGGAAAGTATTGCTTGCATCGTGTATAATGGCTTTAGCGGCTTTGTTTGCGGCAAAAGCGATGCATTTAAATCCGGGTTCTGGTTCTCCGGGGTTAATACAAAGGATAGTGATAGTTCTGGTGCCTATAACTCTGGCATTACCGGTTTATCTCGGATTGGCGCGCTTGTTGAAAATAGAAGAAGCAAAGATGCTTACAGAAGCAGTTTCAAGAAGAATATGGAAGCAAAAAAAGTAAGAAAAGTAAGAGAAGTAAGGGAAACAGGTACAGAAAGAGCGATAAGAATGAAAAGAACAGTCTGGTCGCCGGCTATAAGGCGAGCAGTCCGCCAACGCTTTGTGGCGGAAAGAGAAGAAAGAGAAGTAAAAAAATAATAAAGTTTTTATCAGTGGAATCCCGTAGTTCTGTAATCGGTGGAATCGCTTTTCACAGGATGGTAAACAAATGAAGCGGTATTTAAAAATAATATTATTGTTTGTGCTTGCCTGCGGCATTTTTTCTGCCCAGACGGAGATTTGTGATTTTGCGCTTTTAAACGGAAGGGTTATGGATCCGGAATCCGGAACCGATGAAGTTAGAAATATAGGAATACGCTGGGGCCATATTGTATACGTAGGGACCAAGGGTATAGAGGCGAAACGGTCGCTTGATGTCTCCGGTCTGGTGGTTTGCCCGGGTTTTATTGACTTTTTGTCTTACGATCAGAATAAAACCGGAGAATATTACAAGGCTGCGGACGGCGTTACGACCAATCTTTCCATGCACGGTGCATCCATGGCTAACTTCAGGAAACTCTGGCTCCGGACACAGGGTAATATGTATTTAAATCAGGGAGGGGCTGTAAGCCAGATACGCCTTCATTATTCCGTCGGTCTTATGGGTGCTTATGAAAAACCGACTTCAGAGCAGATAGCGGAGATGTGCCGGCTGACTGATGCCGCGCTGGCAAACGGCGCTCTCGGACTAAATTTTAGTTTTGAATACCTGCCGGGAACGACCACGGAAGAAGCTGTCGCGCTTGCCAGGGTTGTAAAAAAATACGGTGCGCTTTGCACTGCCCACATCAGGTATTCGACGATGTATGAAAAAAAGACGAACATTGACGCTATTTTCGAAGTTATAGATATAGTAAGAAAAACAGGGGTTTCTTTCCAGATAGATCATTTTAACAGTACCGGCGGGACTTTTTCCATGAATACCTCTTTAGAACTCATAAAAAAAGCAAATGACGAAGGTATGGATATTACCCTGGATATGTACCCGTATAATTCTTGGGCTACTTACCTTGCTTCCGCCCGTTTTGACGGTGACTGGCAAAAAAGGTTTAACATCACCTACAAGGACCTGCAGGTGGCAAATACGTCTGAGAGGTTGACCGAAGAAAAATTTAAAGCCATAAGAAAAATGAAAAGACCTGCGAATAATCCTCTGACCGTAGCTTATGCTATTCCGGAAAGCGATGTTGTAAACGCCTTGAAATTCCCCGGTATGATGATAGGAAGTGATACTATAACGGAAATGGAAAAGAACAATCATCCGCGCGGAGCCGGTTGTTACGCCCGTTTAATACAAAAATATGTAAGAGAAGATAAAGTTATTTCCTTGATGGATGCAATAAAGATGAGCTCCTACAATGTCGCAAAACGTCTGGAAAATATATCTTCGGCAATGAAAAATAAAGGCAGGATAAAAGCCGGAGCGGACGCGGACCTTATTGTTTTTGATCCGGAAAAGGTAATGGAAAAAGCTACGGTGGAAAATCCGGCGCAATACTCGGAAGGTTTTGATATTGTTATGGTAAACGGCGAGATTGTAAAAGACAAAGACGGAGTCAAAAAAGGAATATTTCCCGGAAAGCAGATAAAAAGGGATATCTATCCGGCAGTTCCAAAATCTGCGGTCATACTGCCGGTCATAACTGCGGAAAAAACTGCAGTGACTGCTGAAAAGCCCGCTCCTGCTATTGCAGAGCCAAAGTCAGATGTTACAAAATGAACACGCAGTAAAAGTCAAATACGGCTGGATAAAACTGACTTATTCAAAAAAAGGTGTTAGCCGCATCTCTTTCCCGGTAAAAAGAAAAATTGTTTTTGTAAATAAAAACATTCCACAATGTATAAAAAAACTTGAAAAAGATTTGCAAATATATTTTTCAGGAAAGAAAACAAAATTTTCCTGCGCTTTTGACTTTGGAATGTTTACGGATTTTCAAGTAAGGGTCTGGAAAGCGGCGAAGAACATTCCTTACGGCGAAACGCGTTCGTACTCCTATATAGCGAAAAAAATTGAAAAACCCGGCTCTGCCCGCGCAGTGGGAAATGCACTGGGGAAAAATCCTTGCCCGATTATCATACCGTGCCACCGTGTTATTAAAAACGACGGAACAATAGGCGGTTTTTCCGGGGGAAGGGGCTGGAAGAAAAAATTGCTGGAACTGGAACGCTCAAAATGAATGAAAAAAACACCGCAATAGGTTTGCTTCTCCTTGTTATCACAGTTTTTCTTGTACTTTTCTTTTTTGTACCAGGGGAAGGCGGAATTTACCCGCTCTGTCCGACCCATTATCTGACAACTCTTTCCTGTCCCGGGTGTGGTTCTTTAAGAGCTATGCATAACTTGCTTCATGGAAATATAAAAGAGGCCTTTTACTTTAATCCCTTGATGATACTGGCCCTGCCGATTTTGGCCGTCTGGTTCCTTCTATATATACTAAAGTCAGTTTTCGCGGTAAAACTACCGGAAGTTAAGTTAAAACCTGCTATTTGGTGGCTGTTAATTTCTGGTATAATACTATTTATGATACTAAGAAATTTACCTTTTTATACTTTAAATTTGTTCAAAAGTTAAGGATGGAGAATATTTTAATCAGTGGAATCCGGTAGTTTTGCAATCAGTGGAATCGAACTCTAAATTCTGCAGACGGCAAGATAAATTATGTAAGCGAGTTATAATTTTCTTCTAATTTCGGAGCGAGTTCAATGATAAAATGTAAAGCCTGCGGTAAAGAGAACGGCGATAACCTATGGAAATGCGAGGCATGTAACTTCCCTTTGCATGACGACGAACGAAGACCGCGGATAGAGAAGCCCAAACCAAAGAACTATATGATTGTTTCTATATTGCTTATTCTCTCTTGCATACCTACCGCAATCGTATCTTTCATTTACGGTCTGAAAGTCAACTCCAGTTTTCTTGAAGGAAAATATGACGAAGCCGAGACGTACACCCGAAAAGCAAAAACATGGGTCTGGATCTCCGTTGTTATCGGAATAATTATTACGATAATATTCATGATGTTCTTCTCCCAGTTTATAAGCAAATTAAACCCACTAAGAGATTACGGCGAAATTCAAAAATTACTAAAGAATGATTGATTAAACCATGTAATATTGTCATTCTGAACTCGAAAAAGGGAACAGTGTCCCTTTTTATTTATTTCTTATAGTCCCAATTGCCCATCTAGTAGCAATTAATGTGCTGATTGAACCTGCCTATTACCATTTTATCTAACAGAATCTATTGAAAAAGCTTGAAGAAAAGTATAAAATGAAAATAACAAGGGTGAAATTGTAAATTTAAACTATACTTCTCGCCTATTCGTTGTCATTTGTGGAGAGAAAGGGGTGCGCTCTAATGAAATATTATTTATATAGCGATGAGAGTGGTGAAATAAGTTTTTCTGAAAATACTACCTGTGATTATTTTGTAATATGCGTGTTAGCTATAGATGAAAATAAGATAAATAAAGTTAAAAATACATTGAAGAAGAAAAAGGCAAAGCTGTATAAGTTAGGCTGGCCAAAAGTTTTAGAAATAAAACCGAGTATATTGGTTGGGCTAAAGAACAGAGGTGATATTCCAAAATCAGTAAAACAATCTATTGATGGGGTTTCATTTATTCAAGACGTGTTGACAAGTATGAAAAACTCTTTTAATCCGGAGGTTAATTATATAGTTGTTAGAAAAGAAGGCATAACTGATGCCTCTTTTCGAAATGCAGCATATGGAATTGCATATAATTATTTTGCGGGTAAAATTCTAATTCCGGTAATAACAAAACATAAGGATTGCCTGCTTACTGTAGATAAGCGGAATAAGGAAACGCACCCACAAAAATACTTTGACGGATATCTGGAAACTAAGATAATAGAGGCGATATGTGAGAAAGGTGTCAATATTAGCCTTCAAATAAAACATGATGATTCTTTTGTAAATTTTGGTCTACAGGCTGTAGACTATTTTTCCTGGAGTATTTATAGAAAATACGCTAATAAAGATGAAAGATATTTTGTGATATTTGAAGACTTGGTAGATATTAAGAACGAATGGTGTTTTTGAAAAAAAAGAGAAGTGTTGCGAGTTAGGAAGACTGCGATACACGCAGTTTATGTCCAAAAGGGCACCGCCTAACCGACTTACGTCACCTCTCATAAGTAATTCTACATAATTACTGCTTCTTTGTCAAGTGCAGATATATCTTTCCCGTAGAGAACCTGTTGAAAAACACTGAATAAAAGTATAAAATGAAGCAAGTAAAATATCTACAAAGGATATGGGTATAATGCGAATATTGTATATGATTTTTGGATTACTGTCAGTTTTTGCGGGTTTTAGCATTGGAGTGTACACTCATGTTTCAGCTTTCGGTGAAATAGGATTCATTACAATATTTGCTTTTGCTGCTCTGGCAATTCTTATTCTGCTTGTTGGGCTAGACCTTATTTGGAGATTGAGAAGTAAGTCAGACAATGTCGATCGTCTTCAGTATTCTTCAGGAGTAGTATTAATATTTTTAAGTGGGTTATATACTGCAACTATAATATATCTATTATTTGTAGATTATGATTATAATATTCTCAGGATATTATGGATTGCGCTCCAGATAGTCTCAGTGCATTTTAGTGTAAAGGCTTCAATGTATCTGTTAAAAAAGAAAACAGAAATACTGTTTAATAGTTATGCTCAAATCAATATCAAAATTATCGCATGCTCAGTATTATCCGTGGTTTTATTGGCTTTTTTACTGCTAACTAAAAATTGGGGACTTTCTCGTGTTGAGTCTGTCAGTGATCTATTTGTAAGACCATTCGGCCTGATTGGTGCTGTTCTTATAGCATGTATAGTAGATATTGTAGCAAACATATTAGAAAAGAAGCAGAAGAACAAAAGTGTTTACAACCCTTAAAAAGTAATTGGTATAAAAATACTGGAAATAATGTTTTGAAAAGGACGTAAAAAATGAAAGTAATAGTTACCGGGGCGGCAGGGTTTATCGGGAGTTGTATTGTCCGCAAGTTAAATGATGAAGGGATCAATAATATTCTGGCGGTGGATCAGTCGGATAATCCTATGAAGTGGAAGAATCTGGAAGGAAAGAGGATTGATGACTATGCTGACAAGGATGAACTTGTTTCTATCCTGCCGAAATACAAGCCGGATGCGATAATCCATATGGGGGCTTGTTCGTCAACTATGCAGATGGATGCGGCGTTTCTTAGGAAAAACAATTTTGAGTACTCTAAAACGTTAGCGGAGTATTCCTTAAAAAACAAAGTATCTTTTCTGTATGCTTCATCGGCGGCAACTTACGGAGACGGAACTCGGGGATATAGCGATGAGGATAAAAGTACTTTGATCCAAAAACCTCTTAATCCATACGGGAATTCTAAACAACTGTTTGACCTTTGGCTTTTGAAGAATAAACTTCAAAATAAAGTGACGGGTTTTAAGTTCTTTAATGTCTTCGGGCCTAATGAGTACCATAAAGAAGAGATGATGAGCTTAATGTGCAAGGCTTTTGCCGGGGTTGCGGCCGGAAAACCCATGCGGCTCTTTAAATCCTACAAAAAAGGTTATGCCGACGGCGAACAGATGAGAGATTTTATCTACGTGAAGGATGCGGTTGATATCGTCTACTATTTTTTAACCCATCCCGGAAAAAGAGGTATCTTTAATGTCGGCACAGGCAAAGCCAGAAGCTGGAACGATGTGGCAAAGGCCTTGTTTACCGCTGCCGGAAAGAAACCCAAGATAGAATACATCGAAATGCCCGTTATAATAAGGGACAAATACCAATACTTCACCGAAGCCGACATGACTAAACTCCGCCGCGCAGGATGTAAACACGAATTCCTGAGTCTTGAGTCAGCTATCAAAGATTATGCGAAGTATTTGAAAAATAAGAGTTACTGGTAACAAAAGCAAGTACGAAGTACGATGTACAAAGTACAAAGTTTTACATTAACGAGTTTTTATAAATTAAATACCACATTAATGTAAGACCTTATGGACTTTTGGACGGCTTGCCTAGTCTGAGTTTGCGGGCAGATTTAAAAAAACATATATTGGAGGAACATAGCATGAAATATCTCGTAACTGGCGGTTCCGGTTTTCTCGGCATCAACCTTATCAGGTTTTTACTTTCCAAGGGACATGAAGTTACCTCTATCGACTTTGCTGAGTTCACTTACCCGGATGTTAAGGACAAAATAAGAATAATTGACGGGGATATAAGGGATAAAGCGGCTGTTAAACGGGCTATGGAAGGCGCGCAAATAGTTGTTCATTGCGCGGCGGCGCTTCCTTTATATTCAAAAGAAGATATATTTACTACGGATGTTGACGGTACCAGAAATGTTATCGAAGCGGCAAAAGAAGTTAAGGCAGAAAGGTTTATTCATATATCTTCGACTGCAGTTTACGGTATTCCTGACCATCATCCTTTACTGGAAGATGATAAAAAGATCGGAGTCGGACCTTACGGGGAAGCCAAGATATTGGCAGAAGAAGTCTGTTTTGATTTTAGAAAACAGGGAATGTGTGTGCCGGTCATAAGGCCAAAATCTTTTATCGGTCCGGAGCGTCTCGGTGTATTTGCACTTTTCTATGACTGGGCAAAAGACGGCAAAGGTTTTCCGATGATAGGTAACGGAAAGAATAAATATCAGTTCCTGGATGTAGCTGACTTGTGTGAGGCGATTTACTTGACCGCCACTCTGGATAAACAGGTGGTCAACGACACTTTTAATATCGGCGCCAAAGAATTTACTACCATGGGCGAGGACTATCAGTCCGTTTTGGACTTTGCAGGTTTTGGAAAGAAGATTAAAGGTTTTCCCGCAGCCCCGGTAATTATGATGCTCCGGCTTCTTGAACTTCTAAAACTTTCCCCCTTATACAAATGGGTTTATGAAACTGCCTCCAAAGATTCCTTTGTCTCCATAGAAAAAGCCGAGCAAAAACTCGGGTACAAACCAAAGTTCTCCAATAAAGACGCCTTGCTTCGGAATTACAAATGGTATCTGGAGAACGTAGATAAGTTCGCGAAAAGTTCAGGTGTCTCCCACCGTGTCCCCTGGAAACAGGGAATACTGAAAGTAATAAAATTGTTTTTCTGAAAAACAAGGATATTGTTGTTGATGATGTAACTCAGGTATGCTTTTTTCTGGTTGAAATATTAGGCTTAATTTCATTTTTTTGACAAAAAGGAATACAGATTAAGGAGGAAGAAATGAAACTGACAGGAATAGCACTGGTGTTTATTTTTGCTGTGATGTTTTCTAGTTGTGCTTCAGGCGTAAAGACGGTAAAGAACGATGATTTTACTATGGAGAAGTACAAAAGGATAGCTGTTTTAGATTTTGAGGGAAACAACCAAGTAGCCGGAGCGGCTCTGGCTGAATCTATGGTGCCCGCTCTTATGGAAGCGGGTTTTGAAGTCATGGAAAGAAGCGCTCTGGAGAAACTGCTGAAAGAACAAAAATTGGGCTTAACCGGTGTTGTAGACTCTTCACAAATCTCCCGGATAGGCAATCTTGCGGGAGTAAACGCGCTTATTCTGGGGAATTTTCATGCCGAAAAGAAGGAAAAGAAAAGAATGATAGCTGTCAGAAAACGCAGAGGAATATTCCGTCCCAGAGTGGCCGTTTTGGGCCGCATCGAAACCGAAACAGTTTTTAATAATATCTCTATCAGGATAGTAGATGTGGAAACAGGTAAAGTTCTGCTCTCCAGTTCATCGAAAAATGAAATTGATGTTGAAGATGTTGACAACTATTTTGATGAAGTTTCGAAAGAAATTAGAAAAGCCGCGGAAAAATAATTGAGAGGTGAAACGGGCCGATTGGCCGCTACTTGATCGTGTTAGGAGGAAAACGATATTGTGAGAAAATATCTTATTATCAGCTTAATCTTAATTGTTCTGGCGGGTTATTTCGGCGGGGTAGAAGCAAAACCGATAAGAACATTCTATGTGGATGCTTCGAATGGGAATGATTCTAACAATGGGACGACTCCTGAGAGCGCCTGGAAATCCATTGAAAAAGTTAATGCTTTGCAATTTGATATAAAGAAGGATAAGATAGTCCGGGGAGAAAAATATACAAATTCTTTTTTTAAGCCGGGAGATGCGATATTATTTAAATGCGAAGAAAAATGGAAAGAACAGTTGTATATATTATCTTCAGGAACAAAAGATAATCCGGTTACATTTGGAACCTATGGAAGCGGTTCGAAACCAATAATCAGCGGTGCTGAATGTTTTACTTCTGCTTGCGGGGTAAATGCTGACTGGGAAAAGATAAAAGATAATATATATCGGTTGAAAACAGAAAATGATGTTGGTGTTGTAACAGAGGACGGACTTTCTTTGATCTTTGTGTCGTGGGAGCCAAAGAAAAATAATCTTGTAAAAATGGAGCAGGGCTCTTCTTTGTTTGATTATGAAAAAAAACTGTTGTATTTATGGACAACTAAAGGAGATAGTCCTGATGCTCACAGAATTGAAGGCGGGGTAAGAAAAAACGCAATAAGACCTTTAAATAGCGAGTATTTCATCGTGAAGGATGTTGAGATCACGCATACTTCTGAATGCGGTATTAAGACTGAGAATATAAAGCATGCTGTATTTGATAACCTGGATATTCATACATGCGGAGGACTCTGGAGCAAAGGGGGTGCTTTTTATCACGGTAATGGAATAACAATCACGTATGATTCTGAAGATGTTGTCATACAAAATAGCAGGATTCATGATGTTTATGACAGTGCCGTATCGCCGCAAGCTTTCTGGAAAAAAGGGCTGACAATAAAAGATATCATTATAAAAAACAATGAAATGTACAATGCTCCCCATTCTGTAGTTGAAATTACCAATTGGGCTGACAATTCCAGAATGAGTAATATTTTAGTTGAGAATAATAAAATATACAATGGGGGAAAGGGGTTTAGCAGCAAGCATCAATGGAATAAACCGTCGGGAGGCCCCGGGATATTAATAACAATAGGAAAGGATAGGAAGAGCACTATAGAAAATATCCTGATTAAGAATAATGAAATATTTGATTGTACTTTGGAAGGTGTCGCAGTTGGTCCTAATTCCGGACCGGTCGAAATAATAAATAATAACATACATGATAATAAAGGTGCGGGGGTTATTGTTTTTGATGACAAAAAGCCGACTATAACCAGGGCAATCATTGAAAAAAATAGAATTACGGATAATGGTGATGATATTCTTACCGGAGGGTATGCTGCTGCCGCTGAAAAAGAAAATATGACTGCGAGAAATGGAGATTTGGATTTTAAAAAGCAACTAAAAAAATATATTAAATAAGATTTTTATCAAAACAGGTAGTCTTGTTGAGACAGATAAAGATATTGCTAGACTGCAGTTGGAAATAAAAAATAGAAGTGTGGAATGATATTTAAAGGTAAAGCAGACTCACTGCAGATATATATCCTTATACTGGGAAGTTTAGCACTTTTGCCAGAAACCCATGGGCTTTAGCCCGTGGATGAATGGCGCCCGCAGCGTAGCGGAGGCTATTCTGGCATAATCGAAGATTATGCCGTTAGCATGAAGCCCCGGGTTTTAACCCGGGGAGAATCACTAATGCTCTGAATATGTAGGAGGAAATTATGTCTACAAAGAATATGCTTTTATTATTGAACAAAACCGTTGTGTGGATACTCTAAATAATAAATGTATTAGAGGAAAAAATTATGCCTGTAAAAATGCAATTTAAACTCATTCCTATTTTGTTGGCGATTGTAGCATTGTTTTTGAGTAAATCTGACGCTAAAGATACCAATATCTATAAAAGTGAAGCACGCACCTTTAAGCATAACGGAATAGACAGGACTTATTCTATTTTTGTCCCAAAGTCATGTTCAGGGACAACCCCACGGCCTCTTGTTATGGCGCTTCACGGGGGCGGGGGATCTGCAAAAGAATGGCCGGCTTATACGAATAACGGGTTTGAAGCCCTGGCAGAAAAAGAGCGCTTCATACTGTTTTACCCTAATGGGCTTGAAGGACAGTGGAATGATGGGAGGGAAGTTCAGAACTTTTACAGCCAGAAAAACAATATTGACGATGCCGGCTTTCTTGCCGGTCTGATTGATTTTTTAATTCAGAATTATCCGGTTGATAAACAAAAAGTATTTGTCATCGGGGCCTCAAATGGCGGTATGATGGCTCATGTATTTGCCGGAAAATATGCAAATAAAATTGCTGCTATCGCGGCGGTAATATCAACGATACCTC
>Ga0156422_1046_pt1 | contig 11671 bp, 9 predicted proteins | sample RifOxyA2_FD_108065 | JGI IMG/M metagenome (GOLD analysis project Ga0156422, IMG submission 108065) | Candidatus Firestonebacteria bacterium RIFOXYA2_FULL_40_8
ATCAAATCTTCTAAACTTAAGCCCCATAAATGTTTTTCAATATTTAAATTCACTTTTTTACTGACATCATATATAAATAAAGTATCGGCTACCTCTTCGGTCGGTCTATTTGGTCGGAAATTCATATAAGCTATATATTTACGACTTGGCGAAATAACCGTTTTTGTCCCTATAAAATCAATAACTAACGATTTATTCTCAAGATCATAAATAACAACCCTTTCCTCCGTTTTTCTATCCATAAATATAATAGCTTTTGATTCATACAAATAAATACTAACTTCTGATTCTTTATATGACCAACCATTAAGTTTCATTTGGTACGATTGCTTATTCCAAAGTTGGTCAACTTTAAATTCAAGATTATTATTGTTTCCACAGCTTCCACATTCTTTTCCAGGTTCATATACAACATTCCAGGAATGTTCTATGTTGTCTCCATAGCAGAAGACTGAGATTAGTATTATGAATATAAAAATACACTTACTCATTTTTCCTCCAATCCACTATTGATTAAATATTTTTATTGCTAAAGAATTAGCCAAACTACTACCTTGATCGCATTTATCATAAGAGATATAATGATCAAAATGATGTCTTCTTGCATCGTCAGAGGCATCTTTACCAAAACTACCAGTATCTTGAATAGTTTTTATTACAGATAAGGATCGAAACCATATTTTATCAGTACAGCCAACAATAGTATTTCCACTCCATTCTGCAATTGAACTATTCGGTTGAACATAAGAACCACAAGATCCAGTAGGCTTGGTATATTTCTTAAAGAAATAAGAGCAGTATAAATTATAGTACAGCTTGTCCGTTAAACTTAAATTTTTCCAACAAGGTTCAATTGTTCTATCTTCTAAATACCCAACACATACACTCGCATTGGTGTCGCCACTTCCTTCTGTTTCAATCTTACTTGCGAAATCTGACATTACGTCTATTACTTGCATTTGACAATTATTTATATCTATAACTAAAGCTTTTTTCTTTAATCCACCGCAATTCTTTTCTTGTAGAGTAAAATATACCGTATTTATGCAAACACCTAGATTTTTTATCATATATTCAAAGGTATTTTTCGCTTCAACACCATTTACATTCCAAGCAATAGTTATTTTATTATAATATCTTTCTGGAATAGAATCGAGCCCAAAATCAGAAGTTAAGCTTTCAGATGCATCCATATTCTTTTCCGTTATAGTGTAGTCACCTGAAGGAGAAGAGAGCATGACTTTACAGCTTCCAGAAATTGTCGAGTCTCCACCAATAGGCAACAAATCAAAACCAATTTTGTTTTGAGTTACATCAGCAGAATTTATTCTTACTCCAAATATTAATAATTGTTCAGATACTTTCTTTGGACTAACTTCTTTTTCTCCTGCTTTAGCTTTTATTATATATTTTCCAGCATCATTATCAGCTCCCAAATCATAGGTTGTTGACCCAGATGCATTTTTAATCGACATTCCATTTCGATATATCTCCCACTGCATAAATTTACTAACATCACCTATAGCTGTGTTTACAGGAAGAAGATTCGCTGTTGCTGTAATTTTATCCGTACTTCCTTTTGCTATTATTGTCTTATCTACGGTAACAGAATCCACAGCAAATGCGACAATAAAATCATATACGGGATTTTCTCCAGATTTACCATCTTTCGTCCATTTCAGCGTAGCTTTTGCATCATATATAATCGGGTCATTCAAAACCACAGCGTCGCTCGACTCTCCAACCCCACTAAAATCTTCTTCCCATTTATATGTTAACGTATATCCACCCTCTGTGTCGCCACCTATAACCATAGTTGCAGTTACAGACTCTCCGATTGGCTGAGGCGAAGAAGGAGAAAAGGTTATACCTGTTACCTCCGGACATGCAAGTATTTCAGATGCAAAAAACAAAATCGTTGCCAATACCATTTTTATTACTTTAAATCTATTGCTTTCCATAAAATTATCCCCCTATTTTGCTTTTCTCATTATACTGATAATAATTTCCTATTTCAATCTATTAATAATTACGTTCTCACCAAAATTCCCAATCTCTATCTTCTCTTTGTCTTTGTAATTAATTGTCCAATTATCCCCTTTCCTTGATACCTTTATTTCCGGGACATAGGACATCATTTTCATATATTTCGGAGGAACACCCTTTGCATACAGATATTTATATACTACTTCGTCCTTCTTTCTTTTATAGTTTTCATCAACCTCAACAGTTATCCTTTTCCGGGAATCATTATGATAGCAATGCATCAAATACAGCTCTCCATTAATTTGCTGTACTAAAATCTCTCCCTTTTCTTTTACCGAAAGCCCATAAAGATGGTCTTCTTCATATTTATGCTCACTTCGGATCATTTCCTCATTTTTCTCATCTGTTTTATATTGTTTAATGATCTTCATTTCATCTTCCAATTTATACGGACCTCCAACAACATTCACAAACCAGTAATCCGGTTTTACATACGTTATCTTCCTTTTTCTACCGCTTTTTTCTATTACTTCAAGGTAATCATAATTTTCTTTTGTTACCCATTTAACTATTTTTTGTTCTGCTTTTTTTATTCCTAACTTTCTATTATAAGCGCTAAAATCCTCTCCTTTTTCGGTTATTGTGTATACAACCTGCCTCTTTTCTTTATCTTCGTCGTGAAAAAAAGGAGTCAAATATCTATCTCTGATATCCCAGCCGTTTCTCATTACATAAACACCGGATTTCTCATAAGCTATGCTTGTTTTTTCCGGTTCAAAGCAATTTTCCATTAGAAGGCCGCCAAAGGCAACGTACCGAAAATCCGTTCTTTTGTAGATTTTGCTACCCCAATATAGCCACTCTCTGATATTTCCTTTTGATTTATCTATGAACTCCGATATAGTCCCATCAGGATTGCCGCAATACATAAGGAATTCAATTATTTTTTCGGTTTTACTGAATATTTCATCAGGAATCTTGACATCGTTTATCAGGCAGAGTCTTTCAATTTCTGTCAATATTTTTACGTCTTCTATCGGGTCTGTGTATTTATCAAAACCTTCTTCGTTAAAATTCTCTTTTAGATATTTTTTTACTTTTTCCCAGCCGAAATCCAAGGATTCTTTTGCTTTTAATCTTTCCGGAAACAGTATTCCGTACCGGATAAGCATCTCGCCATCTCTTAAAATATTCACGCCTTTTGGCGTTTCTTTTTCATTTAAAACATCATTCGAATATTTTTCAATACTTTTTGCAAGCTCTTCTTTCGATTTATCCTCATTAACATAATAGATCCTGGTTAACGCAACAACAAGCTCCACAAGCCGGTTTCTGTTAAAATCTCCCTCTTCCATTCTTCTTGCGGTTTCTTTTATTGCTGTTTCTAGTTCCTTTTTATTCTTACTATCTCCGCTTTTGTAGGCAAGACACCACTGTTCCCAATTTGAGACATATCTTCCGGCTTTAACCGCGTCTTTTAAGGTAAACGTATCAACAGTGCTAGTCTGATTTTGCTTTTCAACAACAGGCAGATCTTTCGGCTTTGTCTTAGATGAATTTTCATTATAATAATCATCGACAATATAATACGGGAAATTCCTTTTTGCTGTAATTATTTTTATTTCATTTTCTTTTTCATTCCCCTCTGTTTCTATAATAAATCCTAATTTAGCATTATTTTCCCTACTGTATGGTTCTTTGTAGTCCAAAAGATGAAAAACTTGATATGGAATCTTTTTGCCGTTTAACTGGACCTCGGATACCTCAAACCCTTCTTTGATCGCTTCTTTTTTGTCTTTATAATACAACTCTGTAACATCAACGAATCCAGAACAAGGCATTCCTTTTGAGACCTTTGGTTCTTTGTATTTAATTATAAACTCAGGGTTATTTTGTTGACCGTCTTTAGATAAATCAATTTTTATTGCCGCATTTACATGAGTATCTAACACATTAAAAGTCTGAGCTAACCCATATCTTTCTTTTTCAGCGTGGTTTTCAAAAGGAGCCACAAACTGGTAGTAGCAATTTCGTTTCTGATTCTCTTTTTTCATTGCTTCTTTGACTTCCCCGCTTAATACCATTCGATTTACCGTAAAACCTTGCGGCTTGCCAAAATAATAGTGCTCGGATTCGACTATTTCGGGGTAGCAATCAAAAGGGGTTGCCTGCCAATTTGAATTCTTTTTATCCCATTCTTCTGTTTCTATTACCCAGTCGTCGCAATCCCTGTAGTTTCTGCGGTCACCTTTGAATTCGTAATATTTCTTTATCGCTTTATTGAATTCTTCATCGGATATCATTCCGGTTAGCCAACCCTGGTACCCGGCGTCAAGAAGCAAAGCGTATCCGGAGTTATTAACTGATAGATACACGTTTTCCTCTTCGTTTTTGATCCCCAGCTCTCCAAAATGGTTATCCCAGATATCCTGCCATAACTCTCTATACTGGGCTTTCATATTCAGTTGAGCATATAGGTCCAATAAAGGGATTGTAGAGCTCCCTCTTACATCGCCGTTTAACATAAAGCGCGCTTTATTTATCTGATCTTTATACAAACCCGGCAGTCTTTTGAACACCCAATCTGACAATTCTTTCTCTTTCCCTTTATTTTTAAAGTATTTTGAGAGCTCTATCATTCTGCTATCAAGGTAATCTATCCTGAAATCTTTATTATGAGACGGCCGGTCTTTCACATACGTTTGCATCAGAAGAATCAACCTCTCGTCATACTTATCTGTATTTTGTCCCAACTGTTGTAATGAAACTATACTATACAAAAGGTCTAAACCGATGCACCAAAATTTAAGTTCATCCTTCTGATATTTCGGATTTGAGGGGGTCACATCTTCTGTCCTGTAGAAAAACATACCCTGTTTCCGGTAAAGCATATAATCCCTGTTCCAAAAGTCTGCCATTCCATAATTCAACTCTATCAGTTTTTCCTTGTAAACGGGGTCAAGGTAGTCGACCATTTTGCTTAATTCAAACATCCCTATACCCCAGGAATCAGCCATTCCCGCGCCTTCTATCTGATATTCGCCATTTGATTGATCATAGGGAATCGGATTTTCTGAGTATCTGGTAAATTTCTTTCCTTTGCTATACCCGTAAAATTTACCGTCTTTGGATATGAAGTGCCCGGTCGGAAGCCATAAATTTCCATCACGATCCCTTGTGTTTTTGTATACCTTATACATCTTATCTATTATCTGCTGGGATAACTCTTTATACTCGAGAAAACCTGTTTTGGCGTAATACCTGATATATCCGTCGGCTTTTGAAGGGTATTGAGACATCATTACGAAGTCACACCAGTAAAGGTCCCCGTTTACTTCGCTATTTTCGCCGACCAGCCCAGTATAATTATAGGTTCCCTTAAGATAGGTGTCTAAACTCTTTACAACGGATACCATGCCGTGCAGGAATTGCCTGTTTTCGTTTGTATTAGAAGAAGGAACACTTTCCTGTTCTGCAAAAAACATGGAAACCATGACTAAGGATAAAACAACCGACCTTATTCTAGATTTCCCCTGTGAACTCAACCAAAACATTTATCGTCCCCTTGAGATTTGCGTAGTTATTTAAGGTTAAAACTCAAATCATCAATGCATTTCAATTAATTTATTACATTATACTGTTTCCACATAGAATTGTCAAGATAATATAATAACAGATAATATAATGAACATACTTGTCCCTCTTTTCAATCCGGATGCGGGACTATTGTAAAAATAGTTATTTCTTTTGCTTCCGGTCCGTAATAAAATAGTATTCTATATGCTCTTGGAGTATTATTTTCGGCATAAGCTTCAAATATTTTATCATTATTCGGACCTTTTAAAGAAATGCACTGATGCGTATTCAGACCCGGATGTCTGGGGTTAGATTTCAAATATCCAAGAGCCTTAACCACGGCTTTATATCTTTTCGATAAATCCGGAGAGTTTCTGAGAGTTAACAGATCATTTATTGCTTCAGGAGAGTATCTTAAATCAAAATTCATAATTTACTCAGATATGAGTCTATGTCCTTGATTTTGACAGTTTTACCGGCTTTCGCTTCAGCAAGTCCTTTTTGGATCTTTTTATAAACCTTAGGGTTGTACAACCAGGCTTCATTGCTTGGTATAGTCACAGAAGGTCTTAGGAGGATATCTCCGTTATCCGAGCGTAAGATATGATATGAATCTACTTTCATCCGGTTTTTGATTGAGCCTATGAGTTTTTCACCGAGAGTAATTCGATACTTTGAGTCCAGATACTTAACATCGCACACTAAAAACTTTTCATGCACGTCTATAGTCTCTTGACCTGAAACATACTTCTTATTTGTAGTTTTCATATTTTCTTCTCCCACTTAAGTATACAGCATGGTGGGAAAGTAGTCAAGTGGGAAAAGCACCATATTAAAACTTATTCTTATAGAATATGAAGAAATAGAAAGACCACCCTTGTTTTTCCCCGTCCAATTAGATGTGTTTACTTTTAACTATTATAAAAAAACTTGAGTACCTTTGCGAGGTTTTCTTTCAGGTCTTTTCTGTGAACGACCATGTCGATGAAGCCGTGTTCCTGGAGGAACTCGGAACGCTGGAAGCCCTTGGGGAGCTTCTGGCGTATGGTTTGTTCGATAACCCTAGGACCTGCGAACAAGATAAGTGCGTTGGGTTCGGCTATAGTGATATCGCCTAGCATTCCCCAGCTGGCAGTGACTCCTCCGCCGGTGGGATCTGTGAGTAGTGCTATGTACGGAAGGTGCGCATCCGTCAGTTTTTTAAGCGCTGCGCTGGTTTTTGCCATCTGCATAAGAGAGAGTATTCCTTCCTGCATTCTCGCTCCGCCTCCTGAAGAGGAAACCAGAAGCAGAGGGATTTTCCTTGAAATCGCGTGTTCAGTTATCCTTGTGAGTTTTTCGCCGACGACAGAACCCATTGACCCCATCATAAAGGCAGAATCCGTGACGCCTATCGCTGTAGGAATACCGCAGACCTTTCCTTCTCCGGTAATAATAGCATCATCCAGGCCTGTAGCTGTCTGGCTTTTTTTAAGCTTTTCTTTATATTCAGGGAAATTAAGCGGATCCATGGCAACGATCCTGCCTTTATCCTCGACCCAGGAACCTTCATCCACTAAAAGCTTAACACGGTCTTTCGCGTTCATTCTAAAGTGATGCTGGCATTTCGGACAAACCCTGAGGTTTTCTTCCAGTTGTTTTGTATAGATCATCTCTTTGCAATTATCACATTTACTCCACAAACCGTCGGGTATTTCGACATTCTTCGTGGCAAATATTTTTCTTTTAAAAAGGGCCATAGATATCCTCCATTAAATCAAATTCGAAGCACGAAACTCGAAATTCGAAACAAAACAGATAAAAATAAAACCGAACAACAAAACAAATCCTTTTTCTGCTTATTTATTCCTTTTTGCAATTTTTCTTTTTTATTTCGAATTTCGAATTTAGAGTTTCGAATTTATCTTTACGGCAGTTTTTTCTGCCTGATTTCATCTATTATCATTTCTTTAAACTTTTCAAAATCCATGGGGCCTAAATCTTCGGCGCCGCGGCGTCTTACGGCTACTTTATTTTCGGTTACTTCTTTTTCTCCGACTACCAGGATATAGGAGGCCCTTTCGTGCCTGGCGTTCCTTATCTTTGCTCCAATCTTATCGTCACCGAGGTCCATTTCGACACGGATATTTAAACCGGCAAGCGTTTTAGCAAGGCCTTTTGCGTACTCTTCCTGGTTCTGACTGATGGTCAGTATCTTTACCTGAATAGGAGAGAGCCAAGTCGGGAAGTTGCCGGCGTATTTCTCTATAAGCATCGCCATAGTACGTTCATAACAACCGATAGAAGCTCTATGAATTATCATCGGTCTGGATTGTTTGTTGTCTTTATCCGCGTAGGTAAGGTCAAATTTTTCAGGATTGGAGAAATCTATCTGGACGGTAAACATGGTATCTTCTTTGCCCCAGACGTTTTTCATCTGAACATCAAGTTTTGGCCCGTAAAAAGCGGCTTCATTCTCGGCTTCTTTATATTTCATACCGAGTTTATCAAGTATTTTTTTAAGTGTACCTTCCGACTCCGCCCACGCCTTGGGATTATCAATATATTTTTCTTTATTTTTAGGGTCCCATTTGGAGAACCGGTAATAGTAATCGGTCAAACCTACTGTATTCATTATATACTGGATAAAGTCCAGAACTCTTTCGAACTCCTCTTCCAGCTGGTCGGGTCTGCATAATATATGTGCATCCGCAAGGGTGAACTGCCAGATACGTATCAAGCCGTGAAGCTCCCCGGAAAGCTCTTTCCTGAAAAGCGTTGACGTTTCGGAGTATCTTATCGGCAGGTCGCGATAACTTCTTGTTTCCGCTTTATAGATCATATACTGGTGGGGACAGGTCATCGGCCTAAGCGCGAGCTCTTCACCTTCGTCAGTTTTAAAAATAAACATCTTGTCCCGGTAATGATCTAAATGCCCTGAGACCGCGTAAAGATCGGTCTTGGCTAAAACCGGAGTCCGTGTGAACAAATAACCTCTTTTAAGCTCCTCATCTTCTATCCATCTCTCCAGCTCACGAAGTATTGTGGTACCCTTAGGAGTAAATAAAGGAAGTCCCTTTCCTACAAGCGGGCTTAAAATATAAAGTCCGAGTTCTTTCCCGAGTTTTGTATGATCTCTCTGCCTGGCTTCTTCCAGCAGTTTAATATGCGCTTCCAACTCTTCTTTACTGTTAAAAGCCGTGCCATAGATCCTGGAAAGCATTTTATTTTTTTCACTGCCTCTCCAGTAAGCCCCGGTCGCGGAAAATAATTTATACGCCTTAAGTTCTTTTGTATATCTGATATGCGGTCCGCGGCAAAGGTCTACAAACTCCCCTTGCTCGTATACGGAAAGCACCTGTTCATCAGGCAGGTCATTTATCAGCTCCACCTTGTAATTCTCGCCTTTTCCCGTAAATAATTTAAGCGCTTCTTCTCTGGAGAGTTCTCTCCTCTTTAAAGGCAGGTTTTCTTTTGTGATCTTCTTCATCTCTTCTTCTATCTTTACAAGATCTTCGACCGTAAAAGGAATTTCTTTGTCAAAATCATAATAAAAGCCGTCTTCTATTGCAGGCCCTATTGCCAGTTTAACTTCAGGCCATAATCTTTTTACGGCTTGCGCCATAATATGCGAAGCGCTGTGTCTAAGTGTTTCCAGATCGTTATTGCTCATTTTTTATATTTCCCCTCTAATTTTTTAAGCATAACCCCGGCTCTTTTTGCCAGGGCAGGTTCTTTTTCATTAAGTGACAGCTTACTCAGCGGTTCAATAAGTTCACGGCTCTCCAAATTTGCTAAAGCGTCAAGAGTAAGCGCCACCAGTGTAGGATCTTCATAAGTAAGCATATCAATGAGTATCTTCATCCCGGCTTTTTCTTTCATCCGTGCAAGAGCTATTGCGCAGTAAAAAGATACTGTTTTATCAGGATCCTGCAGACTCTTTTTTATAAAATTGATAGAATGCGGATTCTGTATATCTGCAAGCGCTTTTGTAGCAGCTCTTTTCACTTCAACGGAAGGATCACAGCACATAGACCTCGTTAATCTGTTCCAAGCCGCTTTACTTTTCATAGACGCCAGAGTTTCAGCCGCTTTACTCCGCATAGAAGCATCTCCGTCATCCAGCAGTTCGATAAGGACATCCTCGGATTTCGGACTTTTAATATTATAAAGCGCTTTTACTACAAGAAATCTGATAGTTTTATTGGGCACGTTCAAAAAGGAACGAAGCGGAGGGATAGAACCTTCATCTTTCGAGAATCCGTAAGCTTCTATTACCGCTCCAATGATCAAAGGATCTTTATCTTTCAAAAAAGCATCCAGCTCCTTAATGTATTTCTTTTGTTTGCTGATACCCATTATTTTTATTGCCATTATCTTTTCTCTCAGATTATCTGACTTTAAAAATTTGAGATACTCTTCCGGATTCAGCTTTTTCTCACGCGGTTCGACATCTTTCCGTATATCCTTGTCAATACTTTTACCGACCTCTTCAAGTGACATCGAGGGTTCGTCTTTTTTCACTTCGTACGTCGCTTCTTTAAATAAATCTTTTAATTCCGAATTTTCCGAAGCAGTTTGCGCGTAAAACGGAGAACCGGTTAGGATCAAAAACAATACAACTATTATTTTCATTTTCCACCTCTTTTTAATATTTCTTTTAAGGCTTCTTTTAAATTCGAAACCAGGCGGTCAGACCGCCTCAGGTCACAACTTTTGCAATATCTGTTTTTTACCGCAATACAAAACATACCTGCTGCTTTTGCCGCTTTTACTCCGGAGACAGAATCCTCCAGAACAACACACTCAGCGGGTGCTGTCCCCAGCTTTTTTGCCGCCAGTTTGTAAATATCCGGAGCCGGTTTTTTGTTCTTAACATCCGAACCCGTAACTACGGCGTCAAAATACTTTCTATAGGGTGTTTTTATCCCTACTGACCTTATTAGCAGCGGAACAACTACATCTATCTGCGGTTTTATACTTGAGGAACCGACAGCTATCTTAATACCGTTTTCCTTCGCATATTTGAAGATGTTTTTTAAACCGGGAAACGCCTTAATACCTGATGCTTTTATTATCTTTTCGTACAGTTTTTCCCGGGCCATCAACAATTTGTCTATATTCTCTTTGATACCATACTCTTTCTTTAAGTTCATAAAATTAACTCTGGTTGATACTCCCACCGTTGTTTTGAGATAAGCAGGAGTTAATTTAACCCCGAAGGGTTTCATCATTTCCACAACAGACTTGCACTGGTAAAACTCGGTATCGGCCATTAATCCGTCAACATCAAAGATAATTGCCTTTATTTTCCTTATTTTTTGCATATTATGGTTATTTTAGCAGAAAAACGGCTGTTTTTCAACTTGAAGTTTTTACACAAGGTTTATAAAGTTTGTAAAGTTTTTAAGGTTTATAAGGTCAAAAATCTCGATAGAAATTATTGTAGAACTCATTTATATCGTTAAATTTACGTTTTCAAGATATTACCGTTCACTGCTTATTGAGACGAATGTCTTTTGTATTGCTTCAGTTATTCTTTTCTCAACTTCTGCTTTGTTTGTCTCTTTATTTAAAAGCTTTTCGAGCGAGGTCATTTTCATGTTCTTTATTCCGCACGGAACCATGGCATCAAAGACGGAAAGATCTGTACCGATGTTCAACCCAAATCCGTGGAAGGTTATCCACCCCTTAACCCCGATACCTATTGAGCAGATCTTCTCCCCGTTAACATATACTCCTGTAAAACCCGGTTTTCTCTCTCCCTTAATCCCGTATGAGGAAAGAAAATCAAGGATTGACTGCTCGATGTCTCTCATAAATCTATGGACATCTTTCCCCCGGTTTCTAAGGTCAAATATTAAATAGCCGGTAAGCTGGCCGGGGAAATGCGCCGTGATATCACCGCCTCTTTCTATCTCAATTACAGGAACATCGGCAGGTCTGTTTAAAAGATTTTCTTTGTGAGTGGAGCGGCCCAATGTTATAACCGCGGGATGTTCCAGCAGAATAAGCGTATCTGGAATTTCATTCTTCTTACGCTTCTCCACCAGTTCAAGCTGATAAGCGTGCGCTTTTTTATATTCAACGAGACCGAGGTTCTTAACTTCCATTACGGCTTCTTAGGATA
>Ga0156422_1050_pt1 | contig 11391 bp, 10 predicted proteins | sample RifOxyA2_FD_108065 | JGI IMG/M metagenome (GOLD analysis project Ga0156422, IMG submission 108065) | Candidatus Firestonebacteria bacterium RIFOXYA2_FULL_40_8
CGTTTGGAGGCATGGGCTCTTCCCGTGAGATGTTTATCTCTGCGCTTGCCGAGCCGGCGCTTTTTATCGCACTCTTTGCTGCTTCTTTGAACGCAGGGGGCACCGGGGTTACTTCACTTGTTGTATCCGGCAGTATTTTTAAAATATCGCTGCTTTGCGCAGGTCTTGCGTTTTACTTTGTAATGCTTGCTGAAACTTCCAGAGTGCCTGTGGATAATCAGGAGACGCATCTTGAACTCACTATGATCCATGAAGCTATGATCCTTGAATACTCCGGGAAATCTTTAGCGATGATAGAACTTGGCGGTTATATTAAACAAATAGTGCTTCTTTCGTTACTTGCCAACGTCTTTATTCCGGGAAGCGGTTGGGAGTTATTTATAATTAAGATACTGGCAACTATTGTTATTACAGCGCTTTTAGAGGTTTTTATGGCAAAGATGAGGCTGTTCCGCGCCGTAGATTTTCTGATATTTTCCTTTATTCTTTCTTTCACGGCAGTAGTGATTGCCATAGCTATGGGAGTTTAAAAGCATATGGAAATGATGTTATATGGAGTTCTGGTCGTAGCTTTAATGATGACCATTGTAAAAAGATTTTCCGCGCTGGTCACTGCTTTTGCGGTGCAGTCCTTCCTATTGTTTTTACTTATTTTCATTGAGGCGGTAAAAAGCGGAAGTATACAGCTTTATGTTGTAGCCGGTCTTATACTTATAATGAAAGTTATAGCCATACCCGCGTTTTTAGGAAGGATAGTTAAAAAAATTAAAACCTCGGAAGAGCTGGGCTTGTTCGTAAATACAGCGCTTTCCATATTAATAGCCGTCGCCCTTGTCGGTATTTCGTATTACTTCATAGGTAACTTCTTGCCTTCTATGGAAAAAGAGTCGAAAACGGCACTGGTTATCTCTCTTTCGGTTACTTTGATCGGCGCTTTTATAATGATACTTCGCATGAAGGCTCTGGCGCAGGTGGTCGGTCTTTTAATAATGGAAAACGGGATATTTCTTGCAGGAGCCTCTATCACGGACGGAGTTCCGTTCTTTGTCGAGATGGCGGTCTCTTTCGATGTTTTTGTTGCCGTAATTATCCTCGGTGTATTTGTTTACAGGATCAACAGTTTATTTACGCACATTGATGCCGATAAATTAAACGAGTTGAAGGGTTGATATGGAAATAATATTATTACTCATAACGCTCTTGATAGCCGGAGTGCTTTCGTTTTTTGCCAAGAAAACAAAACATTCCGGGCTTATTACTTTATGGGGGCAGATTCTTGCCGCCTTTTTTGCGCTGCTTCTTTGTTTTAAAATTACAGCTGCCGGGCCCGTAACCCTTTTGAACTTCTTTTATGCAGATGCGCTCAGTGCGTTCTTTCTTTTTCTAATATCTATTTCTGCCGTTTCTTCCGCCTTCTATTCAAAATGGTATTTCAAAGACGAGGAAAACACAGGATTCTACAATGCCCTCTTTAATCTCTTTGTATTTTCAATGTATCTCGTTGTTACGGTGAACAATCTTGGAATGCTCTGGGTTTCGGTTGAGATAACGACCCTGGCGTCGGCATTTTTGGTCGGTTATAGAAACAACAAAACTTCAGTAGAGGCTGCGTGGAAATACATAATTATATGCTCTGTTGGTATTACTCTGGCACTTTTTGGAATAATACTCCTTTCATATACTGCCACTGCGGATGCCGGAATAAAGAGTTTAAACTGGACTGAATTGAATGCCGGAAAAAATATTTTGAATCCTATGGTGGTTAAAGCCGCTTTTATTTTTATAGTGGTAGGGTTCGGTACTAAAGCCGGACTGGCCCCCATGCATAACTGGCTGCCGGATGCCCACAGCCAGGCACCATCGCCTATAAGCGCACTTTTATCCGGAGTTCTCCTCAAGGCCTCCATCTATGCGATAATAAGATTCTTAATAATTGCGGCAGGAAGCGTGGGTTTCTCCTTCTGCGGCAATATCCTTGGACTATTTGGTTTGATATCTCTAGGAATTGCGGCATTTTTTATTCTTGTACAAAAGGATCTAAAACGACTTCTTGCGTATTCAAGTGTCGAGCATATCGGGCTGATATCTGTCGGGTTCTACTTCGGAGGAAAGATAGGGATATTCGGCGCTTTGTTCCATTCCTTGAATCATGCAATGGCAAAAGGCCTGATGTTCTTTTCTTCGGGCAATATTATTAAGAAATACGGGACAAATAATATTAATCAGATTAAAGGAGCGCTTGAAACGGTTCCTCTCGCAGCCACTGCTGCATTCATCGGGATGTTTGCGCTTGCAGGCATGCCGCCCTTTTCTATATTTATGAGCGAGTTTGCAATTCTTATGTCGGGTTTTAAAGGCGGATATTATTACAGCGCCTCGGCAGTTCTATTATTTTTAGCTATCACCTTTGGAGCTCTGATTTATCAATTTGGAGGGATGCTTTACGGGAAAAAACCGGCTAACCTTGAAAAAACAAAAGAACCGCTGGATATAGCCGTTTTCTTCGGAGTAATTATCGTAGTAATGCTGATTTTTGGCCTGCATTTACCGGAGTTTGTTAATACAATCATTTCTAATGCCGTGGATGTTGTGATGGGAGCAGGATCATGAACTATAACGAATTTAAAAAAACATTCATAGAAAAAAGCGGGTTTGCGGCAGAGCTGATAACCGAAGCCGGTGAAGAAGTATATATTAAAACAAACAACGAGAACTATTTGGATACCTGCCTCCTTCTTCACAGGGGACTTGTTTCGCCGGTGATGATCTACTTTGCGGAAGATAATACAAAAAGCCGCGAGGTTTATACGATTTATTGCGGATTTTTGGGAAAGCAGATAAAAAAATGGGTTTTTGCCGTACTGGATGTCGATAAAGAATTAAAAGAATTCCCTTCCATTGCAAAAAATATAGTTTCCGGACAATTGTTTGAGCGGGAGATAAAAGAGATGTTCGGCCTGATTCCTGCGGGAACGCCGGATCAAAGGCGCCTGCGTTTGCATGAAGAGGTATGGCCGGAAGGTTTTTATCCTCTTAGAAAAGGTTTTGTGAAGCCGGAGAAGACCAGGGGGACGGGAAAAGAATATACATTCGACAAAATAGAAGGGGAAGGCGTGTTTGAAGTCCCTGTCGGACCGGTGCATGCCGGAATAATCGGCCCGGGACATTTTAGATTTTCTGTTGCCGGTGAACCTATAATCAATCTGGAGCTCCGGCTCGGGTTTACACATAGAGGCGCGGAAAAACTCTTTGAAGGAAAAACGGTAAACGATTCAATAAAGCTGGCAGAGTGTGTATCCGGGGATTCGGCTTTTGCCCACGGTCTGGCATTTGCTTTGGCTGCGGAGAAAGCCTGCGGGGTTACCGTAAGTGAACGGACAAAATTGACAAGAGGTATCTGCCTTGAGCTGGAGCGTATCTATAATCATGTGAACGATATCGGAGGCATGGCTGTTGACGTTGCCTTTTCGTATCCTTCTGCGCTTGCCTCGTTAATAAAAGAAATCATTTTAAGATTAAACGAAAAACTTTCAAACCACAGGTATTTAAAAGGAATTAACGCTTTTGGAAGTTGCGATTTTGCTCTTTCTCTCGGTAAGCAGGAAGAAGTAGTAAGGATATTAGAACAGGCCGAAGAAGACATGAAAATACTTAAGGAGATATTATTTTCATCTGTTTCCTTTATGGATAGGGTGGATACTACGGGACTTCTCCGCCGTAAGACCGCGGAGGATTTTGGAATAATGGGGTTGGCCGCCAGAGCGGCGGGAATAAAAACAGATCTAAGAACAGTATTTCCCGGGGTCTACATGAAAACTTCTTTTATGCTTGCCAGGCAGGAAAAAGGGGATGTCCTGGCGAGATTGAACGTGCGTTTTGATGAACTCAGTGTTTCCCTCCGCCTGATAAAAGAGTTCATGTCTTTACTGTCAGAACAACCGTCAGAAGAAAAATTAAATCCGGCAGTAAAAGAAGGAACGGGAGTCGGGTGTTGTGAGGGGTTCAGGGGTCCCGTTATTTATTGGGTAAAGCTGGACAAGGACGGTAAAGTCGAGCGTTGCAAAATAGTTGATGCTTCTTTTAATAACTGGCAGGGACTTTCTTACTGTGTTCTAGGGAATATTGTCCCTGACTTTCCGCTATGCAATAAAAGTTTTGACCTTTCATATTCGGGAGGGGACCTGTGAACAATATCTATAATATTGCAAAAGCAAGATTAGAGAAAGGCATTGTAACAGAAGAAATCAATTTAATCGGTGAAGAGTTAAGATCAGAGATACAAAAGAAGTTTAGCCGCTCTCTTTATATAAGGGAAGTGGACACCGGCTCCTGCGGTGCTTGCGAATCTGAGATAATATCGGCGACGAATCCTTTATATGACATTCAAAGATTCGGGGTGGATTTTGTAGCCTCTCCTAGACATGCCGATGCGCTTTTAGTTGCCGGACCGGTTTCCTTAAATATGTCAGTGGCATTAAAGAAAACTTATGATGCTATGCCTTCCCCGAAATTTGTTATTACTGCGGGTGATTGCGCTCTTGACGGAGGCCCTTTCAAGGGTTCTTACTATATAGAGGGCGGGGTTGGGAAGATTATCCCGGTGGATTTTCATGTTCCGGGATGTCCTCCATCACCTGCTGACTTGATGAAACATATTCTATTAGCTGTCAAAAATATCCAAATAAAATAGATGTGATGGAGAGATCTCGTCCGCAACAATGCTTGTTGCGAGACCTCGCTGTAGGCGGGCATAAAGGCGGACCCGCCAAAACCAATTGATTTAATAAGGCATATCCTTCTAGCAGTAAAAAATATAAAAGTGCAATAGTTGCACCGGGGACAGTCCGGTGAAGGACAGTCCCCTGCTGTTCTTTAATGCAGGTTATCCCTTATTCCATCAAGCCAAAAGCTTTCCCTGATAAAAATCATACAAGATTTTCCAATATGGTATATCATTAATGTACGGGCTGCCTATTCTGCCTGCTCCGTTTCACCCCTTGAGTACCGAATTGGAGTGGGGGGCAGCCCTACTAATTATAATTGCTAATAACTGATAACTTATAGCGAATTAAGGAACATTTATAATTAAAAAGGACAGGAAAAAAATCCCTGTCCTTTTTAATTTAGGATCCCTAATCAATTAGTCATTAGCTATCAGTTATTAGTAATTGGTTTTTCTGGTTCCAGGGGGATTATTATCCCGCAAATTACATAGACCAGGATAAGAGGGAAAGCGGCTGTGATCAAAGCGAGAAGTACAGTGCCTATTCTTGTAAGTACCGGGTCTATATTGAAATATTCCGCAAGGCCGCCGCAGATACCAAGAACCATCTTGTTTGTTCTTGACCTAAAGAATCTGTTTTGGAATGAACTGTTTTTAATATTTTTGGCAGATTTCCTGGCTTCGGTTTCCTTTTCTATTGTTTCGAAAGTGTTTTTGTTCTTTAGAATATAAAGAGTGATCAGAGAAAAAGCAAGAAGCATGACACATACTATTGTTACTACTATGGGCATTAAAGTTAGCAAGCTGTTCATTTTATCCTCCTATTATTTTACTGCCAAGTATTCTAAAGATAAAAAAAACGGTAATAATAACCGACATGGATGCGGTAAAATAAGAAACTGCAATTCCCGTTTTTCTGCCCCAATGTGTCAGTAATATTAACCCTATGGCATAGATCATCATGAGAATAGAAATTACCCATAGAGTGAAAGCACTCAGACCGCCAAGAATAAGAGATGCTTTGTTGTTCGACAGATTTTGCATTTGTTTTTCAAAGTCTTCATTGTGCTGTGGTCCTATCTTCTTTAATCTGAAATCTCCCATATTTCCGATTGGGCCGGGAACTCCTTCTTTTTTTAGTCCTTCTTCTAAATGCTGACGGAGCTCGTTTTCCATCTTTTGTTCCTGGCTCATATTAAAAGCTCTTTGAGCTTCGCCTCTCATCCTTATTGCGTCACTATTTATAGGCGAGAATAATGTTAGCGGAACAATTATAATAGACAAAAGAAAAAGAAAAGCACCGAAAACTAAGGTGACTACTCCCAACGTGCGGACCCGTCTTCGTCCAGAGTTTGAATCCTGCTCGGTTTGTTTTACACTGACGGCTTCCAAAAGTTCTTTACCGTCTTGGGCTGTAACCTTGTGACTTTTTATCATATCGAGAATCTTTATTGTTTCTTCGCTCGACGGAAGGTTAAGAAGTTTTACGGCTTCTATGGTGGTTATTTGCCCGTCATATAGTTTGTTTAAAGTTTCTAATTCAGACATATCTTCTTCTCCTTTAGATTTTGTTGGTTTGCCAAGCATCTGACACCTAAGCATCCAAGCATCATCTTTAAAGTCTCTTTAACATTTCGGCGCCTTCTTTGGCCGTAAACTTCCCGGACTCAATTCCTTCCAGGATCTCTTTTTTGGATAATAACGGGATTGACTTGTACCCGAGAGCTGTGATTACCTCATCAAGCCGCTTGCAGACCGTGGGATAGGAGATATCCAGCTCCTTTTCTACATCCTTGATGCTCCCCCGTGCCTTCAGAAAGATCTCGGCGAATTTGAGCTGTTCTACGTTAAGCTTTGAAAGACCGGAAAGGGAAAAATCACCCTCTATAACCGTGTCGCAGGAACCGCATTTCAACCTGTTTATCTTTAATCTGTCCTGGCACACCGGGCAAGTCACCGGCATCATCTTTTCGAACCCTCTAGCCATTGTTAACCACCTCCTTAATAATAATGAGTATAATAGCACAAGATATTAATATTGTCAATAGCATGCTTTATAATATTAAGCTTTACATTGATTTTATTAATGTCGCCTTATCGAAACACTTATTTTACAAAGCATTTTAAAAACTCCTAAATATTTACTTTTATATATTTTATCTATATAATTGACGTATGTTTATAGAAGATATTGATAGTATGATAAATTCATTGTTCAAAAGCTCAAAAGAGATAGTAAATATTCCTGCTAAAGGACTCAAAAATCTACTCTCTTCCGTTAAGGGCAATGCTAAAGTTTTGATTGTAACATATCCCGGTTTTTCCATTCCTACGGCTTGGATAGGTGTCTATCAGTCTCTTTTTATCTTATCTCTCGGAGTAAGTAATATTGAGTATGGTAAATTACTAGGTCTGGGTATAGGGGTACAGATACTCTCCCAGTTGCTTGGGGGTGTTTTAGCGGATAGGCTGGGACATAAAAAGGTTCTTGATATTTTTACTCTAGGCTGGCCGATAAGTCTGGTCCTTCTTGCCTTTGCTCAAAATATCTGGCTGGTGATACCCGCAATAATATTTTTTAACCTTCTTTTTGTTTCTACGCCTTCCTGGAACTGTCTTTTTATTGAAGGCATTCCAAAAAATAAAAGATCTGATATTTACGCCGTTGTGCACATGTTGTTGAACGGAGGTGCTCTGGTTTTGCCGATAGCCGGTTTTTTTGTTAAATTATACGGAATAGATATTGGAAGCAGAATTATTTTCCTTACAGCAGCGGTAATGACTTGCATCTCCATATACTATAGATGGACGCACCTGAAGGAAACTAAACTTGGAGAAAAAATAGTAAGCGAGAATAAGTCAATAAATATTCGCACGGAAAGCCGGGATTTTAAGAAGGCTTTCAGGCTTCTTATGGAAAACCGTAAAATATTCTGGTATATTCTGGTTAACATAATCTTTGTACTTGCTATTACTATGTGGGGCGCTTTTAATTCTATTTTTCTGGCCGATCCGAAAGAAGTCGGTTTAGAACCTTCAAGTCTGGCTGTATTTCCTCTTGTTTCTTCAATGATCTTTATAATCGCTGTCATAATATTTGTCCCGCAGATAAAAAAGAATAATTATATAAAATACATCGGGTATGGAATTCTTTTAAATGCGGCGGCTTCCACTTTTTATATCTTTGCGCCTGCGAAAAATATGTCTTTAATTGTTCTTTCCTATATGATTTACGGAGCAGGTCTTGCCATGTTTCGCCCCTTATATGATGCCAGGCTTATGAATATATTCAAAGAAAAAGACAGAGCCCGGCTTCTGTCAGTTTTTAATACTATCGTGCTGGTTGCCTCGCTACCCGGAGGGTTGCTCAGCGGTTATTTATATACTCTTTATCCCCGGTCGCTATATATTGCGACAACTGCACTTTTCCTTCTTGCTTTCCTGATATTATGGAAAAAAGTGAAGCAGTAACGTTTATTTGGTTCTGTCGAAATTACTTCTATAAGTTGTAGCTACATGGTAAAATGTAATTCTAATAAGAAAATTACTAAGTACTAATGACTATTGAAGGTAGCTGTAAACAGCATATTTAATAATCCTCATTAAATAAGCAAAGCTTGTTTTGATCTTGAATAATGGAACAAAATAAGTCATTAGTCACTAGTCAATAATTGGAGTTAGGGGGGTACATGAAAGCAGCTGTTTTACACAAAATCAGAGATATTAGAATTGAAGAACGCAAGAAACCCATAGTTCGTCCCGGTACGGCGCTTGTAAAGATAAAAGCCGTAGGCATTTGCGGTTCTGATATACATTACTTTGAAAAGGGGAGAATAGGAAATCAGATAGTGACAAAACCCCAGACGTTAGGTCACGAAGCGGCAGGTTTGGTGGTGGAAATCGGAAAAGGTGTTAAAAATGTTAAGGTAGGGGATAAAGTTGCCCTGGAACCCGGGATATTCTGCGGGAAATGTGATTTTTGCAGGGCCAACAGGCCGAATTTATGCAGAAATATCAAGTTTTTTGGAACTCCTCCGGTAGACGGGGCGTTTCTTGAATATATAGTACATCCGGCTGATATGCTTTTTAAGCTTCCGAAAAATATGAGCTATGAGGAAGGGGCGCTTATTGAACCCCTTACCGTCGGCATGTATGCGGTTGAGCTTGCCGGATTAAAGCGCGGGGAAACCGTTGCGATACTCGGTGCCGGAACAATCGGTCTTTGCATTTTAAAAAGCGCAGTAGCGGCCGGAGCAAAACGTATTTATGTGACAGATTATCTGAATTACCGTTTAAAACTTGCCAAGAAACATAAGAACGTTGTAGTTGTAAATGCAAAATCCGATATTGTAAAAAAAATCAAAAGTCTTACCAAAGAAAGGGGTGTCGACGCGGTTTTTGAAGCCGCAGGTTCCCTGGACACTTTCAAGCAATCTGTTCAAATTGCCGCAGTCGGAGGCAGAGTTATCTGGGCGGGTATTCCGGATGAAGATGATATTAAAATAAACAACCACGAAGCGAGAAGAAAAGAACTGGTTATCAAGACCGTGCGAAGGACAAAACACCAGAATGAAAAAGCCGTTAAAGCCGTAGCTTCGGGAAAAATAAAAGTAAAAGATCTGGCCACGCACTCTTTCCCTCTTAAAGATATACTGAAAGCCTTTCAGGTCGCGGCAAAATACAAAGACGGCGTGATAAAAGCGGTTATTGAAATCTAAAGAGAAAGTAAATTAAAACGGAGTAGAATGCGAAAGTTGAAGGACCTGTTCAAAAATAAATTATTTATAAAACTCGGGGTTACCGCGTTGCTTTTATTTATCGGCATAGCATTGTTCTATATTAACTTCCGGCTTGCCGACTATGCTCATGACAGCATAGTTTATTCCATGACCATAGAAAAAAAGATCATGTACGCCGTCTATCACGCCCATCACCTTTATTATAATATTTATAAAATGCTGCTTCTCGACGTTTTGAAAACCTTTGGCTATACCGGAGGTGCTCTATTATTAAGCCAGATTTATAATTCGATCCTTGGTGCCGCTGGAATAGGTTTTCTTTTTCTGACGGTTTATTATATTACAAAGGATTATGTGACTTCTTTACTCTCCGGTCTGTTTGTGGCCTCGTGTTTTGGTTACTGGTATGACAGTACCTTTGCAGGTGTTAGGATGGGTGTTGTTTTCCTGATACCGCTTTTTCTGATGCTTGTGCTCTATATGCGAAATGAAAAGGTTCCGGTTTGGAAGGACCTTCTTCTTGTGGCCGGTATGGGCATACTTCACGGTTTTGTGGTTCTTTTACATCAAACCCACGCTATGTTCGGTATTGTTGTTTTGGCTGCTTTTTTGTTAAAAAAAGAGACTTGGCCGAAAAAAGCGATGTTTTTTTCAATATATTGCACGGTGTTTTTACTTATTGTCGCAGGTATGTACTATCATGTGGCTTATCATAAGTTTTATATCCGGTCTATGCCTGAATTTAAGAAATGGTTCATATCTTACGCCACCCTGGGTTACTGGGGTTTCTTTAATAATCACAGCGTTTCCACCGCTCTATGGGGAATAAGGAAGATGATAACAGGAGAACTTCCGGACGGAGCCAAACTGCTTTTTGGTGTCAAAAACATAGTTATTATTAAAACACTTCTTTATATTCCGGCATTTTTTACCGTTTACCTTCTTGCGTTCTCTTTCCGGGTCTTTAAAAAGTATTGGAAGGAATTGACGCTTTCCTTTGTCTGGTTGATTTTATATTGCATATTCTTTACCTGGTGGGAACCGGGCAATTTTGAGTTTTGGATCTATCCGCTTCCTGCCGCTGTCTTTATAATGGCAATAGCGATATCTGATTTTCTTGATCTATGGAAGAAAGAAAAAATAAAGTTGATCTGGAAAACATTTTTTGCAGCAACAGTTTCCGCGGGCATTCTGGTCCTGTTTCTTTATAATCTACAGGGTTCGATCCTCCCGATGAGCAACAAAGAAAACATCTATGCCTACCATATACTTGAAGAAGCAAAAAGATTGAGTGACAGTGAAAATGACCTGTTTTTTGTTTCTGAAGATAACATACCGCATAATCTTGATTATTATCTGAAAAAGAAAAATACTACTCCATTGTCATCTTTTGAAAAAGCAAAAGGCAATGAAGATCAGGCATACCGGATAATGGACGAAAGTATCAAAAAAACACTGGAATCAGGAAATAAGGTCTTTCTAATGAGCACTATTGCTAATGAAACTGAAATAAAGAACATATGGATTGCCTGTCCTTCTGCCAGCAAAGAAAGATTCTATTCTTTCTTTACCGGCAATTATTCGCTTGCTCCGCAGTATTACTCGGAGAAGAAATATTATTTTTGGGAAGTTGGTTTAAAATAATGCACTTTCCCCCGATCAAAAATATTTTTCTTTTATGTCTTTTGCTTTTATCTTGCTTTTTTTCAGCGGAGAACAAGGGAGTACTTCCTTCCTGGGTAAATGATAAATATCCTTTTGAGGAAAAATACGGGAATTTTAATAAAGAGTATGATATCGGTAAAGCCGGCTGTTACGCCATCGGTAACGGTCTGGTTTTTTCGGCAATAGGCGACACGTATCCAATTAACGGTCTGAGCAATGTTTGCGGCCCTATTTACACTCTTCCTTTCTTCAGCGGTGAAGCGA